>Ga0208373_1002506_pt1 | contig 20218 bp, 22 predicted proteins | sample RifOxyC2_FD_184036 | JGI IMG/M metagenome (GOLD analysis project Ga0208373, IMG submission 184036) | Soil microbial communities from Rifle, Colorado - Rifle Oxygen_injection C2 (SPAdes) | ecosystem: Environmental > Terrestrial > Deep subsurface > Rock core/Sediment | place: Rifle, Colorado... | reverse complement strand
GTTATCGCGCCGCAGATAAAATAAGTCCAGGGAGATTGTACGTCGGAGGCGGCATGAATGGAAATAGACAGGCGCACCAACGCGCTGCCTGTGCCGATACAAGCAGGTAAAAGCAGGATGCTTAAAAAGACAGCGTATATGTTGCCGAACATTTGACGGGAGGCGCTATTCCAGCATGTAATCTTCGACCTTGATGCCTTTGCGCTCAAGTTCCTTGCGCCACAGCGCTTTGGCTTCAGGCAGTTTCTGGCGGGCTAGTTTAACCCATTTGGATTCAGGCGGGCTGAAAAGCTCTATTGCGGTCTGGTACCAGATATAGGCGTATTTTATGGAACTTTCTTCCGATTCGCGGCTGAAATTGAACCTCGCGACCTCGGCTTCCTTGTCGTAGTCTTCCTTTTTTATTTTGTTTTTTGAAAGTTCCGCTTCGAGCTTCTTCATTTCCTTGTCAAGTTTTTCCTGCAGGGCCAGCTTTTTGGCCTGCGGATTTTCGTGCCAGCTCCTGTATTTCTCGGCTTCCATGTAGGCGCTTTTCGCGCGCATGGTGACATCGAAATACACCATCGCGTACATTATGGCCACAGTAAGCGCGACTGGAACTGCTATTTTTATCCACTTTTTATTCACTGTGAGGGCTCCTATTTACACCTGACGTCTATTGTTCTGAAATCTTCGGCTTTAAACTCTCGTTTAACTCCCGGTTGTTTATTTCCACTTGTTTTTCTTCCGGCGAAATCGTATTGAGCAATGAATGGATTTTATGCATTAAGACCGGCGACTTGACCGGCTTTACGAAATATTCCTTGACGTTCTGCTCAAAGAGAATGTTGTTCTTAAATTTATCGTCAACAAATTTCCCGGAAACAATTATCACCGGGATTTTCCACAGTTCGCCTGCCTGGAGGGAGCATATAACTTCGTACCCGCCCTTACCGGGCATCATCATGTCCGCTATGATAAGGTCGGGCTTTGTATTATGAACCTTTTTCAGGGCTTCCTCGCCGTCCCTGGCGGTGATGACCTTGAAACCGTCTTTTTCAACGGCAAACCTGAAAAAATCCAGGACAGTATCATCATCGTCAACAATAAGGATTAGTTTTTCCCGCGGGTCAATCTTGTCGGACATAATTAAGTGGAAAGTGGGCGCCTAGCAGCTGCCAGAGCAATGCGCGCATGGGCTATGATATAGTTTTTGAAAAAAACGGGGTGTACGGGAGTCGCACCCGTGATCTCCTGCGTGACAGGCAGGCGTGTTGACTACTACACTAACACCCCATAAAAACCAAGCTTAAAAAGCCCAATATTTATAGCAATACTGAATGAAAAAGTCAAATTAGCCGCAGCTCAACTGCGGCAATTTGATGCTGAGGCATAGGGTATGCCGAAGCGCAAATTCTGAGCAAGGTGCGAAGGGCAAACCGTCCACAGGTTTGACTATAGCTCAAATAAGGCCTGGAATTTTTTTATTTGGGCCCTTACATCGCGGGAACAGATTACCGCGGAGATAGCACACAAACTGTCTGCCCCGGCGACTATGACATCAGGCGCGTTTGAAAGTGTTATCCCCCCGATGGCGACAACAGGGATTGAAACTATCGACTTGATTTCCGCCAGTAACTTTGTTCCTGCGGGCTTCCCGGCGTCTTTTTTTGTTGTGGTTGAAAAAACCGGCGAAAACCCTATGTAATCCGCGCCAAGCCTTTGTGCTTTCAGGGCTTCCTTCAGGTTATGGGCTGTCACACCGATTATCCTGCTTTTCCCCAGCATTTCACGGGCTTTCTGAAATGGCAGATCGTCCTGCCCTATATGGACTCCGTCAGCGTTAACCGAAAGAGCTATATCCAGCCGGTCGTTGACAAGAAAAACGGTATTCCTGCAGGCCTTCCTTAATATAAGGGCTTCACGGTACATTTCAAGAGTACTGCCGGCCTTGTTCCTGTACTGGACAACACCCGCCCCGGCTGAAACCGCGTTTTTCACATCGCTGATATTTCCGGCGCGGCTCAAGGCGCTGTCGGTTATGAAATAATAACCACTGATTTTTTTAACTGAACTTGCCATAAATCTCAACCTTTTCCATGTTTCCAATTGTTGTTTCATCCAGGTGGTAGGCTGCGTCAAACAGCTTTTCTTTGAAAGACCCGGGCCCTCTGGATTTTTTAGCCGCTATTTCCGCGGAAATTTCATAACACACAAGGCCAGCCACGGCCGCTTTTACAAGGTCCTTTTCAACTGCCGCGAATGCTCCTATGACCGATGCCGCCATGCATCCCGTGCCGACAATATTTGTCATCATGGGATGCCCGTTTTTCACAATATATGAAACTTTTCCGTTTGACACAATGTCTTCCTTGCCGGTGATCACTACAGCGCAATCCCTGGCGCCGGCCAGTTTTTTTGCCACTTCCTTCAAATTGGCCGTGACTTCCGCCGCATCTACGCCTTTTGTCTGCACTTCAATTCCTGAAATCCGCGCGACCTCAGAAGAATTCCCCTTTATTATATCGACCTTCACCTGGCCAAGAAGCTCAAAACATTTGTCATCGCGCAGTTTCGTGGCGCCGGCGCCGCACACATCCAGCACGACCGGTATCCCTTTTTTATTGGCGCTTTTCGCAGCGATTTTCATGGCATCAATAAATTCCGTCGTCAGCGTGCCGATATTAAGAACGAGCGCGGAAGCTATTTTAGCCATATCGGCGACTTCCTCCGGTGCGTGTGCCATTACAGGCGAGGCGCCGAAAACCTTCACTATGTTGGCGCAGTCATAGATTGTTACCCAGTTTGTCAGATGGTGCACTACCGGTTTCTGCTCCCTTACTTTTTTCAAACTGCCGTAGATCTCAAGCATTTACTCCTCCTTAACCCCCTATAAATTACAAATCCTACGCTGGGCGCGCAGGATTAGAAAGTTTTTCTTTTCCCTACGCTGGCATTACCCAGGTCAGGTTGTACGGGTATTTCTCAGGCCCCGGTTATCCCGGAACCACCCCAATTTCATGTTATTACGATACAACAATAGAAAATAAATAGCAAGGGAAAAAATGGGCGATGCAGGACTTGAACCTGCGACCTCTTCCTTGTAAGGGAGGCGCTCTATCCAGCTGAGCTAATCGCCCGTAAGTCAGTTTATCGTCGATGTATAAGCAACCCTTCGTTCACTAACAATATCATCAGAACCATGGGTGTCTATGGGAGCGTCTATGGGAAAATTTAAAGGACTAATCTTATTATTTAGCTTGTCTAGGGCCTTTTGCTTATGTGTTGAAGTTAAATGTGAATAACGCATAGTCATTTCTATTCTTTTATGCCCCGCCAATTCTTTGATTGTGTAGATATCAACACCCGAAAGCGCCAGCTGGCTACAAAAAGTATGCCTCAAGGTATGGAAAGTCGCATCTGTAATTTCTGCTTTTCTTAATGCGTGGCTATATGATTTTTTTATGTCCAAAAACCTTTTTCCATCGCTATGACAGAATACATATGGGCTCTTTGGATGCCTTTTAATTGCTTTGAAAATACCCATAAGGGATGCAGTTATGGGAACATCCCTGTTACATTTGTTTTTAGCATTACTTGCGGGAATGGAAATTGTATTAGCTTTCAAACTAACATCTTCCCACTTCATGCTAAGAATTTCGCCACGTCGCATTCCTGTATGTAAAGCTACCATAACTATATTGTGTAAATCGCCTGAACAATTTTCTAATAACCTTTGAATCTCTTCTTCCGACAGGAACCTTAATTTCTGGTCATCAACCTTAAACATTTTGACTTTCTTAACAGGATTTGTTTCCGCCATGTCCCACTCAACGGCACGACTAAACATTGACTTCAGTACACCAAGTTCCCTGTTAATGGTTGAATCTTTTACTTTGTCTTTTCTATCAGCCTTATACTGGGCTACAAGCAAAGAAGAAAACTCATCTAAATATATGTTCCCAAAATATTCTTTGAACCTTTTTAAGAAGTGGACATCGCTATCCCAGGAACGTTTTTCAATTTTAGAATAAGTTACCAGGTATCTGTCACAAAGATCGTGGAATCTTATGCACTTTTTCTTTTTTTTCTTATCAAGGAACTTATCTTCCGCAGTAGCTACTTGCCATTTTTTAAGAACAATCTCGGCTAATTTTTTATCTGGCCCGATTTTTCTCCTGATTCTTTTGCCTTTTAAATATGAATCTATATACCAAATGCCTTTGTTTTCAAAAAAACCTGATGATGCTCTCTTGTGCCAATTTAGCCTTTCTCTTTCTTCTAGTGGTTTTGGTTTAGTCATTTTAACCTCCTGATTATACTTATTTGGAAATTTTTTTGCAAACGATGCCTACGGCATAAAGTTTTCAACATTAACTTTATTTTTTTGAATCCATTTTTCAAGGTCTTTAATATCAAACTTGACTAGACGGCCTTGTTTAACAAAGGATATTTTTCGTTGATATACCCAATTGTATAGTGTCCCGACATTAAAATCGAGTATACGCGCCGCTTCTTTCAGTCCTACTAATCTTTTTTCACCTCCCTCTTTTTTTTCTAACTTCAACTCCTCTTCTTTTTCCTTCATACAAATATCACTCCCTCGAGTAGGACAGTTCCGATCCTCGATTTAAATCATTAGCTGCCCACAATCATGAGAGAAATATTTTAAATTTGATTAACCGTTTACCTCCGGCCCGGTCCGCTGACTTTTATGTGATTTTTAAATCCTTACATGCCATTGCTACATCATCTATGATATTCCTGAAATCGTCATGATTCATAACAAATAATTTTCTCCCTGTGGCATTATAAGCATAGCCTCGAGCTGTCATTGCCAGTTCAAATGTTTCATGCAAAAACAATCCAAGTTTTAACATTTCCCTGTTACCTATATCCTTCAGCGGGATAGTAATAATGCCTTTATCAAAATCCCCTTCTGCTTCAAACCACTTTTTGTTAGTTGGTGTCTCAACACGTAATTCTTCTCCTGCAAGCACTAATTTCTTGGGTAATTTTACTTTCATTTTTATTCACCTCCTCATCGTTTTTTCTTTGACTGTTATATTTTTATCCTTCAACGCCGCAATAAACCGATCAACCTTTTCTTGATCCGGCTCCGGCAGCTGAACTGCCTCAGGCCTGCTGTTATAGCCTATATACACCGCTTCCGGGCCAATATCCTGTATCCAGCGCAGGAATACATCCTGGTCAAAATCCAGTATAGGCTCTATTGTCACTATCTTCCTGTGCCAGGCCACAGCTTTGAAGTCCGCATACCTTTTAGAAGGCACAGGAGCCTTGGATATCTGGTTGTAGCCTTCATCCCGGTTAGTTTCCAGGGTAGTAAGCAGGATTGTGTTATCCTTTGGGAAATCGCATAGGTATTGCTCAAAACACTTAGGATTCTTGGACTGGAAGTAAAACTGCTGATCCGGGTGTTTAGTTATGCGTTCCTGGATAGCGGATATGATCTTCCTTACATATACCGGTTTGGCAAAGGATATGTCTCCGTTTCCGCAGACAAACACCGTCCCGGCACCAGGTATCCTATCCATCCTCTCCTCGTGTTGATGAGGGCGGAAGCCCTTGCAACCAGAACAATTATCCCTCATTCCAGCTGACCATTTGACAATCCGCTGAAAGCTTGGCTTACAGTAGGTACAGTCAAATTTGCAACCAACTTGGGGATTCCATGTTTTTACGTCCTTGTACATGTTGTTTTTCACGATATCTTTCCTCCTTGTTGAGTAAATAATGTTTGCCGAAGTTCTCTTATTAACTCTTCCTCACTCGTCCTTTTTTGTCTTTTTGGACGTTCTAGTCTAACTACACTTTTTTTGATTTTTGAATTCCCAGGTTTAGGTAATCTTCTTCAGAAAGAGCTCCTTTCAAATATATTCTGATGAGATCACCAAAGATTCTTGATTCATTCAAGTCATCTATCTGCCAGACAAAATCATCCCGAAAAACAACTCTGATGCTTTGCATCCCATAAAATTCAAGTCCTTTTGCTTTTAATTCTTTCATAATGTTTTATCTCCTTATATCTTTCTATTAATTAAAATCTGTTCTGAATAATCCCCTTTACGCATAAACATTCTGATCTTCTTTTCTACTTTCCTTAACCAATCCCAAAAGTTGCCACCCTTCTGAACCGTAATAACAAAATGTCCGAACCTGTCCAAGCGAACCATGGTTGCTTCTGCTCGAGCGTCGCTTATAAAGGCATCTTCAATACCATTTTTGTTCAGTAACCGGACAATCTTATGCTTCATTATTGGGGTAACATAGTTTTTTAGTGTTTTTTCGATAGTCACCCGAGCTGCTTTGACAATTTCCCCTAATTCTTCGATGGATTCATAAGCTTCACACCATTGAGAAAGCATGACTAATCCTTCCAGTATTTGTCTCTGCTTTAATCTTTCGTAAATGTTAACTTTTTGTTCGTTTCTTTTCATGATACTTTTACCTCCTTTCCATGAAGGTCAATTTCCTGCAAGGAGAATTCATATTCCTCAAGTTCATTGTCAATTTTCCGGTCTAGCTTCTCAAATTCCTCGCGAATATTTTTTTGCTTCTGTTCAAGCTCATGCATTTGAGCAAAAATGTGAAATGGCGAGTTTCTTTAAGACGTTTATATTTTTTTAAATCGATATAGCACAAACCCCCTTTGTCGGTTATGGAAATTACTTCGCACTCAACGCCGCCATAGTTATAAAACTTGATTCCTTTAAACTGATTCTTTTTAATCATTTTCTTACCCTCCGCCCCTTGGGGCATTTTTAGTTTTTTGGTGAATTCTGGGTCGGTAGTAGACCCCAGAAACCTCACCCATTTACTTCACTTTAATGCTTCACGCTACCTTGACTACCTCTTTTTTTTAACTCTTCTTCTTCTTTCTTGTAACAAGCTAGTTGCCAGGAAATTTCTTCCAGTAATTGCTTTGCGTACTTATCTTTTGGTTTAAGTTCTAATGCTTTTGAAACACAGTACTTAGCACTAATAAACTGTTGTTTATCATGCTCAAGATAATCAGTTGCATCAACCCGATATAGTTCGGCATCACGTAACCAAGACTCAAAAGCAATATCACTATTAGAATTACCTAGCCTGGCATCGTGATAGTACTCGTGTGCCCTCTCGATGTTTAAATTACCATAACTCCATTTACCTAACTGATAGTAGACATTTTGATTATCCTCGTCAAAAGCCTGGGCTAACTGCCCTATATCAGAACCAGTATCACTAAGATCAAATTTCTTCATACTATCAAGAACTTTCTCAGAAATTCTCCTAAGTATGTGCTTACCAAAAAGCCACCCAGGACCTATTTCCTTGTCTGGGAAATCCTTGCTTATCTTTTCTCTACCCCTAGCGACTGCTCTGACTAATTGTTCAGCAAACTTATCTGCCATTCTCTCTGCTTGTTTTACACTTTTACTTCTGTGATTTACTTTCATTGTCTTTCTCCTTGCCCTAATTAGGGCATCTATTAGATTTTTGTTAATGTGACTTTCCTTGATACTACCATGGCTAAACTACCTTATCGTGCTTTTTAAGCACTAAATTTCGATTCTGTCTTCTTCATAGGCCTGTCTTATGCCTTCAAAGAAGCGATGCCTTCTTGCCCCCGGAATGTGCCTCATAATGTGCCTGATGTACTTCTTGCACCAACCAAGCATTTGCGCATCATTAGCTTTATCCAGGTTCTGCCATTCCTCTTTCGCCCGGGCATACTGATCCTCCAGATTCTGGATTATACTATCCAGATGGATACCTACATGCCAGCCTGCTGTAGAGTAGCTGTTTTGGCCGCCGATTGAAGCTTCATACAAGTTAGCTTTTATCCAAGTCGGCATATGGGCAGCATTTAACACTTGCCATCTCATTTCACTCATCATGATTTTTCACCTCCTTGTTTTATAGATTTTTGTTTTGCTATTAAAGCTTCCGCGGAAGCTATTGATCTTTTAAGATAATATTCCGCATGATATTTTTCTTTTTCATCGTAATATTTTCCTGAGATACCATTTTTTTTATCACAAAATATTGATTGCACAATATCATATGAATACCCGGCTTTTATTAGATTAAAAATTACATATTGGTCAGCGTGTGACCGAGTTTCAAACCTCGACCCTTCATAATTACCGGTAATTATTAGGCTTTTCACTTCTTCAGGTATGTTTAATTGATTGATATCAACATCCAAGCTAGTGTCTGTAAATTCTATACCTGCTACATCCCCACCGGAGATTTTTTCAACATAATATTTGTCAAAATCATTTATCTTATATTTTAAATCTGGATTAAGACTTATTACCGTTACTTTTATTCCATTTGTCAATTCTTTAACGTTATATGTCCCAGGAATACGCAAAATTTGATTGATTTTGGCTGCGCTACTATCGGCCTGAAAATACTTTGTTAATCCTCTCAGGTATCCTTCAAACATGCTGGGATCTTCCACGTTTACTGGTTCATCCAACAACCAATAGACCTGTAAACCATGTCCAGAATGGACAATAGCGGAAGGTGGTAACTCAAAATTAACGGTAAATTCTAAGGCTTCCGGCAGCGTTTTGAAGTAATTGTCTTGTTTATGCCCTGCTGTTCCATAATCTATATCACACCATAGTACCGATGCCTGCTTAACACCCGGCTTTGTAGCCAGCTTGGATGCCCTTTTGCATACACCAAACCAGAAATTGTATTTTTCATTACCATCTTGAAAAACATGACTTAAAGCTTCGCTTATTTTTTCAAAAAAGTAATTATTAAATCCTGATGCATCAGTTGAAACCTGGATATACCCCTCATTTCCAGGCAACAGCACTTCAAACAATTCAAGGACATGTCCTGTAGGACAATGCTTACCCTCATACTTATCATATATATATGCACAATCTAACATACTATTCTTTGTTAAAGCATACATATTCATATTATGCTTACTTATAATACTTAAGCTTATATTATTATGCATAAGTCCCTTTGCGGCCCCGGAGTTAATAGAACATGAAGGATTGTGTGAATTCTTAATTAAATGTTCACAAAATAATCTAAATGAATCATCATAGTCATAATCAAAGAAATAATAATTCTTTGATTTAAGCTTATGTATCATAATTAAACCCAATTCTTTTAATTTCTTAATTAGCTTGCTAATTTTATCAGTATTCTTATAGCTCATTTCTTTTTTTAATAATGCCTGAGCAGGATTGCATATACCTGTGATAGAATTCCTGTGAGTAACTAATATTAATAACGATAGCTTCTGTTGCTTACTAATGCTGCATAAATCTCTTATATAATTAAGAAGCTTAAAGTTATCTAGCTTATCCATTTGTGTTTTCCTCCTTGTTAATCGTTGCTGGAATACCCATTCTTGGTGAAAAACCCATAGATAGCTGGGGTGTTTCTGATCCAACCCCAGGTCTGCGTCCCTTTCTGTAGCCAAACAACGGACAATCGAAAAAAGGGCAGTTATTTGCCTCCTTTCTTTCAAAACCGCTACAATTCAAGCATTTTGCCTTTATTGCTTTCATTGGTGTTAGTGCTGGTTTAGGGAATACCTTCCTTTTTCTAAGCCTATAACACCATATAGGGCAATCAACAGCTGTACATTCACGCACTTCCATAGCATTCCCTACGCAACACCATAAGCAGAATTTTCTTATGGCCCTAATCGGGGTTAATTTCATGTTTGTCACCTCACTATATATATAGCGGTGTTTTGATATTTGGTCAATCGCGTAGTTGATTGGGTTAAAATAGGGGGTATTATAACGCAAATATTAGACGGTAAATGTTTTTGATTTCTATAGCGTTGTAATAAGAGGTATGTTTAGGGGGTGAATTGCAACGGCAAAATTACGAGAGGTTAATATTTCTTCTTGTGTTGAGGGCCCATCCTACAATTAGATCGGCAATATTTCTTCATTCTCCACTTGTGATTTGAAAGTAATTTATGACTTTCTTGATGATGACCGCTGATGGGTTTGTACGAATTATTTCCGCCAATTCCTTTTATGAAACTGAAGTATCTCTTCCTATCATACAAGGAGTCGCATTTTTTACATCTTTTTACAATCCCATGATAAACTATTTTATCTATGAATGACTTCCAATGCTTCAAAATAAATATTTCTGATGGTGTAAATACATGTTCTGGATTTCTTTTTGTCGCGTACTCAATAAAATTAAAATTGTTTTCATTTATTAAAGTAAGTTGTTTTTTGGTAAAATCAATACCTGTGTCGGGTCCCTGATAAAATATTTCTATCATAAATTCATTAATATTTGTTTTTGCTGACAAAATATCAGTTACCGCTTTTCGCTGAATATCAATTAATTCATTCCTTACCGGCGGTTGAATATCCAACAACATATTGTCCAAATCCAGTAGTCTACCCGGGAAAAGAGAGACTTTGTCAGCATTTTCTACGTTACAATGAATAACCATTTTAGCATCGCCGTCATTTTCATTTGATAAAGCAGATAAATGATTTATTTCAAATAAATCGCGGTTATTTATTTTATCCATATTTTCAATTAATACAGCAGCTTTTGCTATTATTGAATAAAACTCATCAGGCAATATATCAATTAGCCCGCAATATTCATTAAGATTGTAATTTACGTTTGATAATATATTGGTCAAATATTTTTTGCCTAACTCATTTACAAAAGCGTCTTTTCCAATACTATCCTCTTCATATCTACCATATTCATCTATCGTTAAAAACTGATTTTGATCCAAAATAGCTAAAGTATAATCTTTCAAGGTAAATTTTTTATATTCAATATTATAAACAACCGGCGCCATTGTCTGTTTATATTTCTCAAGTAATTTTTCTGAAATAACATCAATATCTTCACGTTGAATGTTTTTGTTTATTGAAATTGGGCCTATATTATATCCTTGAGGGCCAATTGCTTTAATTATAAAAGATATTGGATAAACTTGGCCATTAAAATATATTGCTAAAGATAGATTATAAAAGGTTGGATTTGATTTGAAAATACTATTTATTTCCTGGCTGGATAAGCCCTGTTTTTTAGCCTTTCTCTTCACATATTTATTCTATCAAATTATTAGAATTATTTGAACAGCCGTATAACACATCTACGCGCGCGGGATACTTATAATATAAAGACAGGAAGAAAACATGAATTTGTGGAATCTAAAAGAAATGGATGCCACAATACCCGATAGCAGATCGCCAGGGGCTCAAATTATGATTGTTCGCATTATTCAGGTAAATATTGATCAATAATGGACTTTTGAAGCGTTTAAAGGGCGTTTAAATCAACAAATTAACGGTAGGCGCAAATAATATTTACTTCTGCTTTGGAGTTTGAACACTTAAGGTACAACGAAACCCAAAACCGCTGCTCCTGAGGTTTGGCATGTACGTGCAACGAATAACTTATCGACTGTTGACAGCATTAAAGCTCCCTCCGCCACCGAGCAAAACACGCTTACTGCCAGTTACTGTCCCTTTATGATTATTTGTAGGGCTTTTACTATTTATTATATTTTAACATATGCAGTCACCCGTATTAATTGGTCTTTTTTTCTAATTCGCACAAATAAACAATCCTACACCCGGATTTCCTTTGTTTTAGCAGTATTTCATAATTCCTGCTATTTAGTGTAACTTATATATACTCTGCCTTTCTTGAAAATAATATCAGTATTAAATTCTTTGGATAAAATACTAATTTCTTGTGCAATATTTTTATAATAATTTATATCTTCTGGAAGTGTCGGCCTTAGGTTTTCAATATATATCGGTAATAGAGAGGGCTCATGAATAGAATTTGATGAGATTAAACATTCAAAAACTAGTCCTTCCTTTGTTTTTTTGTCTTTGCTGTCGAAAATGAGGTTGCCAAGACTGTATAAAATAATACCTTTGTTATAAATTTCAACCCCCTGAAAAACATGCGGGTGATGGCCAATTATAACACTTGCTCCGGAATCTATGGCAAGATGTGCAACTTTTTTTTGATACCTAGTTGGTGCTGAGGAATACTCAATACCCCAATGGAAGGAAACAAATACAAAATCCGACGATTTTTTAGCTTTCTGAATATCGTCTTTTAGTTTTTCTTCAGAAAACATGGACATCGCTGGCAAGTTCTTTTCAGATAAAATTTTATCTGGTTCCAGAAGGGAATATGCGAGGAAAGAAATTTTTGTATTTTTTTTAGTTATGGTTTTAAATTCTTGTGCCTCTTGGTGAGTTTTCCCTGCACCAACGTAACATATTCCTAGTTTATCAAGTTCAGAAATAAGTTCTAGAAGGCCTTTATTATGGAAATCAAAAGAATGGTTGTTCGCCAGGGAGACTATATTAAAACCAGAAAGTTTTAAAGACTTGATTGCTGTTGTTGAAGCCCCGAGAATGAATTCTTTGATTGCAGGTGAGCTTGTCGCAATAGAAAATTCCGCGTTACCAAAAACAATATCCGAGTTATTTAAGTACTTAGATAGTTTTTCAAAAGGCCATTTAGGGGTTCTTTTAAGAATACTTTCATTCACTCCCCGTCCGATCATTATATCACCTACGGCAACAAAGCAAACATAGTCTGTAGGTTTGTTTTGTAAGTAGCGTTCCTGTTTGTTGTTTTTTCCTAGAACAACTGGAGGAAAACCTGTTATTATGAAGAGGATAAGTATTGTAGCCTTTTTTTTAAGCGAAAAGCTGCTTAAATTTAGCAGGTAACTAATATATTCTAACACAATATTAAAGTGGCTTAGCTTACTTTATTTCAAAAACTGCTGAACCAATCTCAATTCCTTTTGCATCAAGAACTTTTATTGTCCAATTACCTACTTGTCCCGGAGAGATGTTTTTCCAACACCATGTGCGCGTGCTACTATATTTTACCGAGAGTGGGATTTCTCTTAGTTTCTTACCATTATAATACCATTCAATGGTAACATTAGTCTCAGTCTGTGCACCCTTTACCAAACCCCAACAATATACCTTTCCAACTGTTGCAGAAAAAGATGCGGCTTCGCCTACAATTTCTCTATTTTCTACACCAGTTCCAGTTTTCAGAGTTACTGTTAAATTGGACTTTTTCTCAACTTGTGTTGTTGCTTCTTGTGCTGATACATAACCAAATACCATAAATATCATCAAAAATAAAAACACGAAACGATTCATTCTGCTTCCTCCTTTTTATGAAATATTTTATACACTCTGAATCCTAAGGTTTCATTAAATTGCAACTTTTTGAAAAATATATATCCTTATTAAAATGGTCACTAGGGTTTAGAATTTTATCATTACATCTAACTTCATAATGTAAATGTACGCAGGTAGCTCTCCCCGTATCCCCCATTAAAGCTATCTTTTGTCCTCGTTTTACTCTTTGCCCGAGAGTTACCAATATTTTAGATAAATGCCCATATCGGGTCTGATAACCAAAACCATGATCAATAACCACCAGGTTACCATAGTTGCCGACCCAACCAGTTACTTTAACAATTCCATCTGCACTTGCATATATAGGTTCTCTTATATATCCACCCATATCTACACCTTCATGAAATTCATATTCTTTGGTAAACGGGTGAATCCGCATACCAAAACCTGACCCTGCTTTCTCATTACAGGGAGATAGATTTGGCATTGCACGATAAAGAGCGCGTTGATAAACAACATTCTTTTGTATTTCATCTATACTGCTTAATTTTGAATTCAATTCCTGCTTTAGAGAATTTACCTGATAACTTAAATCGTTTATCGTCATTTCGTATGCCTTTTTACCTAATGCACTATCAAGATATGCCTTGTCTTCAGAAAGAGGTCCTCCCATTATCCCATTTAAAGTGGTTTTGGGTTCTTGTGCCATAGTAAGAACTTGCCTGAGTTTTTTGTCTTTTTCTTGCACTTTATACAAATATTCACGATAGCTTTTAACGTTACTCAATAAACTAGTCATTTGAAATTTTTCAACTTTGTAATTTACCCTATCAGCGCAATAACGAAAATACTTACCCATAACACAGGTTGCTGTAATCGTAATTCCAGTCCATAAAATACATGAAAAAATCAAAAAGTTTAAGGTTAGGACAAATCTAAACGGGGATCTTGATGTGTGTGGGACTAAAAGAATCGAATAGAACCGCTGTTTTTTAATTGATTTAAAAATCATCGAATACATAATAACACTTTTTTATATTTTTGTCAAATATTTCAGGTGTTTCTCCGTCATATTATCTAAAAGGGTATTCCCTTCACTACAGCAACTCGTCGGTGAGCCAAAAAGGGGACTCGTCGGATAACATCAGTCAAGGGAATACCCCTGTTTATCTAATTTATCGCTTGTACAATTATATCTGAAGAATCCGAACGTCCCTGGTCGTCAACCACTCTAACAACATATCTTCCAGGATTTGGCTTCCAGAGCATTATCTTGTCGCGTAAAACTTTTCCCAAATATTGTTTATTTGCAAACCAGCATAACGATAGGACATCTGCGTCCGACACCGCTGATAGCGTTATACTGTCATTAAGTTGGGTTTTTATTCTGTAATGATAAACAAGCCCTCTTTGGGGGGAAGTTATTTTAGGTGGTAAACCGTAATATCCCTTCTCATCAGGAGAACAAGACGGATGAAATGGTGGAGGAACTTTTCTTGGGATACCAGCCATTCTAAAAATCTTAAGGATATCAGATGGCCAAAATTCAAAAACTTCCAGGCGAACCCCTTTTTCTCTATCTTCTGTAACCCTTAATCCAGTTTTTATATCTATAGGGATAGCTCTATGAATTTCACACTTCTTTATTGGCGAACAACCTGGAATAAACCATGTATTGACTAAATTAGAACAATAATTATTTGGAATCTGGCCTGATGTAGCACATACTTTAACTTTTTCCAGATCAAGAGCTTCGTAGATTGGAATTTGTTCCAGATCCGGTTGTATAGCTTTTATGGCATCAATAATCTGAAAAAACAATGGTGCCGATGCCTTTATACCTACGAATGAAGGATTCCCTACTCCGTTGAAATTTCCTATCCAGACAGCCAAAACGTAAGGACCAAAAAATCCTACTGCCCAGGCATCTTTAAAACCAAAAGATGTTCCAGTCTTCCAGTATACGGGTAATTGATATTTTGTCCATTCTGCCTGATAATGTTGATCCATCCTGGGATTTTTTTTCAAGATATCTTTAATAATAAAACATGATTCACGACTTAATAATCTATGACCATCTTCTACTCGGTCTGTAGATAAATAACGAAGCGGACGGATTATACCTTCGTTATCAAGCATTGCGTAAAGTTTTATCAAATCTTCCATAGTCATTTCTGCAGAACCAAGTACGAGTGCCATACCATAATATTCGCGAGGTTGGGGTAAATCAATGTTAGCATTTTTTAAAAAGTCATATAAATCCGGGTTCTGTAATTGCACAGAAACCTGTACAGCGGGAACATTCCTGCTTTGAATCAAAGCATTTTCAACGGTCAAGGGACCATGAAATTCTCCGTCAAAATTATCAGGAGTAAAACCACCTATACCGAAGGGTGAATCTTTAAGTATTGATTTCTGATGAATCAATCCCTGATCTATGGCTAACGCATACATAAATGGTTTTATTGTCGAACCGGGAGACCGTTTGGCCTTAGTTCCTTTAACTTGTCCTTGGATATTTTTACTTAAATAATTTACTGAACCTATAGAAGCCAGAACCTCCATTGTATTAGCATCTACAAGTATTGCGGCAGCATTATGAATTCCTATTTCAGTTTTTTGTTCAATATAATTTTTAATCTGGGTTTCTATTAGCTGCTGCAATTTCAGATCCAAAGTAGTATATAATTCTATTTTATTTGGATATTCTTGCACAATCGAATCAACAAAATGCGGCGCCAAAAAAGGTAAATCGGATTGCTTGTTTAATATAAGCCTGGTCCTGTAAACATCCTTCCTGTAAATATTTGCTGGATACTTCTTTATCCAATTTGCAAAGAGCTTTAAGCGTTCATTTTCTATTTTATATGTACCTATTGCTGAAGGATTTTGCGGCATGACAACCAAAATCATAATTTCCGGCAAAATAAGGTTTTTCACATCCTTTGAAAAATATATTAGACTGGCAGCTCCCACGCCTTCAATATTTCCCCCATAAGGTGCTAAATTTAAATATAACTCAAGAATTTCTTTTTTTGTATAAATAAGTTCATAAAAAATAGCCATTGAAATCTGTTTCAATTTTCCTAAAATTGTATCTGTTTCCATATGATACTTAATACGCACCAACTGCATCGTAATCGTAGAGGCTCCAATTTTTTTATTCTTTTTTATGTATGTGCTATTAAATGCTTTAACTAAAGAAATTGGGTTTAATCCTGGATGAAACCAAAAATATTTATCTTCTTTAAGCAAGGTAGCAGTAATTAAATCTGTAGGCATTTTTGAAAGTGGTACCCAAAATCTATATTTTTCATCGTCTGCCAAAGATAATCTCAACAACTTTCCATTACGGTCATATACGGCTTGCGACGACGGGATACCCTTTCTGATTGAATAGTTAAATATGTGGGGGAGTAAAAGAATTGTGAATATAAAAAATATAGCCAGACGCAACTTAAGAGGTATTTTACGTACAAACAATACTATTTTCCTGCTATTCGACAATAATAGTTCCTCCCTGACTTCTGGACATAATAGATCTGTCCTTTATTGACTCGGCATATACAGGCGGCACGACATATGTTCCCTTATTAATTGCCTTTATTTTATAAATATATTCAAATACATCCGTTCCAATATCAGCAAAAACTATCACACGATCTTCCCTACCGTCAACATAATTTGGCGCAGGCCCCGATTGTTCAACACCGGCATATTCATCGTCATCAGATTGATTTGATGAAGCAGTTTTTTTTCTTAAAGAATTTATGTCTAACTCAAATCCTGCTGGTAGCAGATCAATTAAAACTATATTTTGTCGAATATTATTTTCTATTATACGCATTTTTATATGCACCTCAACATCGCTACCAATCTCTGCTTTCGATATTACTTTCCCATTCTGCTGATATTCTTTTTGTGTTTCTAAAAAATGGTGTTCTGGATCTTTCGGTATTTCCAGATCAAACCCTGCCTGGGTTACTTGATAAAAAACACCGTTGTCTATTTTGCTTTTAATAACAACTTTTTCAGCAGTCGGGGAAAACTTGACCTTAGGAAAAAGTTTACCCGTAAAAACCAATGGTTTGGATTTTAGATTTATATCAATTTCAGAAAATTTTAAAAAATTTGGACTAATTTCCTTTGTAACATTCTCTGAATAAGCTGCAAACCCTAATATTGCAAAAGCAGAACCGATTGTATTATAATGGCCGCCAAGAATCGGTTGCAAAAGTGACAAGAGATCATCTTTGCCTAAATTTTGTAATTTATCCGGAAAATGTTTGCATAATATATAAAGAAGTTGTGCATCGCGAATCAATTGATCAGAATCATCTAGGTTCAATTTTGTTGTTTTTCCCATCTTTATATTGTTTATTAAAGAATATGCCTGACTTTCTTTTTGCAACAATTTGTATGTTGCAGCCATATAAACGGCAGATAAATCTTGTTTCCAGTAATCTGAATGTTTATTTTCCAAGTAAAAATACAAATTATTGAAGTAGTTCGTTGTTACAATCCCGTTCCTTGTTAAAACATATATTGCATAAGCTTTTGTCCTGGCATCTTCAAGTGAGTTTATATTTGAATTTGCAGCTAGATTTTTCAAATATATAATTCCTCTGGAATATAGCTGTTCTGGAACTATATAACCATTATCTTTTAGTTCGGCCATAAAATGCATGCCATATATTGTTTCAAAATCAGACACATAAGAATTAGCTGCCCAGAATCCTATGGCTCCTTCTGCATTCTGACGGGACTGAAGTAAATGAAGCACCTGATTAGATTTTGCGGTAACGGTAGTTTTGGAATAATTAAGTTCAGGTATTTTTGAAAGTGCAAGTAAGGAAAATGCTTGGCTAATTATCACTCTTGTCTGATCAAAAGGGTATCCTTCAAGATAATTTATTAATCCCTGAGAAATGGCAAGCGGTACAGGGGAAGCGGACATTTCCAAAATCCTATAATGTGGATATAATCTTCTGGGAACCAAAATTTCCTCTTTTCCAGATTTGATATAACCAGCTTTTACTGTAGTTGAATAAGGGATAGGCGGACGCACGCTTAAATCTACAGTCCTTTTCACTTTTATGTTATTAAAACTTGCTATAAAGGTTAAAGATGCAGAGCCCAACTTTTTCTTTGCTTTCACTCTAAAAACAGTACTCTTTTCTTTCCCTTGGGGTATAGAAATTGTCTGCACCTTTTCACCGATTATTTCGAGATGCTCCGATACAGCAAGCTGGAGTTGAATCTTTGCATTAGTTTCAGCACCTTCCATTGCATTAGCAATACTGATACCAATATCGGATTCATCACCAGGGGCAAGAAAAGTAGGTACATTCGGATTTAATATGAGGGGGTTGCGAATAATAGATTTTTTTTGTGTTGTTCCTATTGTATCTTCTGATACAGCAATAGCCATAACATCTAGTGTTCCATTAAAATAGTCGGGAACATCATAAATAATTTCCTTCTCTTCAGGCCCAGCGTCCATTACACCTGACCAATATGCAACTGCTTTATCTTTTTTTCTCTTGAAAGGATTCAAGTTTTTACCGATAGCAGACATTCCTTCGTCACCACCGGGGGCCGACAATTCTCTAATTAACCGGTATTCTGGCAGTATTAAATCAAGTATTTGGAGAGTTTGTACTTCAAGTGCTCTTTTTTTAAAGAAAAAGGATAAAGGGTCTGGTAATTTATATCCTGCTACTTGCAAGATACCTTCATCAACAGCGTAAATAATGATTTTGCTCGGGCGTTCCGTTTTATATTTTATATGAAAAGGTTCTCCGGGCCGCGTAAGTTCTAAAGTATTTAATGAAATTTCATTAGTTCTGCTTTTTCTGCTGATAGTAAATGGAGCCACCGCATAACTTAATGGACTCATATAAATTTCGGGTGATGCAATATTTCTTAAGAAAGTAACATTAACATAAGCATTACCTTCAATATTTTGCGGTATATTAATATATTGAATTGAATTTGTTTTTGTTGTAGAAAACCATTTATGCGCATAAACGTGGTCGCGCTCGATAGTTATAAGCCCGCCGCCAATATATGGCGCCGTAATTTCAAGTTCAATGTTTTCATTTGGGTTATAATCGGTTTTGTTAAGTTTAACCTGAAGTTCTGCAGTCTTATCTAACCGCCTTAGTAAATTTGCTTCCCCGGCTATACTGAACGGTATACGGTTTAACTCAACGTTTTCCTGGTCGCAGATTACAATAACGAAATCTCCCGGAGCATTGGTCGGTATTTTATACACTAGTCCTTTAGAAGAAATGTTTATTTTTTCCGAAGATTGGGAAGTTTCCTTAAGGACAGATTGATATTTAAACGTACCGTCATCCTGGCGTATAAGAGTAGATACGTATCTTTGTTCCAAAATTTGCAATTTTAAATCTTCAACAGATATTTTTTCTAACTGTGGATTGATAGCGATTATCCCCACAGATCTTTCAGCATTCTTTTTTATATATTCAAAATTTCCATCCGGCTTATATCCTATCAGATAAGGTCGCGGTGACACTAATGTAGAGCATTCTGACGTAACACTACGTCCGCCCTCTTTTTCAAACCCTTCGGCAGAGAAAGTGAGTCGATAAGTCGCTTTTTCAAAACGATCGAGATTCAATTGAAATTCTGTTTCACCATCACCATTTGTGACCTGTTCGTTAAGTTGTTCAGTAAAGTTGTGTTCGGCTTGTTCCGGATCAAAAAATGAATAATCATTATAGGTCTTAAAAACCGGGAAAGCAGGATTAAGCACGATATTTGCCTTTATGCGGTGATCAGCAGCAGCCATACCGAAAAGATCATATAATGACACTTGTCCTATAAGGTTATCGGGAGATACCCAGCCGAATTCCTGTTTAGGAGAAAGTCGAGTAAAAATTCGCAATCTATCCGGCATGAATTCTTCAACGCGGACTGATATCGTCCCTAAAAGATTCCATCGCATATTGTCCTTGACAGTATAAACATTTGCATAATAATTTCCAGTAGGCTGAATATCTTCAGTTTGATAAAATATTTCTTCAAAACCAACAGAACAAAGCCGT
>Ga0208373_1002504_pt1 | contig 20230 bp, 25 predicted proteins | sample RifOxyC2_FD_184036 | JGI IMG/M metagenome (GOLD analysis project Ga0208373, IMG submission 184036) | Soil microbial communities from Rifle, Colorado - Rifle Oxygen_injection C2 (SPAdes) | ecosystem: Environmental > Terrestrial > Deep subsurface > Rock core/Sediment | place: Rifle, Colorado... | reverse complement strand
AGGAAGCGGATAATAGTGGAGATAAAAGGAGCTGTCTGGGAAACTTCTGAGGGGATACCGATACCTGAAAGTTGAAGGTCGCCGACAAAGGTGGCGTGGGCTGGTTTGACGAGAGTGAAGGACGAGACCATGTTTAGTTAGATATTTTGGTTTAAGAAGTCGAAACCGACTAGTGCGCCGATGATGCGAGTGATGACGTAGGCGGTGACGACCAGGATTAATCCCAGTATGCCATAGTTTAACATGTTCTGGGCTTGGGCAATTTTATTTTTATCTCCGCCGCCGGTGATGTAATTAAAACCGGCGAAGATCATGACGAAAAGGGCGAAAACGCCCGAAGCGATAAGGACGTTGGTGATGATTGGGGTGAGGAATTGCCCCAGTTGAGCGGATGAACCGCCGAGTGCCCTTCCGGGGTTGTAGTAGCCTTCGAGAGGTTGTTGAGCGAAGACTGGACTAACGAAAAAAAGAGATGATTTGTATAGATTCCCGCCTGCGCGGGAATGACGAGCCGGTTTCATCAATATTATTCTACAGCAAAATCCGACTTGCGTAGAATCACAGAGCTTGCGATGACAGAAAAGAGACATTCGAATGTGAGGAAAAATGGATAGAGTTTGGGAGGAGAACTGGATTTCAATTGAGAAACATATGGAAATACCAAAAATTTGGAGATTGGGCCCGGTGATGAAGGGCTTTAAGGCGGAGTTGGTCGACGGCAAGATCAATAGACAGAGTGTGCTGCGATACCCAGGGGGCGAGGTACCGGTAACAGGCGATCTGGAAAACATCTATGAATGCTTAAGGGCAAAAGGATTTAAGGAGGAAATAATTATTGAGATGTTATTTACTTTTTTTGGTGCTGTCACCACCGAAACGCCGGTCACGCGAGACGAAGCTGCTCAAAGCCTTTTGGAACTCTTCCGCGGAAAAGTCGGGAAAGAGGACAGGAGTGAAGTAAAGTTCGGAGTAGGTTGATTGCCAGGGGAGGAATCCTGAGAGGCGTTGTTCACCACCGGTGCGGATAATGAGGTCTGGGTCGGGAAGGTTGGCTGTGTCGAGGTAAGAGGAGAACAGCCCTTCGGTGATTTGATCGGCAGTAATTTTTTCATCGATAATTTTTTTGACGGCGCGCAATACTTCATCCCGGCCGCCGTAGTTAAGAGCAAAGGTGACAGTGATTTCTTTGTTTTTGGCACTATTCGTCATCATTTCGGCAACTTTTGAGGCGATGTCTTTGGGAAATTTGTTTATGTCGCCTAAAAGATTGAGTTTTGCCCCCCGCTTGATGAAGCGCAGAGCCAGAGTGCCGAGGGCGAAGCGAAAAATGTTGAAAATGCCCTTGATTTCTTCCTCATCCCGCTTCCAGTTTTCGGTGGAGAATGCCCAGAAGGTAACGTAGGGGATCTTTTGACTGACGCACTCTTCGATGAGTGGCTCAATCGCGTTGTTGGCGGCGTACTCATGGCCTTTGACGGAGTCTAAGCCTCTAGCGCGAGCCCAACGGCGGTTGCCGTCCATTATGATCGCCACATGTTGAGGTGGGGGTGTCATGGGTGACTATTAAAATCAGAGAAAGCTGCCAATACCTATCATGTTGGTAATAATATTGACGATGAGGAAAGCAAAAAAAGCGACGGTTAGGCCCAAAAAGCCGTTAAGGAAGCGAGTGGTGGCTCCCTGGACTTTTTTAGGATCGCCAGATGACTGCATATATTCCCAGCCGGCGGAAATGATGTTAAACATAAAAATAAGTCCGATAATGAAAAAGGATAACCTGATGAGGTTAATTCCACCACCTGTAAGAATATCGCTAATTGACGAGCCTGGTTGGATAAGGAACTCGCTAGGCTGTCCTTGTTTGATAGTATCCATGAGACCAGCGTGAGCAGAGGGGACGATGTTCATATATCTCGTTGTTAATTGATTTATTATATAGATCCCCGATCAGGTTGGGGATGATGAGTGCCATCGATTAGAGGCCGGGGAGGCCGAGGATTTGGACACCGATAAATTCCATAATGACGATGGAGAGAATAATGAAGATAAGGCCGACGATGGCTGAAGTAATGATTTCCCGGCCGGCCTTGAGCTTGTCGGGGATACCGGCGGAGGTGGTGATGATGAAGGTGCCGTAGAGCATTAAGACAAGGGCAATACCGCCACCCAGACCTACAGCGAGGCGGAGAATAGAGCTAATCAAGCCGCCGGAACCGATATCGGTGGGGATACAGCCAATGGCGGTGTTGATACCGGAGTTGACCTGCCCGCCAGGAGGGGTGCAGTAGAGCTCATCGGGAAGATTATAGGGAACAGCAGGAGTAATCGCTGGAGTTTGGATGGGGGCAAGGGTTGGAGTGGGAGATGGAGAGAGGTTGGGAGGAGTAATAGTGACGGAGGGTGTAGGAGTGTATCCTGTCGGTGTGGGTGTGGTTTGACCAAACGCTGCTGGAGCAGCAATAAAAAGAAAAACAGTTAAAACAGTTGAAATAATCTTGATTTTTCGCATGAACAAGGTAATTTTATCACGGTGAAAACGCTTGGAGTCCTCTGGAGATGGATTCTGTCGTAAGCTAAAATGATGTAATGAAGCGAGGGTTGTGGATATTTGCATTTTGGCTAACCATATCAATAGCGATGCCTGTGAGGGCGGAAGTCAACTGTGAAGGGAAAAATGGGGACGATCTATATACATGTCTGGGGCAGCAAATTGATGAGCTGAACAAATCTTTGGCTATGAGTGTGGCGGCAACAAAGCCGCTGGAGGCTGAGATGCAAAAGCTGACGGCGAGGATTGCGTCAATACAAAAACAAATAAACAGTGCTGTAAAAAGCATGAAGCAGTTGGAGGCTGATGTAGAAACAAGAAGCAGTAAAGTGGCGGCGTCGTACACGGTGATGTCGGCGAAAACGCGAGAAATGTACAAAAAACTGAGGAGCGAGCCTTTGTGGGTCGGACTGCTGCGCTATCAACAACTGGGTGTAGCACGGCGAGAGTTGGCGTATAGACAAGAGAGCAGTGATAGGGATAAACAAATTATTGTTAATCTGGTATCGGAGATTGGCAGGCTGGAGATTGACAGGAGGAAGCTTGAAGAAGAAAAGAAAAAGTTAACCAAACTACAGGCTGACCTGGACAAACAAAATTCATTTTTTCAGGGAGAGGTAAAAAAAGCAAAAGCGTATCAGGCGGCGTTGGGGGGTCAGATTTCTGCGCTTTCGGTCAAACAGCAGTCTATTTTGGCGGAAAAACAGGGAACTTTCCAGACAACTGTCGGAGATGTACCGCTGGCTGATGACTACAATGCTTCTATCGACGGATTTCGAAATTCGGCCCCCGGGGGAAGCTTGGCGGTTTTTAGCTTTGGAGCGCCGCATTTTAAGGGGATGAGCCAGTATGGAGCTTACGGTAGGGCAAAGGCGGGCCAGAGCGTGGACGACATTTTGCGGGCGTATTACGGGGGATTGGAAGTGAAAAAGGATTATCCAGCAGACAAGGTGATCAGGGTGGCAGGATACGGATCGATGACGATTGAGACGTACATGAAGCGGATTTATGAAGTACCTAATTCTTGGGGAGACAACGGTGGCTTTGATGCCCTTAAAGCTCAGGCCGTGGCGGCACGGTCATACGCTCTCGCCTGGACAGATGAAGGCAGGGGTGGGGCGATTTGCACTACGCAGGCATGTCAGGTATACAAGCACGCCGACAAGGGGGGAAAGTGGGAGGAGGCGGTGAACGCCACCAGAGGGTGGGTGTTGTGGGCAAACGGGAAACCTTTTAAGGCCTGGTACGCATCGACTTCCGGAGGGTACCAGGAATCATACACAGATAGCTATGCCGGGTATACAACGCCGTCTTTGTGGGACACACCTTCAGGCCGTGGGGGATGGACAAGCCAGGCTTATGAAAAAATGGCCGGCAGCCCTTGGTTTTATAAAGCCTGGTACAAGGGGTCAAGCGGGGATAATTGCGGTAGGGATAATCCTTGGTTAACAGGTGAGGAAATGGCCGATGTACTGAACGCGTGGGTGGTATTGAAAAATGGATCGGACGAAAGAGTGTCGCCTATTGGTGGCTGTTGGGGGGGTAATCCATACTCAGTGGTTGAGCTGAGAAATAAGGCAGCAGGGATGGGAGGAGGATATGCTCAGGTGACCGGTGTGTCTGTTAATTATTCTGATGGAGGTTACACGTCGATGGTAAGGTTTTCAACCGACAAAGGCGATGCGGAGATAAGTGGGCCGGACTTCAAGAAAACATTTAATATCCGAGCTCCGGGGAGAGTTTCGTTAAAGAGCGGGTTGTTTAATATAGAGAAGAAGTGATTGTGGAGCTAATAGGTTTTGGTACAATTTAAATATGCCGGAGTTATTTGACGCACACAAGAGAATGCACGAGGAGTTGGCGGGGGTAAAACGGTTGATTGATTCCGGTAGATTCAGGAGTCTCTGGGGGTCACTTGTTGTTGAGCCTAAAGCGCAGTTTGAGTCTCAGAATGAAAACGAAAAAGTTGTTATTTTGGGTAGAAGGCACTTTATCACCAACATAAGCTGGATAGCATTAGTGTGTTTCGCTTTTTTTGTACCTTTTTTCTGGAACGAGTTTCCACTAGTGGCTGATGTAACCGATAATGTACATTTTTCACTGACAGTACTCTGGTATTTGGCGTTGGCTTTTTTTGCAGTGCAAAAATTTCTTTTATGGTTTTATAACGTGTATATAGTCACCGATGAGAGAATTGTCGATGTAGATTTTTTTGGCTTGCTTTACAAAAATGTTAATGTGACTGAGATTAGGAAAATTGAAGATGTCAACTATTCACAGAGAGGGGTGTGGGCGAGCTTTTTTAACTATGGCAATGTAGTGATTGAGACGGCATCAGAGCAAAGGTCTGATGAGGTTTTCGGAAAAACCGGAGAGGCATCCCCTTTTACTTTCGAGGCGATTAGCAGCCCGGACGAGGTGGTTAAGGTAATATCTGAATTAATGGAACAAGAAGAAAAAGAAGAATACGAAGGAAGGACAAAATAAATATGGAAATACTACCTGGAATATACATCGATATCAGTTTGAGTTTGGTGGTGGGCTTGATGATTAAGACATTAATGGTATTAATCCTCGTGTTTTCTGTGATTATGGTGAGGCAGGCGAGTATGATGGACCGGGTGGTGAACTTACCCATCGGGAACACCCTGAAAAAGGTGGTGTGGGCATTTTTTGTCTTAGCTGCTGTTTTGACTTTCGTGGTAGTGGTGGCGTGAGAGTTTTGGCCAGGATACAATGTAGGTAGTTACTAACTGCCCAAGATGAGTAATAATTTGGCACTTAAATTTTTAAGGGTGGTGAATGAGGCCGGCCTAAACGGTTGGGGTCAGGTGTATGCCAGGATGCCGTTTGGAGATGAAGAAATGGTAAATAAGGGGGCATTGTTTGGTGCGGTTTTTTCTAAAGGTGAAAACAATCCGGAAAAAGAGGCGGGGATACTGGTATGGGCGGATGAATACTACAACAGCGTCGAGAGAGGAGGAGGTCTAGCTGACTTTTGGGAGAAATTCATAGCGGCATATGGAGATATCGAAGCGGTGTGGGCATGGGTGAGCTTGGAGGAAGGAAAGAGAGTGATTAAGGTCGTAAGAAAAGGAGGAAGCGGACTGACAATCAGCCGCGAAGACAAACAGGTTGTTTTGGGTGAAAAAAACAGTGAGGGAAGGGTGATTGCCGGGGAAATAAAGGCAGGGGATGAAGTACTGATTTGGGCGGGAGGATTGGAAGGGAAGACGGGAAGTCTGATGAGGCGAGAGATAAATGAAGAAGAAAGAATTGACGAAGTGGCAGAGCAGTTAATTCGTGACCAGATTGGGGCGGCGGGGCTGTTATTGAAGTTTGAGGAGGAAAGGCTGCGGGGAAACATGGACAATGCAGATGGTTTAACGGAAAAGATAACAAATACTCCGAACTGGCAGAATGATAGTTATAGTGTTGATGTTGCGGAAAAGGCAGTAGAGACAGAGGTGGTGTCGGAAAGATTGGTTGGGCCAATAACGGGAAAGGATAGATTGGTGAACTGGTGGAAGAGGATAAGTTTGAGAAGGGGAGTGATGGTAGGTGAACGGAGAACGGATAAAAAGAAACGGATGGCAATGGGGTTGGGTCTTCTTTTCTTACTGATACTGGTCGTAAGTGTTGCCTGGGGTTCTCAAAAAGTAAAAGCGAACAGAGAAGCTGAAAAATGGGCGGAATTTTCGGAGCCGATTGAGAAAAAAAGGTTTGAGGCCGAGAGTCTTCTGGGTATTAATCAAGTCGGAGCAAAGAAACTAATTGAGGAGGCAAGAGCTGCCTTTGACTTGAGAAAGGGAGAGTTTGTGAATACGAAATATAAGAATAAATTGAATGAGTTGGAAGCGGGGCTGAATCAGAGCTGGCAGGGGATATCCGGTGAGAAAGAAGCGGGTTTCGATAGCGAAATAAATCTCGGTCTGATTAGGGACAACTTTAAAGGTGACAGACTGGCATGGTATAAAGGAGATCAATTTTTGACTGTAGACAGTAATTTGGGGGTGGTATTAAGTGTTGAGACAACACAAAAAGAAATTAAAGTGATCGCCGGTAAGGGAGAAGGACTCGGGTGGGGCGATATTGCTCCATTCGGAAAGACTGGTTTTGTTTTGAGCAGGCAAGGATTAGGATGGATGAGCAGTGACGTAAAAATGACCAGTTTCGACAACGCAGTGAGTGAGCCAATATCACTAGGTGTGTTTAGCAATTATTTGTACCTGCTGGATGGGGGCAATAAAGAGATATTTAAGTATGCTATTTCGGAGGGGACGGTGGGTGAAAGGCAGAGGTGGCTTAAACAAGGAGAGATGATTGATCTGAGTGCGACAGTGGATATGGCGATTGATGGGGATATTTGGTTGGTAGGAGGGACGGCAGGTTTGGAGCGGTTTAGAAGGGGTGTGAAAGAGAATTTCACGGTGAACGGTGTACCTGAGGGAGCTGTGTTTTCCAGAGTAGCAGTGGAGGTGGACGGTGAGAAGGGTGCGCTTCTAGACAGAACTCATGGCTGGATTGTGATATTCAGAAAGGCGGATGGCAGCTTTGTTTCTCAGCTGAAGTCGCAGCGATTTAAAGAAGCAAGTGATATCGAATTTGACGGAGAGGGAAGATTGTGGATGCTGGTTGGAGGAGTGATGGTAGAGGTAAAATAACCCCGACAAATTCCAAATCACAAATTCCAAGTATCAAACAAATTCCAAGTATCAAATTACAAACAGTACGACGCAAACGCGCATGCGACATACTCGTTTGAAAAGGAGAGGTGAAAAGATCCACGCACAACAAATTCTAATTGATCAAGAATATGTGAGAAAATAGCAATATGTTAGCGGAGAACAAGAAGGCCCGTTTTGATTATGAAATTGTTGAGTCTTTTGAGGCTGGGATTGAGCTGAACGGGGCGGAGGTAAAAAGCATTAGAGGGGGGGCGGCAAACCTGACAGGGTCTAGGGTTGTGTTTAAGGACGATGGTGCCTACGTAATAGGAGTAAATATTCCCAGATACAAGTTTGATAGTACAGCTGAATACGAACCCGGACGTAGCCGAAAACTGTTGTTGCACAGGAAAGAGCTGGTAGCTTTAGGCACAAAGATGAAGTCTGCTGGGTTGACTTGTGTACCCATCAAGCTGTATAATAAGGGTAGTCTCATTAAGCTTCAGATAGCTTTGGTGAGAGGTAAAAAAAGCCATGAAAAGAGAGAATTGATCAAGAAGCGGGAGACTGAGATTGGTTTGGCCAGAAGATTAAAAATCAGTCGGTAAGGAAGGAACCAATATGGACTTATTTTGGGGAAAGGTTATGCCTGCCTGTGTAACCAATTATTCCTGGGGCACGGAATTTGCCGCTGAAATGCCGGTGGAAAAGTGGCAAAAAGGTATCAAGGCTAAGATTCAGGGAATGGATGAAGCGGAGTTTGACCTGTTTTTAGCGTCGGTGGTGATGCTTGCGGCTAAAGAGCAATTGATGGGGGTTGAGTTGACGGAGAAGGTTAATTTCTTTAGAGATTTAAGGAAATAACAAGAAATCCACCGTAAGGGTGGACTTCTTGGTTTATTGTGGAGACGGAGGGAATTGTCTCAAGTTCGCGCCTGCTGGCGCGACTTTCGAACCTGGCTCGGCACCGTCGTGCCTGCGCCTGTTCAATTCCCTCTAATTTACGCTTCATAAACAAAAATCCTTCCACAAGGGAAGGGTTTTTTGTTTTTGTGGAGACGGAGGGAATTGAACCCTCGTCTGGATTAGAGCGATAATAGTGTCTACAAGCGTAGTTTGTGTTTTATTCCCTATTCTTACTCACAAACAAGATCAGAATAAGGCTGGTTTAGAAAAGGTTAGTCTCAATCCCTAAACGAAAGATCGAGCGTTCAATCCGGTGTTTTGTCGCCCTGAAAGTAGCCCGGGATCCGCTAACTTTTAGGACGTCTTTTAACTCAAATTTAGGCAAATGCGTAAACAGGAGCGAAAGATTTGATTTCATTTCCGAGGGTTTTTACTCCACGGAAGATGGAACCAAGTAACTTGTCTTCTTTATTGACAGTTGTGTTTTGGTCTGTTTTACTCCTTTTACCAAAGGAGGCTTGCGACTATTAAGGAGCTAAACCATCGATTCCTGACGTCCCCAAAACTAAAGGCTGCTTGGTAGCAGCCTAGAGTATACCAGATAACCTGGTTAAGTACAATTTTGGCCTATTGTGGTGCCGCGCAGGAGTATCTTTTGATACTGTCTGAGTTTCTTGCAGAAACGTAGAGGCGAGTGCCATCGTTGCTGAGGGCGATACCACGAGGGACGGTATTGGCGCCTATCGCAAGTGATTCGATCAGGGTTCCTGAAGGTGAATATTTACGAACCTGGCCGTTACCACCATTACCGAATCCGTCGGAGATATATATATTATCAGCGCTATCTAAGGTAAGGAAATTGTCATCGTGGTTAGCGAACTGGTTTTGGAAATTGCCATTAATGTCGAAACGCCTGATGTAGCCCGAAAGATTGAAACTTCTGGCAACAAGGATCTCATCACCAAGTTCTCCTCTGGCGAGAGGGGTATGGGCAACAATATCTAGCGCGGCGTCAAAATTAGTCGATGACAATGTACTAATATATGCTAGGGTTTCGAGATTATACACTCTGACAACGGTAGGGCCGGCAGCGTCGATAACATAAAGTCTGTCCTTAAAGGCTGATAGACCCATGGGTTGTGTAAGGCTGGGGCCGGTGGTGATTTCACCCGTTTTCGAACCGCTGTTGTTATATCTATATACTTTGCGGTCTGTACGGAGAGAAACATAGACGTTGCCTAAGCTGTCGGACTTAATACCCCAAATTTGCGAGGTACCTAGAGAGATATTGAGGAGAGGATCGCCGTAGTTGCTGAATTTTCTGAGCTTGTGGTCTCCGTCGCTGACTACCCAAACATTATCATACGGATCCACGGTGAGACCGACGGGGCCATCCATGCCAGTCCAGGCTGAAAGTGGCTTCCATGCTCCTGTGGAGCAGGTATATTTGGGCAATCCGGAGGCTTTAGGGGCTAGGCTAAGCCTTGTCTGAACCGCTTGGGTGGAGATATAAATCAATGCGAGGCTGATGCCGATGAGGAGGAGGGAGAGAAGGGTGAGGAGGCCCTTGTTTTGTTTGGACAGAGATTTTTTTGCCATAATGGTCTTTATTGTTTAATAATTATTAATCCGTAGATTAACTTTAAACATAAAAATATTGATTTGTCAATGAAGAAGAAGGGTGGTGGATGGCAGATGCTGGTTGATTTTATTTATCCTACGTTTTGCTTGGGATGCGGAGCAGTCGGCGTTTTTTTGTGTGATGAGTGCAGACTAGGCTTGGAATTTGCGGAACAGATTTGCCCGATGTGTGGAAAAGGGTCGAGCATGGGCTGGACGCATAAACAGTGCTGGAAGAATGATGGGCTAGACGGTTTGACTTGTATATACGCGTATGAGGACGAGACGGTAAAGAAGGCAATAGATGATCTCAAATTTGGTTTTAACCGGGAGGTGGCTCCTTTGCTTTTGAAGGATTTTGTATTTGAGAGCGGAGTGGAGTTTGACGCGGTGATACCGATGCCTCTTTATTTCTACCGGGAAAACTGGCGGGGATTCAATCAGGCGGAGCTTATTGCCACTCAGATTGAGAAAGGAATGGGATTAAGGACAGAAGAGTGGCTTGTGAGAGAGAAAAATACCAAGCAACAATCGTTGTTGATGTCGTTTGGGGAAAGGGAGACTAACCTGGAGGGGGCGTTTGGAATTGCTGAGGAGGAGAAGGTGAAGGGAAAGAAAGTGTTGTTGGTAGACGACGTATTTACCAGCGGGGCGAGCATGAGGGAGGCGGCAAGGAGTCTGAAAAAGGCGGGGGTAAGGATGGTTTGGGGGCTGGCGCTGGCACATTGAGCAAGATGTTTGTTTGAAAAATGTGGGGAAGCGCAAAGTTGCAGAGGGGGCGGGATTCGAACCCGCGGTATCTTGCGATACGGAGGTTTAGTAAACCTCAGCACTCGACCACTATGCGACCCCTCCTTTAGGAGCATATTTTATCAGGCTTGAACGTAAAACAAGACATAAAATGATAAAATACAAGCATCTGGAGAGTGGGCAGGACGGTAATGCGTGAGTCTTGAAAACTCATGAGCGCAAGCTCTAACAGGTTCGACCCCTGTACTCTCCGCTTAGTATGTTACTTGACATTTTTTCGGGTTTTGTTAGGATTAAATTATGTCGAGGTTGGTTTTTCGGAAAGGAGAGCAGGCGAAGTTTCTAGTGGGAGTAATGGATTCGTTAAATATAAATTCTGACGAGTTGGGAAGTTTGATTGGAATTTCTGGAAGAAGCTTCAGATATTGGATTAGTGAGAAAACGTTGGGTACAAGGAAGGGTTTGTTGAAATTAAGTCAGCTATCAGGCATTGAGTTGCCTCGGATTATCGAAGAACGAGAAGATTGGTGGAGCGGAAGGGTGAATGGGAGATCGGCAGCTCAAATAAGGATAATGAGGTGTGGTCCACCTGGGTGTGAGTGGGGAAGAAGGAAGGGTGGCCTGGTGTCTCAACAAAAGAGGAGAGAGAATCCTGATTATTATCGGTCGTTGGGATGTAACATCCCGAAACTATTTCACTTGCCCGATAAATCTGAGTATCTAGCCGAGTTTTTTGGCACAATACTCGGTGATGGGGGAATTACCGATTATCAGCTGACAATTACCCTAAATTCTATTGCTGATAGATTGTATAGAGAATACGTAACCAAAAGATCGGTTCAGCTTTTTGGCCACAAACCAAGTGTTTATGAAGTAAAAGATGCAAAAGCTGTTAGGCTGGTACTTGGAGGAAGAAAACTGATTGATTTTCTTCAAGATAATGGACTGAGGATTGGAGATAAGGTCAAGCATCAGGTTGATGTTCCCGAATGGATTAAGGAGAATCTTGCCTACTCGATTAGGTGTGTCAGGGGGTTGGTGGATACAGACGGAGGCGTGTTTGAACATAAATATAAAGTGAATGGGAAGCAATATAAATACTTAAAAGTCAATTTTACTAATATGTCAGGACCTCTGTTGAGGTTCGTTGGTGATACTTTGGAACGGATAGGTCTGACTCCGAAATATCAATCAATGAACAAGGTTTGGCTGTATGGTAAGGGTGATATCGAACGATACTTTTGTATGGTGGGAAGCTCTAATTACAGGTTAATTTCGAAGCTACGATGGTATAATTTAGACTACGGAGGCATGGTCCAGCCTGGTCTACGACACAAGTTTGCTAAACTTGAGCCCGATAAGGGCTTCGTGGGTTCGAATCCCACTGCCTCCGCAACAATACGCTTAAAATAGTAAACTTAGGGTGTGGCAAATGACTTTACCAGGACAGTAGAGAATACAAGATTCAGAAAGAAGATGAAGTGGTGGATGGCGGTGTTGTTGACTTTGCTGGGAATAATTATCGCTATTCTTATGGTGGCTGGCTTTAGTGTCTATCAATACCTGTTTGTAAAATCTGAGGGTGGAAAAAAGAGTGGACGTGAGCTGGTGCCGATGAATCAACCGCCACTTCCGACAGCGGTGCGTTACGCCCCCGGATTACCTAGTGAAACTTTGGGTGATCTCTATGTGAATAGCCAGGAGGGGTTTTCTATCAGACCACCAAGAGAGTGGGAGACTGATGTGAACGAGACGGGGGAGGCGGTTTTCTTTTTTGGACCGGAAAACCAAGGGTTTAGGCCGAACATTAGTGTACAGACGGGGTTGGCTTATGGCCATTTATTGGAGGGGTATAAGCAATTTTATGTGGCAGATATTAAGCGAAAACAGCAGAGTTTCGAGGTGCTGGAGGAGAGACAGTTGACTCTTTATGGGAGAAATGCAGTTTTAATAATTTTTAGTTTCCTTCAAGATGGATTGAAGTTGAGAGGAGAAGTTCTGTTGATGGTGAATGCAGATAAGGCGTACGTTGCTACGGGAGTTGACTTAGAGACGAGCTGGGGTGAGACGCAGTGGGCTATTGAGAGTTCGCTATATTCCTTTAATTTGCTTTAGTGTTAAGATGATTTCATGGAGGAAAACGTGGTTTTTGAGTGGAAGGCAATGGATAGGCCGCATAAAGTTTGGTCACGGGATTTTTACAGTACGGTGATTGTGCTCGCTTTTCTGGTGAGCATAATAATGTTTTTTATTGAGGGGTTGCTGCCTGTACTGGTGGTGTGGGCGGTGGTATTTGCTATGTGGCAAATGAACAAGGTGACGCCGAAGGAAGAAACTTACACCGTTACCACCTGGGGGATTAGGACAAAGGAAAGGACCTACAGGTGGGAGGAAATGAGTGTTTTTTGGTTTGAGGACAAGTGGGGGAGCAGGCTTTTGAGGATACTGATGAACAGGTTTCCTTGGCAGCTGATTTTAGTGGTAAACAAAGAAGATGAGGAGAAGCTAAAGAAGCTGTTGGTGGAGAGCGTGGCGTTTGAGGAACCAAGAAAAACATGGATGGATAAAATAGCAAAGTGGTTTGGAGATAAATTGCCCTTGGAGTGATTAGGTGATTGATTTTATTTTCGGTTTTTGTTAGGATAATTTAGAGTCATTTTTGTATTATTTATGCGGAAGTGGAATAAGGACATTATTGAAGAGTGGGTGAGATTGAGGAGTAAGGGAGCGTCGTACAAAACAATAGGAATTAAATTTAGTGTGGCGAAAAGCACAATAAGTTATTGGTTAAGAGATCATGATGATGGTGGTGCCAGGGAGAATAAGAACAAAGAATGGCTTAAGCGAATACAACCTCTGGGGGCATTGGCAAACAAGAAGATAAGAGAGGAGAGGTTGGTGGAAATACAGAGAAAAGTTGCGGATGAAGTAAACAATTTTAGTAGTGATAAAGGTCAGTTTTCCGAAAAGGCACTGTTGTCGATGCTTTATTGGGCTGAAGGATCAAAGGGGAGATGTGGCGTCACATTTGTAAATACTGATCCTCAATTGATCTGTTTGTTTATCAGACTATTTAGGCAAATTTTCAATGTAAGTGAGGACAAGTTTAGGATCAGGTTGCATTTGCATTATTATCACAAAGAAAGTGAGGAAAGGAAATTTTGGTCAGCTCTAACCAATGTTCCTGAAAGTCAATTCACAAAGACATACCGTAAAAGAAGGGGGACGAACAAAATATTTAGGAAAAATAGCCATGGTATATGTTCTTTGCGATATCACAGTGAGTCAATTAAGGACGAGATTATGTTCTTTGCTAGGGGGTTAGCAAATAGGCTTGTAGATGATAGCTAGGTGTAAAAATGATAAAATACTGCTTTGAATCAACAAGAGTCCGTAGCTCAGATTGGATAGAGCGCCTCCCTGCGGAGGAGGAGGTCGTGCGTTCGAATCGCACCGGGCTCACTAGGACCGCTGTCTGTACTCGGCGGGTCAAGGAGGGTGGGCAGGACGGTAATGCGTTGGTTTCGAAAACCAATGCCCTTTTGGGCTAACAGGTTCGACTCCTGTACCCTCCGCATTATTTCAGGTTTCTCCCCTGTGCAGGAGCTAAAATTGATGGAGAATGATGGGTATATAATACGCACATGACAGGAACAGAAAGAGGAATAGAAGTACTGAAACTCTTATCAGGACGGGAGCCCGGAGAAGAAGTAACCCTGGTCGACCTACTGGAACAGCTTAACCCACCAATAGATGAGGAAGACCTGAAGTATTTGCTATTTATTCTTGAAGGAAGAGGTTTTGTTGAGTTTAAAGGCCGCGGATGGGATGGATTGAAAATAAAATTGACTGAGGATGGGCGTTTGATTTGCAGGTATCCGTAGCTCAGCTGGATAGAGCATCAGTTTCCGGAACTGAGGGTCGGAGGTTCGAATCCTCCCGGGTACACCATATTGACACACTTGTTACAATGAGGCATGAAATTACTGGAACTTGACCCGATTATATCCTCTACAAGAGAGAAGTTAGACAAATTAGGCGTTAAGGGGATACTCTATGACCTGGACGATACGTTGATTTACACCGCTGAGATTTTCTATTACTGGATGAATGAATACGCGGATATTGTTTCTTTTGAACTGGGTATTGAAAGGGAGATGTTTTATAAAACATTATCAGCGGTGAATGATGAGGAATACAGGAGGATGGGGGTTAGCCCTTCGCGTTGGAGGGCTGTGGTGGAGAGGCTAGGAAAAATGTATGACGGTGGCAGAAGCGTGGTTGAAGGGAGACTAGATGTTTTGATGAATATATACAAGACAGTGCCAAGAATGAGGCCGGGGGTGAGAGCGGCATTAGGAACTTTGAAGGAGTTGGGTTTCAGACAAGCGTTAATCACCCACGCAAATGAAGATTGGACAATGTGGAAGCTGGACAAACTGGGGCTGTGGGATAATTTTGACGCCATCTTCATCGCTGATGAAAATGGACATAAGAGCGCACAACATTGGAACAAGGGAATGGATATGCTTGGTTTGACGCCAAACAAGTGCCTGGTGGTAGGAGATAATCTAGGTGGAGATATCACGCCGGCGGCGAGCCTGGGGGCAAGGACAATCTGGATGCCTTCACCGTGGTCGGTTTATAGGGCAGGGACAGTTCCTGAAGGAACGGTGCAGATAGGAGAGTTTAATGAGTTTCTGGAGGCGTTGGCGAGGCTAAAATAGGGTAGAATATACTGGTTCCTGGAGGAGTGGCCCAGTGGTCCACGGCGCATGTTTGGAGAACATGTGTGCGCAAGCACGCGTGGGTTCGAATCCCACCTCCTCCGCAAGTAGACGTCTTGCCCTTGCGGTAAGACGTCTAGTTTGTTATATGATGGGATTCGAACAGGCGGACCCCGCGACGGCGGGGGAGCCAGGCCCGAAAGCCGAGCCAGCAGGCGAGGACTTGAGGCGAATCCCACCTCCTCCGGTCTCAATTTTTGGCATAAAAAAAGCAGGGTTCCCGAAGGGGAATTGCCCTGCTAACATCTAAATTCTAAAAGCTTCAACCAACCATTTTTTTATTTTTGTTTTAACTTCTGGTGCCGTTATGGTTGGTTTATTAGTGCCATCTTTCTGGCGTTTAAGACCTACACCGATAAAAACAAAGCCTGACTCGGAGCGGCGACCTGGTGTATCTTCTGGAATCCATAATTCAGCCATCATATAATAAGCTTTTTGCCCACCGCCTGAGTTAAAGTCGCCTTCGTTGCCGATATGTGTGTTTACATAAGAATGTACGAGTTTGAATGGTTTAAGAATCAGCCCTTGATCTTGTGCATAAAGGAGAACTTGTTCGATTTCTGTTAGAGTCGAACCAAGAATTTGAATAAGTTCAGCTTCGATCTCAGAATCCTTTTCGGAAGCTTCTTTCTTGGCATCATTAATCCAGGACATTGTTAACCTCCTTTGAACGTACGAATGGGGAAATATAGCACAAAAATGACATGAGATCAAGTTATAAGGTATTTTAGGCTCTTGAATAATGAAGTTCGGACATCGTCCCATGCTCCCCGCAAGTGGACGTCTTGCCCTTGCGGTAAGACGTCTAGTTTGTTACCTTCGCCAAGTCTACGGCGGACAGGTGCGAGTATTGAGATTACAATAAACTTATGACAGATAATTACCAAAGAGAAGGTTTCTCTGAAGAAACTTCGCAAAAAGGGAAGATTCGTGTTCGTCAAGTAGTAGGATCAGAAAACCGATTGGGGAATGAAATTAGCGAGATGGAAATTTTCAAAAGACTGAAATTGTATCACCAGACGTCGAAAGAAAAGTGGGAAGCAATCCAGAAAGCTGGAGCGATTCTAAGTGAAAAAGAATTGCTGAAACGAGGCCTAATCTCTGAAGAACAACTTGAAGATTTTGAAACTACTAGTACGGGTTCTTTAGATAGAGAAGCAGGACGAGATGAATATGTTTTTGCTAGCCACAGACCAGAAAACTATGGCGATGTAACATTGGAGATCGACCTAGATGCCTTAAATTTGCCCGGAGCGAAAGTCGCCACTGCTGGTGATTGGCTTCATTTTGTTAACGATGAAGACGATGAGAGGTATTTCCATGATTCCGAAATTTCTGCATCAGAATTTGTTGAATATTTAACAGTATTTCTCAAAACGCTTCCGGATCCAGAATGGTTTTGGGGTAAATCAGATCTGCGTATTCAAGAACTAATCAGTCAAGGTATGAGGGAAAAGATAGAGGGTGATCCAGAAAAAATTAGACAATTTTGGAAATTGCATCCTGAAATAATGTTCTCAAGAGAACTGCCGCTGAAATATGTCAAGAATGTAAAAATAGAGGAATGAGTTAAATGTTAACAGGAAACTGTTGATGTTCATGAGGTTGTTGTAAGATGAAGGTGAGATAAATTACATTTTGACTGGTGGTCAAAGAAATAGAAAAGGTCTCAGCGACGAGTAAGCCGTATTTTCCGGTGTTAATATACGCGGCGGTTTCTGTAGTTTGGATATTATTTTCAGACTGGGTATTGGCTTTGGTGGTGCCAAAACGAGAAGCATATATCATGGCGCAGACGTATAAGGGATGGCTTTTTGTTTTGGTCACCTCAATGCTCCTTTATCTTATGATCAGGAAGATGGTGACTGCGCTGATGACCGAGGTGGAGTCAAACTATAACCAAAAACAGAAACTGGAGGCAGTGCTGAGGGGGATAGGTGAGGGTGTGTTCGTGACGGACGAAAAGAGGCGGATATTGATGGTGAACAAAGCAATGGAGAAAATATCAGGATTCACAGAGAATGAATTGTTGGGAACAGTCTATAACGAGAGGTTGAAGTTTGTGTCCGAAAAAACTGGTAAGGAACTGTTGAGAATCCCCAAGACAATACACGAAAGGGGAGACTCGGCCAGACCGGAAGAGCCAGGATTACTCATTAGAAAAGATGGAAAGAAGATAGCGGTTGATGGAATTGGGGCGCCATACAAGGACTCTAAGGGGCAAGTAATTGGAGGGGTGGGGGTAATCAGAGATGTAACTAATGAAAGGAACCTTGATAGGGTTCGGAGTGATTTTATTTCTCTGGCCAGCCATCAGCTGAGGTCCCCTCTGACGGGAATAAAGTGGTTGGTGGAATTACTGCAGACCAGCCATGGAATGAAAGATGATGAGGTAACAGAGTACATAAAAAAGATTGGTGAGAGTAATCAAAGATTGATTGAGCTGGTCAATGATTTGCTAGGTGTAAGCCGGATAGAGTCGGGAGCTTTGGAAGAGAGAATGAGAAAGCGAAGCATGAAATTGAAAACAGTGCTGTCTGGAGCTCTGGTAGAAGTTGATTTGCTGGCCAAAGAGAAAAGGACGATAATTGAAGGTATAAAAGAAGTGGATGAGCGGATTGAGTTGAGAGGAGATGAGACCCAGATGGTACAGGTGTTCGCCAATATATTAAATAACGCGGTTCGGTATTCACCGGAAGGGAGCAGGGTAATTATCGGAGTAAAGAGAAAGAGGAGTCGGGTAGTTGTGTTGGTTGAGGATAACGGAATGGGAATACCAAAGCGACAGATGAAGCGGCTGTTTGAGAAATTTTTTAGGGGGGACAATGTAGCCAAAGGAACAGTGGGGTCCGGGCTGGGACTATATGTAGTAAAAAGATTATTAGAAGCCCATGGTGGAAAAATTAGAATAGAATCTAAAGAAGGAAAAGGAACAAAAGTGTACGTAGAATTACCAATTATGTATAATGAAAAACATGGATAAAAAAGTTTTGATTGTGGAGGACGATACAGTTTTGGCCAACGCGCTGAGTCTGGCCCTGAAAGATAAATACACAATTAGCTTGGCCACTGATGGAAAAGAAGCAGAAGAAATGATCGCCAAGGATAGACCAGATCTGATTCTTCTGGATCTGCTGTTGCCGATAAAGAACGGGTTTGAGGTATTGAGAAGTTTGAGGGCGAACGAGTCTGCCCGCAATGTGCCGGTGGTGGTGCTAACTAACTTTGAACAGGAAACAAGCATCGAAGAAGCAATGAAGATGGGGGTAAAAGACTACATCGTCAAGGCCAATATCGACATCAAAGACGTGCCGGCGGTGGTGGCTAAGTATATCTGATTCGGGTGGGTAAATGATGTTTTTTTCGGATACAATCGGAGTGAGTTAATTGGATGCATGAGGCTATGGACCAGGTTGAAGAAATCAAGCGTAAAACCGATATTGTAGCGGTGATTGGCCAGTATGTGGCCTTAAAGAAGTCTGGCAGGAATCATAAAGGACTATGTCCTTTTCATTCCGAGAAGACGTCTTCGTTTATGGTGAACGAGGAGTTAGGGCTTTACAAGTGTTTTGGGTGCGGAAATGGAGGAGATGTAATTAAATTTCTAATGGAGATCGAGGGGATTGAGTTTTTTGAGGCCCTGACCAGGTTGGCAGAAAGAGCAGGAATAAAGATAGAACGGGGGACGGGATATGAAAAAGATGAAAGAAAGAAACTGTTGGAGATTGTGGATCTTGCCGCCAGATATTACCATTTCCTGTTGACAAAGCATCCGCAAGGGAAAAAAGCCAGAAAATATTTGGACGAGCGGAAGATGAGCGGGAAGTTAGTTGAGACGTTTAATCTGGGGTTTGCCTTACCGGAATGGGATGGCTTGATCAATTACCTAGTCAAGAAGAAAAAATATACATGTGAGGACCTGCTACGCTGCGGGTTGGTAAATAAAGGCGGTATAAGTGGGTATTATGACAAGTTCCGGGGAAGGATAATGTTTCCTCTACAAGACAGTGCCGGGAAGGTGGTTGGTTTTACCGGGAGGGTTTTGCCCGGGTTATCTAAGGACGATGAGCCAAAATATATGAATTCTCCTGAGACTGAGATTTATCACAAAGGGAGAATGCTTTATGGTTTTTCCCAGGCAAAGCAAGCAATTCGGGAGAAAAAGCAGGTAGTGCTGGTGGAAGGGCAGATGGATATGATCAGCAGTTTTGGGGCAGGGGTGGGGGAAACCGTGGCAGTTGGGGGGACTGCACTGACCGAGGACCAAGTAGAGATGATGGCCAGGCTGGCAAACAAAATTATTTTGGCATTAGATGCGGACTTTGCGGGAACGGCAGCGATAAAAAGATCGGTGGAGCTCGCCGAAAAAAGAGGGTTGGCAATGAAGGTGGTAGTGATCAGTGGAGGAAAGGATCCTGATGAAATTGCCAGGGAGAACCCGAGTGAGTGGAAAAAAATGGTGGAGAAGACGGAAAACGTGTACGAGTTTATTTTACGAAAGGCCCTGGAGAAATATCCAGAAGGGGCAGATGACAGGATCAGGAGAGTGGCCGAGGAGACGATCCCGTATTTGGCCAAAATTGAGCAAGCAATGGAGCGTGACAGGTGGACAAAGAAATTGGCTGAGGCTTTGGATGTGAGCAGAGAAAGTGTCTTTGCAGAGGTGGAAAAAGCGCGCAAGGGGATGAGTGTGGCCTTCACTGGGAAGGAAAACAACAAGGTGAAGGAAGAGAGTGGTGATGTGAGACAGTTGAAGATCCTGATTGGCTGGTTGGTATTGAGTGACGATGAAGTGGTTGGCGAAGTAAGGAAATGGCTGGGTGGAGTAAAACTGGACGGGGCTGAATGGAAGGCTGTTGTTTGGCTCGTTAATAATGGAAATTCAGAAAAAGAGAGGGAAATTATCAATAGGGTGCCGGCGGAGCTTAGAGGCATAGTAGAGGAGGTTTTGA
>Ga0208373_1002503_pt1 | contig 20234 bp, 20 predicted proteins | sample RifOxyC2_FD_184036 | JGI IMG/M metagenome (GOLD analysis project Ga0208373, IMG submission 184036) | Soil microbial communities from Rifle, Colorado - Rifle Oxygen_injection C2 (SPAdes) | ecosystem: Environmental > Terrestrial > Deep subsurface > Rock core/Sediment | place: Rifle, Colorado... | reverse complement strand
ATATTAACCAGCCATTGAGAATTAGCTATTAGTCATTCTTTTAAACCAAAAATCCGCCTTCCGGCGGAATTTTAATTTAAGCAAACCCGTACCCTTTTTCATGCCGGCTTAATAACTATATGCCGCCCTGCCCCTTCTCCTTCGCTTTCGCATATTATATCTTTTCTGTTCTGAAGAGCCATGTGGACAATGCGCCTTTCATAAGAAGTCATTGGCGCCAACGCGTAATTTTTATTGTCCAGCGCCGCTCTGTTTGCTTTTTCCGCGACAAATTCTTTTAAAATTTCTGCTCTCTGGCGCCGATAATCATTAACATCAACAGAAAAACTAACAAACTCGTCTTTTAACTTTTTGGCAGCAATCAATTTTATCAAATGGCTTAATCCTGACAAACTTTCCCCGCCTTGCCCAATTAACAATCCTCCTTCCAAACAGTTAATATTCACAACCAGCCCCTCGTCCTCTTCGGCGATAAAAACTTCTGCCTCAAATTCCATTATGCTTAATAATTTTTCTACAATTTCTTTAATTGCGCTTAATTTATCATTCATATATTTATTCAGCGGAAACAAAAAATTAGAAATTTAAAATTATTTTCTACTCTTAATTTTTAATTTCTGCTTTCTTCTTTTTGATTACAAAATATTGCTGCGCTATTCCAAAAATATTCAAAACCGTCCAATAAAGAGCCAGCCCAGCCGGGAGCTTTAACGCAACAAAAGCGATAAAAACCGGCATAAAATAAACCATTTGAGTGCTCATTGCCGAAGCAAAATCGCTTTTATTCGCGTTTCCGCTGTTTTTCGGCGCCACCATTTTTCCCTGGATAAACTGGGTTATGCCGGTTAAAATTGCTAAAACCGCGTTTGGCGCTGAAAGATTGGCCAGCCCCAAAAACATCGGATTTAACTGCCCTGGATTGCTTATAAAAGAATACAATCCGCTTAGCCGCGACGGGTCCAGCCCGGTTCTTAAAACTTGAAAAAACGCGTAGAGAATGGGCAATTGGATTAAAATAGGCAAACATCCGGACAATGGATTCACTTTATGCTCTTTATATAATTCCATAACCGCTCTTGCTTGTTTTTCTTTGTCTTTTTTATATTTCTCCTGGACTTCTTTTATCTTGGGCTGCAAATCTGCCATTTCTTTCTGCGCTTTAATGCTTTTTTGGAATAACGGATAAAACAGCGTTCTGATTAAAATCGTTAAAATAATAATCGCTATTCCAAAATCATGCCCGGGCAAATTATTATACAAAAAAACCAGCCCGTTAAATAAAGGCCTGTATAAAATTTCATTAAAAATTAGCGCTATCGACGACATATTATCCAACGGCAATCAAGCTGGCCCGCGCCGGCTTCCATGGCGCTTCTAGCTTTATCCCGCTGTTTTAATTAAGAGGATCATAGCCTCCTTCATTCCAAGGATTGCATCTAATAATTCTTTTAATCCCTAAAGCCAGCCCTTTTGCCGGCCCTTTTTTCTCAATTGCCTGGCGAGTATATTCTGAACAACTTGGGAAAAAACGACATCCATAAAATCCGCCATTAAAAATTCCGTGGTCAGGGGAAAAAATTTTTTGATATCCTTTAATTAAAAGCACTAAAAATTTTCCAATCATTTCATTATTCCGGCCTTTTTTAATGCCGCTAAAAATGCCTGCTTGAGCTCTTCATAATCCCTTGCTTTTGCTTCTTTTTTGGGAAAAACAACTATATCAAATCCTTTCTTAATGCTTCCCATGGCCGTCCTTGCGATTTCTTGGAGCTGCCTTCTTAATTTATTTCTTGCCACCGCCCGTTTTTCTATTTTAAGCCCTATTACAAAACCAAAGCGGGAAAAGTCCAAGCCATTTCTTGCGGCCTTGCAAACAATAAATTTTTCGCCAAAATTTCTGCCTTTTTTATACGCTCTTTCAAAATCCTTTTCTTTGGTTAGGCGGTATTTTATCGGAAGCACAAAACAATAAAATAAAAATCATGAATCCGCGGAATCTTCTTTTGCGCAAGCGCAATAACAAATTGTTTCCCGCACTTCATAATCCTTAATTTTTATTATACTGATAATTTTTTTCTTCCTTTTCGGCGCCTTTTTTTAATAACTCGCCTTCCATAGCTCGTAGACATTCTCTGCAAAAATCCATGAGTCCTTTTCCTTTTTTTTCTTTTTATTTTAAATTTAATCGGCATTTTTAAAAAATCCCAACTTTTAATAGCGAATAATTAAAAGATTTAATCATTAGCTGACTATTGAGATTTAATCATTGGATATTTTTTAGTATATCGTTAAATTGGTAAAAATGCAACTTTAGGGAAAAAGAGAGAAAAAAGGAAAAAATATTATCCCCAGCTAATCCACAGCTTATTAACAATCCTTCTCTTCTTCTAAAAATTCTTTATTGTGCTATAATTCCACACAGGATTTAAACCATCTTAAAAAAATATCTAAAATCTTTAATAATTGCCTTCTTGTCCGCCAAAACAATAATCCGGTGGCTGCTGGCAACTATTAGAAACACCCATGAATCACGAAGAACTGTGGCAAGCAGCTTTAGGAGAAATTGAATTAAACCTTTCCCGCGCCAATTTTATCACTTGGTTTAGAAATACTGGAATCATTGATAAAAAAGAAGGGCTCGCTGTTATCGGAGTCCCTAATGGCTTTAGCAAAGAATGGCTGGCCAATAAATATTATAAGCTTGTTTTAAAAGCGCTTCGTAATATTTCTCCTGAGATAAAAGAAGTTAATTTTACTATCTCTAGCGTTTTGTCTAAAACAGGGGAAGTTGCCAAAAAACCGCGGAAAGAAAAATCAATTATTTTGCCGGAAGAGCAAGCAGGGTTTGACGAGCTGGAGGCCAATAAAGAAACTAATCTTAATCCCCGCTACGCTTTTGACTCTTTTATTGTTGGATCGTTTAACGAGCTGGCTCATGCCGCGGCCCAAGGAGTCTCTCAGTCTCTCGGGACTCTTTATAACCCTCTATTTATCTATGGCGGCGTTGGACTGGGGAAAACCCATCTCCTACAAGCAATAGGCAACGCGGCCTATAATAAATCTAAAGAAAAAGTTAAATATATAAGTTCTGAAAAATTTGCCACTGAATTGATTAATGCCCTGAAAAACGGGCAAATAGAAAAATTTAAGGACGATTACCGGAAAATAGACGTTTTAATCATCGATGATGTCCAATTTTTAACCGGAAAAGAAAAAACCCAAGAAGAATTTTTCCATATTTTTAATTCTCTTTACCAAAAAAATAAGCAAATTATTATCAGCTCTGACCGGCCGCCAAAAGCAATTGCCACATTAGAAGAGCGCCTAAGATCCCGTTTTGAAGGCGGGATGATTGCCGATATCAGCTATCCGGAATACGAAACCCGCTTAGTTATTTTAAAATCAAAACTTGAAAGCAAAAACACTCCTTTGCCAAATGAAATTTTAGAATATATCGCCGCTAATATCAAAAAGAACATTAGAGAGCTCGAAGGAGCGCTTAACCGCGTTCTTGCCTTTTCCCAGCTGAATAATACTGTTCCAACCGTCAGCCAAACCTCAAAAATTCTTTCAACAATCATATCTTCCCCTAAAAAATTAATTAATTACAAAAATATAATTAAAGCAGTTTCGGATTTCTATGATTTGGCGGCTGATGATTTAATAACAAAATGCCGGAAAAGGGAAATTGTCTGGCCCCGCCAGATTGTTATGTATTTAATGCGGGAAGAATTAAAAATCTCTTATCCTTTTATTGGGGAAAAATTAGGGGGCCGGGATCACACAACTGTAATGTACGCCTGCGAAAAACTAAATAAAGAAATGGAAACAAACGAAACTCTCCAACAAGAAATTTGTTTAATAAAAGAAAGAATTTATGGTTAAGCTTTACTTAAAAAACGGGGATAAGAATGTGGATAAGATAAAATAAAAATGTGGATAAAAAATTCTTTTTAAAACAATAAAAATTTATCCTCTTTTATTCCAATAAAATCCCCACCTAACTAACAAGAAAAAAATAAATAAAAATTTAAAAACCTCAGCGCTAAAAACAAATTTCCTCAGAAAAAAAATCTTTCCACAGAAAAACTTTTAATAATAACAATAATATGTTTATTTAATAAATAATTAAATCTTTATGAAAATAATTTGTTTGCAAGAAAATTTAAAAAATGGTCTATCAACCACTGAGCGTATTATTGGGAAAAATTTAACATTGCCAATTCTAAATAATTTGCTTTTAAAAACCGATAAAGGGAAATTAAGAATTTCTTCAACTAACCTGGAAATCGGAATAAACTATTGGGCTTCCGGAAAAATAGAAAAAGAAGGGGAAATTACAATTCCAGCAAAAGTTTTAAGCAGTATAATCGGCCAACTTCCCAATAAAAAAATAGAGATAGAATCAAAGGACGGAGTAATAAATTTAAAATGCGATAATTATAAAGCTAAAATTAAAGGACAGGAAGCGAAAGAGTTTCCGATAATCCCGAAAATTCAGCCGCAAGCGGAAATAGAAATAAATAAAGAGGCGCTAAAAGAAGGACTAGGGATGGTGGTTGGAATGGCGGCAATTTCAGACGCTCGCCCGGAGATTTCAGGAATTTTGTTTTCTTTTGAAAAAAATAAGCTAAAACTGGCCGCGACCGATAGCTTCCGGCTGGCGGAAAAAAGCATTTTTTTAAAAACCAATTTTATCGGGACAATGATACTTCCGCAAAGGACAGCGCAGGAATTAATCAGGATATTGGGCGATCAAGGCGGCAACAAGGAAAAAGAAGAAAATATTAAAATAATTATGGGCGTTAATCAGGCAATGTTTGATTTGGGGCATATTCAGCTGGTTTCCCGGCTAATTGACGGGCAGTATCCAGATTATCAACAGATTATCCCCAACAGCTTCCAGACGAAAATTGTTTTAAATAAAGACGAGTTGTCTAAAGCGGTTAAAATAGCCAGTTTGTTTAGCAGTAAGATAAGCGATGTTCAAATTAAGGCCTTTCCGCAAAAAGGAATTATTGAAGTTTTTTCGCAAAATGCCGATGTTGGCGAAAATATAGCGCAGTTAGAAGCTGAGGGGGAAGGCAAAGAAGCGTCAGTTGCTTTTAACTGGAGATATCTAGTGGACGGCTTGAATAATATTTCTAGCGAAAAAGTTTTATGCGGATTAAACAACGAAACAGCGGCAGCAATTTTAAAGCCGGTTGGAGCCGAAGATTATGTGTATGTGGTAATGCCCATCAGGGCGACTTAGTTATCTAAAAAGGAATGTTTATTTCTATAAATAAAATTTTGCCTTTGGTGGCCAGCCGGTTGAAATGCCAGCCGGAAATGGAAATGAAAGAAATTATTTCTATTTGGCCGGACGTGATGACTGGTTTTTTTGGAAAAAAAACGAACAAAATCCGGCCCTTATTTATAAAAAATAAAAATTTGTTCATCGAGTGCCCGAATCCAATTTGGGCCGGCGAACTGCAAGCAAGAAGCGAAGAAATAATAGAAGCGGTGAATAAAAGAATAAGAAAGAAGAAAGTTGAAAGGTTAAAATTTGTTTTCTAGCAAAAAACCGCTCTCGAGCGGTTTTTTGCTAGAAAAAACATATTGAAAAGGAAAAAATTATTTAGCGAATAAAGACAAAAGTTATTTCTTCTTCGTTTCGGTTTAGCGCCTGGTCGTAGACGCGGGCTTTAATGGCGTGCTCTCCAATAGAAAAAGCGTCAGAACCAGCAAAATGCAGCTCATATGGCCCGGAAAGATCTGAACCTATAAAATTATCATCCAGAAAAAAATCAATTTGCTTAATTCCCAGCGAAGCCGAGGCCTCGGTTTTAATAGTAAAAGTTGGCGAATCAATAACTGAGCCGTCAGTTGGCGAAATAATTTTTATTTTTGGCTGGTTATCTGAAGTGTGAGTGTCGTCATATTGAGTTGGGGGAACATCATTTATTCCAGGGCTGTTTATTTTTGCCCACGAGAGAACAGGGCTTTCCCAATTGGCGAATTGAGGGTCGCTAGCGGGATTTTCCGGCGAGCCTCCTAAGGGCGAATCTTTATTAACATAATATAATATGCAGTGGGCTTCTTTGTAGGATTTTTCTTCAATCAATTCTGGCGGCGTGAACTCAGTTGCTAGCTTGCCGGAAATTTTATCGATTTTAAATATTTTTTCCGTGAAAGCTTGCCCATTAAGGATTGGCTTGCTGGCAGTGAAGGGCTCTGGCTTTAAAAATTCTTCTATTTGGCCAGGAAGCGAAAAAGCAGAAAAGCCAGAAGGAGGAAGGAAAGAAGAAATTTGCTGTTCAAACGGGCTGGCGCTTCCTAGCGAAGCTTTGTCGGCGCTTTTAATTTCATATGCCTTTTTCATGAATTCATTCCATAGCGGGGCGGCTGCCGCCATTCCAGCGCCTTCTCTGGACATGGGAGTGTTATCATTGTTGCCGGTCCATATTCCGACTGCCAGCGATGGAGTATAGCCAATAGTCCAGGCGTCGCGATATTCTTGAGTCGTTCCTGTTTTAACCGCGGCTGGCCTGGCGCCCAAGTAAAGGGGAGATGTTGCTCCGAAAACAGGAGTTCGCGCGACATTGTCTGAAAGAATATCAGAAATTGTCCTGGCAATTTGCGGGTCAATTGTTTTTTCGGGCTTTTCTTTCCATTCTTCCAAAATTTTTCCATCAGAGGTTTCTATTTTTAAAATAGGAGTTTTTGGATTGCGAACTCCATCATTTGCAAAAACGCCGTAGGCGGAAACCATATCAAGCAGCTTTACTTCCCCTCCTCCCAAAACAAGAGCTAATCCGTAGCGCCTCCTGTCTTTAAGGGTTGTTATTCCCATATCCTGCGAAAGATTAATTGTGTCATTAACTCCGGCCAAATAAAGAATTTTTACTGAAGGAATGTTAAGCGATTGGGATAGGGCTTGGCGCATAGTTACTGGCCCGCGGAAAGTTCCATTGTAGTTTTGGGGGTTGTAACATTTATTTCCTTCAAAAGAATCATACCCCCCTGACGAAGGGCAGGAAGCATTAAACTCTGTTGGCAAGTCAAAAATAATTGTTTGGGGAGGATATCCTTTCTCAACAGCCATTGCGTAGGCAAACGGCTTAAAAGAAGATCCTGGCTGGCGGTTTCTAATTGCCACATTAACATTTGGCTCAAATTTGCAATTATTTCCTGGAGAGCATTTCTGGGGAAGGGATTCGGCAAAGTAATCTTTTGAGCCGACCATGGCCAGGATTTGTCCGGTTTTTGGATCAGCGGCCACTAGCGCTCCATTAAAGGCCTTGTATTTTTTTTCATTGGACTTAACTCCTTTGGCAATAATCTCTTCAGCAATTTGTTGCAGATCCCAGTCAAGAGTTGTATAAATTTTCATGCCTGCTTTTTCAATATAGTCTTCGCCGTATTTTTCTTCCAGAAGCTCCCGGACATACATAACAAAATGAGGCGCCTTGATAGATGTTCTTATTGGTGAGAAAGAAAGAGGTTCTTCTGCCGCTTTATTCGCGTCGTCATTAGAGATATAGCCAAATTTGGCCATTCGTTCTAAAACATATTTTTGCCGGTTTTTTAAATCGTCAAAATGAGAGCCATAGGGCGAGTAATAAGTTGGCGCTTGCGGCAAGCTAACCAAAAGCGCGGACTCGGCTAAAGTTAAATCTTTAGCTTGTTTATTGAAAAATGTTTGCGCTGCCGCTTCTATTCCGTAGGCGTTTGAGCCATAAGGAATTTGATTTAAATATCCTTCAAAAATTTTATCCTTTGGATATATTATTTCAAGCTCAATGGCAAGAATGGCTTCTTTAATTTTTCGGCTAAAAGTTTTCTCGGGAGATAAAAAAGTTTTTTTAATAAATTGCTGGGTTATTGTTGACCCGCCCTGGGAAAGTTTTCGGCCAGTGATGTCTAACCAGATGGCGCGTAAAATTCCTTTAAAATCAAGGCCGAAGTGATGGTAAAAATTCGCGTCTTCAGTAACTAATGTTCCCTCTTTAACATAAGCTGGCATTTGGTCAAAAGGAATGATGGTTCTTTTTTCTTCGCCGTGAATATCATAAAGAACAGTTGTTCCGGTGCGGTCATAAATTTTTGTGGATTCGGAGATGCGGTAGTCGGCCAATTTTTCCGGATTGGGCAAATCCTTGGAAAAAATAGCGGCTAAAATTATTCCAAAAACAGCGAAAGCAAAAAAAACCCAAAGCGCCAGGGAAAGAATTCCTTTAATAATCCCCCTTTCTTTAAAATATTTTTTCAGCCAGCGGACTTTTAAAAAACGGAATTTTGTTTTTTTCATTTATTATTGTTCTCGCGAAGCCCCATTAAGAGGGGCATAACCGGGAGCTTATCTTATTACCATTAATTATGCGATTTTATAACAAATAAGGCAAGAAAAAAAGCGCCGCAATGGGCGCTCTGTATTTTTTAATTTTCAATTATAACCGAGAAAGGACAGCTTGTGTAGCTTATTTCTTTGGGAAGTCCCAGTTCTGCGGCTAATTTTTTTGTTAAAGCATAAAAAGGGATTTCTTGCAATTTGGCGGTGTTTGGCGCAGAAAGCCACGACCCATGTTTTTTATACAAGAATGTTTTGCCGATTTTCTTTGCTACAAAAGCAAAGTGATAGGCGCTGCCATCAGTGGATCCGGACATTTCTAGGTCTTTTCTATAGCAGGTGGGGCAAGCCCTGCGCAGTTCAACATATTCACGGAGCGAATCGGATTCGTGGCTTGTGTGCCATCGCTTACCAGTCAGAAAAAGGAATTTGAGTCCGGAAAGGGGCACCAAATGATTACCTATAGTGCACCACCCTTTCTCTTCCCGTTGTAACCGGTTTTTAAAAAGATTGAACCGCGCTTGCTCGTATTCGTCAATCATCCCTTTGAGTTCCGCTTCAACGGCAGCGGCACTTTGCCGCTGTGCTTCCATCACGGGGATAAATTTTTCAATGGACACAAGAAGGCTAATTACTTCTGCTTCGGCTGTTAGATTTGATTTCACAAAAAATTCCTCCGTATTTTTATGAATAAGATATATCACGCCGGTTATTTAAAGTCAATAAAATTGATTAAATTAAAAGAAATTGGTAAGATTATAATATAATTAATAGTTGTCATTCCCGCGAAAGCGGGAATCTAGAATTATAAATTCCACGTCAAGTATGGAATGACAATATAGACAGCATGAAGAGAATATATATATCGGAAATCCATGGTTTAAGCGGGCAGAAAGTAAAACTATCCGGCTGGGTGGATAACAGACGCGACCACGGGAAGATTATTTTTATTGATTTGCGCGACAAAAGCGGATTAGTCCAGCTGGTTTTTTTGGCGGGCGCTAAAGAATTATACGCGCAAGCGGAAAAATTGCGTTCAGAATGGGTCATTGAAATTGAGGGCAATATTAACGAACGGCCGGAAAAAATGGTAAACCCGGATTTAGAAACAGGGAAAATAGAGGTTTTAGTAGAAAAGATTGAAATTTTATCAGAGGCGAAAACTTTGCCGTTTGAAATTCAAGGGAATGGCTATGAAGTGCATGAAGACAAAAGAATGAAATACCGTTATTTAGATTTACGGCGGGAGCGGCTGCAAAAGAATTTATTTTTAAGGCATAAAATTATCCAATTTATGCGCGGCGCTTTGGGAAAGTTGGGCTTTATTGAGGTAGAAACGCCGGTTTTAACCAAATCAACGCCAGAGGGAGCCCGGGACTATATTGTTCCAGCGCGCCTTAACCCTGGAAAATTTTACGCTTTGCCCCAGTCCCCTCAGCAATACAAGCAGCTGTTGATGGTTGCTGGAGTGGAAAAGTATTTTCAAATCGCGCGCTGTTTTAGGGATGAAGATACGCGCGGCGACAGGCAGCCGGAATTTACCCAGCTGGACATTGAAACAAGTTTTTGGAGCCAGGAAGAAATTTTAGAAATGATTGAAAAAATATACAGCGATATTGTTAAAGAGATATTTCCCGAGAAAAAAATTGCGCAAATTCCTTTTCCAAGGATAACTTATAAAGAAGCAATGGAAAAATACGGGAATGACCGGCCGGACTTAAGGAAAAATAAAGACGACAAAAATGAGCTGGCGTTTTGTTTTGTGGTTGATTTCCCTGCTTTTGAGTGGCGGGCAGAGGAAAAGAGATTTGATGCGGTGCACCATCCCTTTACTCGTCCGCAAACTGACGATGTTAAAGAATTAAAGGAAGCGCCTGATAAAATTTTAGCTTACCAATATGATTTAGCCCTGAACGGGCAGGAAATCGGCGGCGGAAGTTTAAGGACTTATAAGCCGGAAATTTTAGAGGCAACCTTTGAAATTATGGGCCATACTAAAGAAAATATTAAAAAGAAATTTGGCCATTTATTAGAGGCCTTTGAATATGGAGTTCCGCCGCACGGCGGAATCGCCATGGGGCTTGACAGGTTTTTTGCGATTTTATTTAACGAGCCAAGCATTCGGGAGGTTATTGCTTTTCCAAAAACCGGAGATGGCAGGGATTTAATGATGGATTCTCCGGCGGAAGTTGACGAAATTCAGCTTAAAGAATTAAAAATAAAAATTATTAAATGAATCTAAAATAAGAAACTTTTGAATAAATGTTTCATGTTTTATGTTTCATATTTTATGAATCTTGCCTCGTTCAATGCAATTTTCCGGACAAAAGTATAAATGGTTTACTGTTTTTTTAGTGGTTGGGCTTCCATTTTATGTTTTATACAAATTCATCAAAAAGGAATTATAATATAAGAAGTTTTTGTAATTGTAAAAAAACGATTATCTTAATTTAACGCAGGCGCGAAAAATTTTGATATAGTAATTAAAAAACAAAAATGCCATTATTCTTATACTATCGTGTATCAGAATATTTGTAAAAAGATGAAAACAAACACTGGCCCGCAAAAAATTAAAGAATTGCTGGAAAGAGGAGTTGAAGAAGTTATTTTGGCCGACCGCTTGGAAAACCAATTAAAATCCGGCAAGCAGTTGCGGATAAAATTTGGCATTGATCCAACCGGGCCGGCGGTTCATTTGGGAAACGCAATTCCGTTGTGGAAGTTAAAACAGTTCCAGGAATTAGGCCATCAAGTGGTTCTTTTAATCGGTGATTTCACAGCGCGGATTGGAGATACTTCAGATAAACAAGCGATTCGGCAGCCCTTGGAAGAAGAAGAAATCCAAAAAAATTTAAAAACATATAAAGAACAAATGGCTAAGATTCTGGATTTAGAAAAAACAGAATTTGTTTATAACAGCGAATGGCTTAAAAAAATGAGCTTTGAAGATGTGTTGAAATTATCAAGCCAGTTTACTGTGGCCCAAATGATTGAGCGGGAAAATTTTTCCGGCCGGTATAAATCAGGCAAGCCGATTGGCTTGCAAGAATTTCTTTATCCCTTAATGCAGGGTTATGATTCAGTGGCAATAAAAGCGGATGTGGAGATTGGCGGAACTGACCAAACTTTTAATATGCTGGCTGGCAGAGTTATCCAAAGGGCCTATGGCGATGAACCGCAGAATGTTTTAACCCTATCTTTAATTGAGGGAACAGATGGCCGAAAAATGAGCAAAAGCTATAATAATATTATTGGCATAGCGGATAGCCCGAAAGAAATGTACGGGAAAATTATGTCAATGAGAGATGAGTTGATGGTAAAATATTTTAATTTATGCACCCAATTGCCAGTAGAAAAAATTAAAGCGATAGAAAACGCGCTAGCAACAGGAAAAGAAAATCCAAGGAATATTAAAGCGGAATTAGCGAAAGAAATTACAAGGATTTATCACGGAGAAAAAGCGGCTACGAGCGCTGAGCAAGAATTTAATCAAATTTTTCGAGATAAAGAATTACCCTCGAACATTCCTGAATTCCAAATAAGCGCCGGAGAATGCAATATTTTGGATTTGTTGGTAAAAATAAAATTGGCCCCGTCGAAAGCCGAGGCCAAGCGCCTTATTATTCAAGGCGGAATAAAACTTAATGGGCAAGTGGAAAAGAATTGGCAAAAAACTGTTGAAATAGAAAAAATTGGCAATGTGATAATTCAAGCCGGAAAGAGAAAAGTCGCTAAAGCGGTTTTTAAAAAGTAGAAAATTATATTCCGGCTTTTTTGGAAAGATTTAAAAACCCCGCTTCAAAAAAGCAGGGTCTTTTTTATTATATTTCTTCTTCGTCTTCCGGGGTTTCGTCTTCGTTTTCTTCTAGCTCTTCATCGTCGCCCTCATCAACAGAAGTTAGGATTTCTTCGATAAATAACATAGGTTTAGATTTAATTTAAACTGCAAAAATTATTATTTAAGCGCCGACCTTTTAAAAAGCGGGCTCATTTTCAGTGCTTTAAAAAGAAGACAAGAAAATATGCATTTTCTTTATTTTACAAATACGAGCCAGCAATTTAGATAGCAAAAACAATTGTAGATTTATTATAGTTGCCTAAAGAATCGTGTCAAGATTTATTTTGACTTCTTTAATTTTTTGTGCCCTGGCGGAATATAATTAGTTACTTTAAGCGCGCAACAAATGGCAATCCCTAACGCATCAGCCGCGTCATCGGGCCGGGGAATTTCTTTTAGGGCCAGCAAGCGCTTGATTGTTTCTTGAACTTGTTTTTTTTCCGCCCTTCCGTAGCCAGCAACAATCATTTTCATTTGCAGAGGAGTAAACTCATGGATGGGCAGGCGCTTTTTGGCAAGAGTCATTAAAATTACGCCCCTTGCCTGGCTCACTGGCAAAGCAGTTTTTAGATTTTTAAAAAAAAATAAGCTTTCAACAGCAACAATCGCCGGCTGGTGGGTTTTTAAAATTTTGTTAAGCTCAATATGGATTTTATTCAGCCGGTCAGCAGCGCTAAAATCCGTTGTGGTTTTAATGACGCCATGAGCCAGGTATTCAAAACCAAAGCCATTAACCGCTTTTTTGCCCTTATCAGTTTTTTTTATTATGCCGAAGCCGGTGGTTGCGGTTCCAGGATCAATGCCTAAAATAATCATGAAAAATCCAAATGTTAAAATCTCAATTTCAAACAAAGATGAAATTTCCAAGCCCAAAAAATTTAGTCATTTGGATTTGGGATTTTATTTGGCATTTGATATTTAGATTTAAGATTTTGAGTTGGAGTATATCTCATTAACATCATCTTGCTCTTCTATCGCATCCATTAATTTTTCTATTTGTTGCTTTATTTTTTCGTTTTGAATTTCAATCTCATTTATTGCCAGCCATTCAAGGGAATGCGATTCAATAGTGATATTTTTTCTCTCTAAATTATTTTTAATTTCTTCCATGGATTCAGCTGGCGTGTGGATTTCTAAAATATTATTTTCAGGCCAGTTTATATTTTCTGCGCCAGCTTCAATTGCTTCCAATTCCAAGCTGTCTTTATTAAAATCTTTTTGTTCGTTATTTGCAATAATAACACCTTTCCGTTGGAAAAGATATTTAACTCCGCCGGATTCAACAAATTTTCCGTTATTTTTATTCAAAATATTTTTAATTTCAGTAAGGGCGCGATTTTTATTATCGGTTAATCCTTCAATTAAAAGCGCGATGCCTCCAGGGCCATAAGCTTCATATAAGAACTCCTCCATGGCGATATTTTCCGTGTTGCCAGTTGCTTTGGCAATTGCCCGTTCAATGTTGTCGTTGGGCATATTTGCTTCTTTGGCTTTTTCAATTGCCATTCTTAGCGTGGGATTGAATTTGGGGTCAGGGCCTTTTTCTTTAGCCGCAATAAAAATAATCCGCGCCATTTTAGAAAATATTTTTCCCCGCTTGGCGTCGGTTATAGCTTTGCCTCTTTTGATTTTTGACCACTTAGAGTGTCCAGACATGTTTCAAATTAAAAAGTCAAACCAATAGCCTTGCTAAGAAAAACGAAAAATGTCGCCCAATGCTTATAGGCGGAAGGCGGGAAGCCAGAGCAAAAGACAATAGGCGCAAGTGATTAGTATTATAGCAGATAAGCAGAAAATAAAAAAAGCCGCGCTAAGCCGGCAATAAGATTGGACAAAGAATTTTTTAAAAGCGGTTTTTGATTTTTCTTCTTATTTTTATCAGCGCCCAGCCGCCGCCGAAGCCGAAAATTATCGCTAAAAATAATAAATAGAGCGGCGAAGAAATTTTATCAATAAGCGAGGCAGTTTTTTCTTGCTGGTTGCTTTTCTGTTCGGGCAGGGGTGAGGAAGCGTTTTCAGTTTTATTCACTATCGGAGAAGGAATACTGGCTGGGGGATTTTCGCTGGTATTTTCGGTAATTTGGCCGGCAGTCACAAAAGTCCCTTCTTCCAGACCTTGGGGATTATAATCGTTAGCGGGAATTATATTTTGCGGTTCAGAATAATTTTCTTGCGCCGTGAAAGAAGCAAGCGGATAGTTTCCTGTTCCTGTGGCTGTGTTTGATAGGATATTTGCCGCGCCTGGAGTTGGCGAGGGCGTCCAAAGATATTGGCCGTTTGAAGCTAAAGCGATTGATTGGTTTTCTTTAGCTTTTGCGTATTTTATTTCTTGCGCGACCTGGCTGTTAGGAAAAGATAATTTTAAGCTTCCCTCAGTATTATTCAGAGATATTTTAGAAATATCGGCTGATAAAATTATATGCTGATGGCCGGCAATAAGCGAATTTTCCGGGAAAATAAATGGCTTTGCTTTAGAATTTTGCGTTGAGATTTGCCACTTGGACAAATCAGCAGTTTGCGCGGAGTCATTATAAAGCTCAATCCATTCGTTATTTTTGTCATTTCCAGTCGGATTAGGGATAAATTCGCTGACAACAATAGAATCAGAATAAATTGTGATTGTTAGGGTGTCAGTGTTAGATTTTTCTCCGTTATTAACAGTTAAGGACGGAAGATATAATCCGGGATATTTATAAAAATGAGCGGTTTTTTGCTTGTCAGAAGAAGATCCATCGCCGAAGTTCCAAAAATAAGTCAAAGGTTTATTTTGGGGGTCTTGCGATTTTGAGCCGTCAAAAGTTATCTCTTGATTTATTAAAGCGATGATGTCTTGGCCAGCTTCTGCTTGCGGAGGCTTAATAACCGGCTTGGCAAGGGACGAGCTTGTTGGCAAAGAAGAGGAGGAATTTTCTATTGGTTGGTTTGAATTGGCTTCATCAGCAACGCTATTTGGCGCGCCTGGCGTGCCTCCGTCAATAGAGCTTTCTTTCCAGTTAGCCGCGGCGTCAGTTGAGGCCAAAGAAATTTTTTCTAATGACTTTCCATTGCCGCTAGCCCCCCACTCTTTAGCATAGGACAGGGAAATAATTTCAATATTATCTTTGTCAAAAAGCTTAAGAGTGTCAGATGTGTCGTTAAGGCTTGCCACTGTATCAATTACAGCGCCGTAAAAGCCAGGGTGGTCAGCTAAAAAAGTTTCCGCGCTGTCGGTTAAGATTGCATAGCCGCCAGCCGGCATAATTATTGACCCTTGGCTATTATTTTCTGGCGGGATATTTAAAATATGATTTGAACCGTCATTAAATTTCCAGCCGGTTAAATCAATTTCTTGGCCAGAAGCATTATAGAGCTCAACCCATTCATGTTTCGCGTCAGCGCCAGGAAGAGAATACATTATTTCCGAAATAATTACGGAGAAAACCGAATTTGCCGATAGGGGTATCGGAAAAAAGAATAATATTACCGATAAAGAAAGAAAAGTGAATAAAAAAAACTTGCTATTGACAAACATAGGATAATATGATAGATTAATCTTATATTCTATAATAACCTGTAGGCAACAAAGGCTAATTTTTAATTATAATAAGAGGCTTTTTGGGAATTATTCCTGCAAGGGTATTTTGGCTGCGGCTGGAGTATTCCTCATGATAATTCTGTCTTTTCCGGCAAGTGGAAAAGTGTTGCCTACGGATTATTGCAGAATAGTCTTCCGCGGGATTTCGCCCGCGGCTTTTTTGTTAAAAAAGAAGAAAACCGGCTTATTCAGCTTCAATAACCCTTTCTATTTCCTCAAGCGAAGTTATTCCGGCTAAAACCCTTAAAAGCGCGTCTTGATACATGGATAAATATCCTTTTTTCTTGGCAAAATCAATAATATCAGCATGAGAAGGAGATTTGCTGATAATCTTTTCTAGATCTTGGTCAACTGGAATAAGCTCTAGGATGCCGACTCTGCCTTTATATCCCAAGCCATTGCATTTATCGCATCCTTTAGGACGAAAAAAAACAGCTTTATCTATTGGCGGGTGTTCAGCTCCTTTAAGGGAAGTTTTAATTTTTTCCAGCGCTTCTGCCGGCAGCGCGTATTTTTCTTTGCAGTTATCGCATAATCGCCTAACTAGGCGCTGGGCCATGATTATATTTAAGCTATCTGCCAGAGATCCTGGGTCAGCGCCTAAATCAATAAATCGGGGAATTGCGCCAGCCGCGTCATTGGTGTGCAGGGTTGAAAAAACTAAGTGGCCGGTTAAGGACGCGTTAAGCGCGGTTTTGCATGTTTCTGAATCCCTGATTTCTCCGATAAGAATTATGTCCGGGTCTTGCCGAAGAATCGAACGAAGCCCAGAGGCAAAGCTATATCCTAATTCTTCTTCAACCTGAGTTTGAACAATGCCGGACAAATGATATTCAACAGGATCTTCAAGCGTGATAATCTTTATTTCCGGTTTAGCCACTTTTTTAATAAAAGAATAAAGAGTGGTTGTTTTTCCGGAGCCGGTTGGCCCAGTGGTTATAATTAAACCGTTTGGTTTTTTGATTTCTTTGTCTAAAAATGCCAAAGCATCTTTTCTGAATCCTAAATCTTCTAAGTCCAAACCAATTGTTTCGGGATTTAAAAGGCGCATAACAATGCTTTCCCCGTAGTTTCCGGGGATAAGCGAAACTCTCACTTCAATGTCTGATTGGGAAAGGCGGATGGTAAAGCGGCCGTCTTGGGCAATATCTTTAATATTTAATTTCATGCCGGATAAAAGCTTGATGCGGGAAAGAATTAAGCTAAATGATTTATTATTAAGAGTTCCTATTTCATAAAGCAGGCCGTCTAGCCGGTATTTTAAATTAGTGGTTTCTTCTTTTGGTTCCAAGTGGATATCAGAGGCGTCTAAATTCAGAGCTCCGCTGATAATGACCTCTAAAATTTCAGAAGTTTTAGACGGCGGTATCTGGCTTATTTTTTCCTTTAAACTTTCTATTCCTTTAATTTCTTTTTGTAAATCAGATATCAGGCCGGAAGAAATTTCCACTTGGCTGGTCCGTTTTGCCGAGGTAAAAGTTATTTCTTTATAGTGCTCCAGCCCGTCTTTCAAACTGGATGCGGAAATTAGAAAAAGATGGCTGCTAAATAAAAATCCTTGGCGGGAAAGATCCGCAAGGGTTTGTTTGGTAATGGGATTTTCTGGGTCAACTAAGGCAATTTCAAGATTTTTTCCTTGTTTTTTAATAATAAGAAGGTTGCTTTGCTTGGATTTTTCTTCGCTTAAGAGCATCAGGCCGTCGGGTTCAAGCGGCAAGCCAAAAAGGTTTAAGTATGGGAGGCTTAATTTTTGGGCTAAACTTTTTGTTTTTGCTTCTTCTTCCCGGCGGTGGATTTCGCTTAATTTATCAGTAAGAGTTGGTTTTTGCATTGGGAATATAAAAGTTTATTTGCAATTATATACTTTAAATTTATAGCAAATAGCGCTAAAAATCAATCTGGATAACTGTTCTGCCAAGATTTTCGCGAAAATCTTGGCAGAATATCCTGAGAAGTTTGCAATGAAGGATCCCCTGGTTTCATTTTTTTAAAATTTTGTTTATGATTAGATTACAATGAAGAAAATAATAACTAATAATTTTGAAGAAACGCAGAATCTGGCGAAAGATTTTATGGGACAGATTTTGGGAAAACTGGAACAACGCGGCAGAGCTTTGGTTATCGTGCTTGAAGGGGACTTGGGCGGCGGCAAGACGACTTTTACTCAAGGACTGGCGCAAGGCCTAGAAATAAAAGAAAATCTTGCGAGCCCGACTTTTGTTTTAATAAAAAGTTATCGTATAACCCCACCCCAACCCTCCCCTTATAGAAGGGGAGGGAGAAGGGAGGGGTTAAAAAATTTATATCATATTGATTGCTATCGCCTTAATAAGCCCTGGCAAATGCAGGAGCTTGGGTTTGAAGAGATAATTAATAATCCGCAAAATATTGTTGTTATTGAATGGCCGGAAAAAATCGCTGAAATTTTGCCAAAAGACGCGATTAAAATTAAATTCGAATTTATTGATGAGAATAGAAGGAAAGTAGTAATAGAAAAGAATCACTCTTTCAACCAAAACCAAAATTGATTTATAAGTTTCTGAGTCAGCTTATGTGTGTTAGCATGTGAAAGAACGCCGAGATAAGACTGCAGGGATTGATTTAGGGACTTCTTGCTAATTTCTTCAGCCCTATACTGGTCAATCCGTATTTTCAATTTCTTTAATATCCGTTTTTTCGTTTTTGTTCGGAGTAGCCGATAGTGGGGCAAAACGATATAGCCAAGAAAATCCACCCCTTGGCTATATTTGTTAATAACGATTTTTTTCGGATGTAGTTCCAATAAAAGATTATTTTTCAAAAAAGAGCTTACTTTGAGAAGTATGCTTTCCAGTTCTTTTTTAGCGTCCCCGATAATAACAAAATCATCCGTATAGCGGGCATAGTATTTTATCCGCAATTCGTTTTTTATGAATTGGTCAAGTTCATTCAGATAGATATTAGCGAAAAGCTGGGAAGTGAGATTGCCAATCGGCAAGCCCCTTGCGGTGAAAATATCTGATTGTTCGGAGGAAAAACTATCCACGATTTCCCTGATAAGCCATATTGCTTTTTTATCTTTTATTCGCTGTTTTAATATATTCACCAAAATTTCGTGGTTAACTGTTGCAAAAAACTTTCTGATGTCGCATTTCAAAATATAACAGGGCCTGAAATAATTTTGCGTTTCTTTTCTTATCATTTTTTCCACGGCAAGGACGCCTTTATGCGCGCCTTTATCAATTCGGCAGGAAAAAGAATGAGAAATAAAAGTTGGCTCAAAAATAGGATTGAGGACGGAAAAGACGGCATGGTGCAAAATCCTGTCTCGGACTTCGGCTTTATGAATATGCCTTTGCTTTGGATCGCGAACGTAAAATGATTTATAACCGCTGTGCCTATAAGAGCGTCCCCTCAGCCCTCGGTGAAGCCGGAAAATGTTTTTTTCCAATTCCCACTCGAATCGCTGGACATCTTTCTTTTTCTGCTTGCCAATTTTGAAATTGCCCCAAGCTAAAAAAAGGTTTTCTGGCGAAATGATTTTGTCAAAAATATTTTTATAAATCTTCATAATAATAAATATATGGAAGAATTTGATATACCAATTTTCAAAAAAATCTACGAGCTGTATCGCAATTTTTATAGCTTCAGAAATTCAGTTCCGAAACTTGACCGCTACACGCTTTGGCAAAAGTGCGAAAATGTTTTGCTGGAAACGCTGGAAAACATCTTGCTGGCAAGCCAAATGTCCAAAGCGGAAAAATTACCAGTCCTGGAAAAAGCGAGTTTGAAGCTAAACTTATTCAGAATTTTTGTCCGTCTCGCCAAAGAAGTGAAAGCGATTGATAGCAAAAAATATGTTTTGCTTCAGAACGATACTGACGAAGTTGGACGAATGCTCGGCGGATGGATAAAATCCACTAAAGAACATTAAGATAAGCTAAACGCTCTCCTTTTTTGGAGAGCGTTTAGCTTTTGACTTGAGATAATTTCCGAGCGGACGCCAAGCCAAGGTTGTCGTTGCGGTTGTCGTCCCAGTTGTTGTTGACGTTGACGCCACCATTCGCCGAATTACCGACGTTGACACGGTAACCATCCGAGTCCACAGAATTTGTTTGTTTCCATCCGAAAACCACTGGAAATTGAGATTTACTTCCGCAAATAGCGGACTATATTCTCTTTTTCCTGAATTTTATTCGGGAGCAGTCCTGATAATAAAATCGGGACATCTCCGCTAAAAACAAACAAGAAATTAACTCTTGTCTTTACTCGCACGCTATCGCAAGCCATAGCCGACGATATTCTGGCAAGGTCTAAAGAAAAGACATCTCGCGAAGTTAAGCCGTAACCTAACTTGCATTAGCAAGATAGATTGTATTTTAGCATTTTTGAAGTAAAAGAAAAGAGCCTCCAGCGAGAAAAAAATCGCCGAAGGCTCAAGGATACAAAAGGAACAAGATTTCAAGGTTACGAGTTTCGTTTCCGAGCGGACGCCAAGCCAAGGAAGTCGT
>Ga0208373_1002499_pt1 | contig 20256 bp, 22 predicted proteins | sample RifOxyC2_FD_184036 | JGI IMG/M metagenome (GOLD analysis project Ga0208373, IMG submission 184036) | Soil microbial communities from Rifle, Colorado - Rifle Oxygen_injection C2 (SPAdes) | ecosystem: Environmental > Terrestrial > Deep subsurface > Rock core/Sediment | place: Rifle, Colorado... | reverse complement strand
GAGGAGGGAAAGCAGTAGCGTCGCTTTTGGCAAAGTAGCCGTTGGTAATGAGCTTTTAAGGAATGCATTTTTTCGGGAATGATGCCCGTCAAAACTGCAAAGAGGCAGGCAAGGTTAGGAAAAAGAGCAGTAATCCTGAAGAAGCACAGTCACTTATGTCCAGAAAGGAGTTCAAGCCCTATTGCCTATTCAATGCGCAACACCCAATTCCTTTCCCCAACCCTATATCCCCTCTCAAGCGCATGATGGACGTAGGACACTGCTTCCTTCACCGCATCTTCCATGGAATAGCCTCTTGCCAATAATGCGGCAATCGCTGACGAGAGGGTGCAGCCAGTGCCGTGGCCTTCCTTATTAATTCTGCTATGCTCAATCCCCATTGGCTCCTTTGCATCCTTTGCAAAGAAATAATCAGTGATTTTTTCACCTGCAAGATGCCCTCCCTTCATCAATACTGACTTGCAGCCTAATGCAAGGATATCCATTGCCGCTTTCTTTATCTCCGCCTCATTCCTGATGGGATACCCTACCATTACTTCTGCTTCAGGGACGTTGGGTGTCATGACTGTTGCGAGAGGAATTAACACCTTCTTCAATGTGGCAATCGCAGAATCCTCAAGAAGCCTGGCGCCCGATGCTGCAACCATGACAGGATCAAGGACAATCTTTGAAATGTGCCATTTCCGCAATCCCTCTGCCACGGTGCTAATAACCTTGGAATTTGCCAGCATCCCTATTTTTGCCGCATCACAGCCTATGTCGCTCATCACCGCATCAAGTTGGGCAGTGATGAAATCTGCAGGCACGGGATGGATTGCAGTGACTTCCTTCGTGTTCTGCGCTGTCAGCGCTACAATCACGCAGCTTCCATGCACGCCAAATGCCGCAAAGGCCTTTAGGTCAGCCTGAATCCCTGCCCCGCCGCCTGAGTCAGAGCCTGCGATGGTCAATGCCTTGCTTATGCCCCTACCCACTTCCCTTCTCCCTCCCCTAAAGATTCATCTGCCAAGATCCACAACATCCTTCTTCAGTTCAGAAAAGTCAAATTTTCCTGACAGCGGGGAAAGGATAAGGCAGAGCACGAGAGGCACCATGGCAGCTACGGCAAAAGAGAGCAGCAGGCTGCCGCTTCCTATCAGGCTTTCCGAGGGGATTGCACTTGAGCTCAGCACGCTGAGCAGGCTTTGCGAATAGGAGGGAGTCGGAAACAGCAAGCCGCCAAGCAGCACTCCTGCTCCTGTTGCAATGACCGCATAGGCATCAGAAAGCCTTCTTGCAAACATGCCGTAGAACGCAGGGAAAACGGCAGCGACGCACAGCAGGTCAGCGACAAGGAAGAGATACAGCACGCTATACCCCTGGGTTGCGAGAAGGATAGCAATTCCCGAAAGGATAACCATAAAGCTTCGCGCAACGGAGAGCATCTTCTTCTGGCTGGTTGATGGCCTGAGCCTGACTAGATCAACCGTGAACAGGGAGACTAGGCCGTTGAGCAGTGAATCCATGCTGCTCATCACCAAGGCTATGGCAAGCACCATCGCTGTAATGAGCACCCATTGGGGCGTCACCTGCATGAGGAAGGTGAACAGGGCGACTGAAGGGTGCTCTGCGGTGCCTGTGCCGACGGCAAAGAGCCCAAACAGCCCAGCGATGATGATGATAGGGAAGATGATGATGCTGGCTATGGAAAAACCTCTCTGCATTGTTTTGGTATCCTTTGCGGCATACACCCGCTGCCAGTTGGCCTGGTTGAACAGCTCTGCGCCGATGATTGCTATGATCAGGCTCAGCGCGTATGCTATCCCTTCCCACCCAGTGAGCGAGAACAAGGCAGGAGAAACTACCTGTGCCTTAGCAAAGATGCTTTCAAGCCCTCCGACAAACAGCAGGCTTGCAAGGAACACCAAAGCAAGCAGCGGAAGGATCACCCATGCCTGCACCACATCGGTGAAGACAGATGCTTTCAGCCCTCCTGCTGCGGTGTAGGCAAGCGTCCCTACACCTACAATTGCTGCAGTCACTATGAGGGGTGTTCCAAACACCATCTGCATGGCTAGAGCGATTCCCGTCATCTCGGCTGTGAGAAATACCCCCATGTACATCACGCTCAGGGCTAAGACAGCAAGATACATTCCCTTTCCATAGCGGTGCAGCACATATTCAGTCAGGCTGTGCCCATGCGGCATAAGCGCGCGGATGCGCTTTCCTACAATGACAAACACAAGCACCGCGCTTGCGCTTCCTATACCATAGCCGACAAGCGCCATTATCCCAACTGTCGCTCCGGTTTCAGCTGGTGAGAACAGTATCCACGCGCCCATGGCCGTAGCAATAATAGTAAGCCCCGTCGTTACAGCCGAGTAAGTGTTGCGTGAAGTTATATAGTCTTCTATGGAAAACCGCCTGGTGCTGGTGTACCAGATGCCAATCCCCGAAAACGCTATTGCCGTAGCAATAATGACTAAAACTCCTGCTATTTCCATTCTGCATCCCTCCTGATAATCATAATGAAGTCCTGCGCAGCCCTCTCAACGTCGTCTGCCTCAACAAGAGCGGAGATGACAGCTATCCGCGTTGCGCCTGCTTCAAGCACTTTTTCGGCGTTGTGGAGCTTGATGCCGCCGATGGCGACAAAAGGGATAGGCAGTTTCGGCGCCATCTCCCTGACCAACTGCAATCCAACGGGATTTGGCTTCTTTCTCGTGGGAAATACAGGGCCGATGCTGATGTAATCAGCGCCTTCCACAACTGCTGCAAGTGCCTGTTCTCTTGAGTGGGTGGATTTGCCGATGACTCCTGAATATATCCTGCGAGCTTGTGAGAGGGGCATATCTTCCTGGCCAAGATGCAGCCCGTCAGCCCCAACATCCCTTGCGATGTCAGGATAGTCATTGACGACAAAGAAGACGCTGTGCTCTTTGCATATGCCTGCAATGATTCTTGCTTCTTCTGCGTACTGCTCTTTTGTCCATTCTTTTTCCCTGAGCTGGACTATTGTCGCTCCGCCCTCTATTGCTTTGCTTACCATGTACGAGTTTGGCCTTCCTCTGGCAAGGTTTGATTCTGTCACCAGGTAGAGTGCATTGTTGGGCAATTGATTAGGCATTTTGTCCTGCTCTGCGAATCATTCAATATGATTTTCTTCCGGGCTGCTTGCTGTTGCGTAGCGCTGCTTTGGCATCCTGCCAGCTTCAAATGCAAGCCTGCCTGCTTCTGCTGCCAGCTTCATAGCCTTTGCCATCTTCACCGGAGATTTTGCCTTTGCTATCGCAGTATTGAGCAGCACTCCGTCAGCGCCAAGCTCAAATGCTATCGCTACGTCTGATGCAGTGCCGACTCCTGCATCAACAATGACAGGAACCTTTGCCTGCTCAAGGATGAGCCTGATGTTTGCAGGATTCAGTATGCCCTGACCAGAGCCAATGGGCGCAGCAAGCGGCATGACTGCAGCTGCCCCCGCCTCCTCCAGCCTTTTTGCCGCAACCACGTCATCATTGGTGTAGGCTAGCACCGTAAATCCTTCCCTGACAAGAATCCTCGTCGCTTCTATCGTTCCTGCGGTGTCAGGCATCAATGTCTTTTGGTCGCCAATGACTTCAAGCTTTATGATATCAGTAGCGCAGGCCTCCCGTGCAAGCCTTGCCACCCTGACAGCATCCTCAACCGTAAAGCATCCTGCAGTGTTTGGCAGGAGCTTGTACTTCTTCAGGTCAAGGAAATTGATGAGATTCTCTTTGGGATTCTCAAGGTTCACCCTTCTGATTGCGACAGTTACACAGTCAGTGCCTGATGCCACAAGCGCTTTCTGCATCAGTTCAAACGTCTCGTATTTTCCTGTTCCTACAAACAGCCTTGATGAAAATTCGTATCTTCCAATGCTCAATCCCATGTTATCCTCCCCCAATCATGCCAACAATCTCTATGCTGTCGCCATTGCGTAGTTGTGCATCGCCAAACGTTGTGCGAGGGACAATGGCTTTATTCTTCTCGACAACCACCCTATCGGGTGCAAGGGCATGCTCTTTGAGCAGGTCGAGCACGGTCGCTGCTTTGGTTTCTTTTTCCCTGCCATTCAGCCGTATCCTCATGCCATCACCTGCTCCAGATGCATAGGCGAGAAGGAAGGGTGCTGTTTTCCTGTAATGACCGCTTCAGCTATAATCTTAGCGGTAATGGGCGCAAGAAGGATGCCGTTTCGGTAGTGGCCTGCCGCAAGGTGCTCATGCTCCCTGATGGTGCCAATGTATGGTATGCCTGTTGCAGAGAGCGGGCGGAGCCCTGCCCAGCGCTCAACAACTGTGCACTCTGCTAATGCTGGTATAAGCGCTATTGCCTGCTCATAGAGATGCTGCATCGCTGTCTCTGTCACGCGGGCATCAAAGCCCACATCCTCAACTGTTGAGCCTGCAACAAGCGTTGCGTCCTTTCGCGGGATAAGATATATGGGATGGTGGCTGATGATGTGCTTGATGGCGATTCCCTTGATACTGAACCTTATCATCTGGCCCCGTATTGGCTTTACCGCAGCTCCTGCGTGCTCTGCTGCCCATGCACCCTCGCAGTGGATGAGGTGCTCGCAGGCAAAGGATCCCTGCTTGGCGACAAGCTCATGCCTCCCGCCTGAGCTTAGGATGGACGTCACGTGGCAATGCTCAATGATTGCAGCGCCATTCCTCTCTGCTGCTGCCTTCAAAGCCTTGAGGAGCAGCCTGTTGTTGACCTGGTTGTCGCTTGGCATGTAGAGCGCAATCCTTAATGGCATATTCAGTTCAGGCTCTTTTCTTCTGGCTTCTCCTTCTGAAAGGATCCTGGCGGCAATCCCATTGCTTTTGGCAAACTGGTATTTCTCAAGAAGCTGAAACTCTTCATCCTTGTTGCTGGCTACGAGGATGCTTCCTGTAGCGTCATATTCAACAGCTATCCCACTGTCACGCTCAACCTCTTTTACGAAGCCAGGATACATCCTTGCGCTCTCGCAACAGAGATCAAAAAATGCACGATTGCCTTCAAATTCCGTGACGGGCCGTATCATGCCGCCTGATGCCCACGATGCTCCTTCCCTGATGGTGCCTCGCTCAAGCACAACCACTTTTTTCCCATTCCTTGCAAGGCGATAGGCGCAGGACAGGCCAATCACCCCTCCCCCTATGACTGCAGCGTCATAGCTCATGGCTTCACCTGCGCGTCAACAGACTGCATCACAAGCACCATTCCTTTCCTGAGGGATATGCGGGCGGTCTCTCCGGCCATCCTGTTGGATATCCCTATCCAGCCAGAAGGGACGTCCTTGTTGCTGATGCACCATTTCAAGCCTGCATACGTCAGCCCCTTAACATCAGAGGCTGCAATCACTGAGAGCGTGCTGCCTGCTGCTCCCTTCACCTCAAGTGACGAGCTGACAAGCCAGACGGTATTGTGCTCATCCATCATCCTGCAGGGGAGGGATGGAGGGATGCGTGAGAGGGAAAGCGCATTTGCTAGGGTGTGATCAAGCCGTGTACCTATTGCGCCGATGATGATAATCTCAAAGGGAGCAAGTTTCAGTGCCTGTGCTATCGCCAGCTCAAGGTCAGTCTTGTCCTGATCAGGGTCTTCTATGACTTTCGTCCTCCCATTGCCCCTGAGTGAGGCATGGACTTTTGCAGTGATGGAATCAAGGTCGCCTATCACCATATCGGGAGTGAAGCCAAGCTCATGGATGCGGTTTGCCCCGCCGTCAGCGCAGATGATGACATCAGCCTCTGAAAGTATCCTTGAGTGAAATGCGGAATCATCCATGCTGCCGTTTGCTGCAATCACTACACGCTTTCTTTGCTCCATTACTAGTCATGCTCCGACGTATTTTGCTATTGCTGATTTTGCCTGTGCAAGGCTTGCTGCCCGCACGTTAATCCTGCCGTTGGCAAATGCTGAGATATTGTCAAAGATGAGATAGCCATGGCTCCCCCTCACCTCACCCAGGGCAGAGAGCTTCTCCTTGAGCGCTTCAAGCTCAATGCCATGCTGATAGAAATGGTAGAGCCCTGAGCACTGGCAGGTTATTGCTTTTGGCTCCTTTTTTCCTGAAAGATAGTCATATCTCCCCCTGCACGCAGGGCATTTTTGGTTATGTGCTGTGGTTACTGAGCGCAGAGTGTTGTCCTCAAGGCTGAGAGCATACAGCTTCTGGCCTTCAAACGTGCCGATCAGAATTTTCAGCGCCTCAGCTGCCTGAAGTGCAGCGGCTATCACCGATGCGCTGGCAACTATGCCGCCGGTATCGCAGGTTGGAAGGCCGGCTGGGTGGGCGAAGGTGCAGGCGAAGCACGGCGTTTCTGGCGTCACTGCCATGACATTGGCCTGCCTCTGAATTGCTCCTGCATGCACCCAGGGGATGCCATTTTTTCTTGCATAGTCATTGATCAGGAAGCGGGTGTAGAGATTATCAGTGCAGTCAAGGATGATGCTTGCGCCCTGCGCAATCTTTGCCATACTCCTGAAATTGACGTCATCTACGATGGTGAACAGGGAAATTCCTGAGTTCACTGCCCGCAGCCTTCTTGCGGCAGCCTCAGCCTTCAGCTCTCCAATATCAGCCTCAGTAAAGAGAGTCTGGCGCTGTAGGTTGCTCATCTCGACAACATCCCTGTCAACAAGCGTAAGCTTTCCGATGCCTGCTCTTGCAAGCAGGTCAGCTGCAACGGTTCCCAGTGCCCCGATGCCAATGATAGCAGCATGAGCATTCATTATCTTCTGCTGTGCTGCTTTACCAAGCACCAGCTCCTGGCGGGAATATCTCAGAGCAGCATCAGGCACCTGCTGATCACCTCACTCGCAGTATTACCCAAAAGGTAGGAGCAGGGCTCAATGCCAAATGCTCCCTTATGGAAGGCTATGTCAGGGCATTCCCTGCCGCCAGACAGGATGAACTTGTTGCTCATCACCTGGGCAATCAACTGATGCTGTCTTGCCTTTTTGGGGATGGCTGAATCATAGCGGACGTTCATCACGCTGCTGAGGTTTGGGAATTTCTTCCGCACCTCAAGAAGAACCATTGAGAGGTGGCTGCTTGCTCCAAACTCAGGCTCAAGGGACTGCTGCAGGTATCCCTTTGAGAATATGAGGCCGCTTGGGATGGCAGCTACGTCCTTTGCTGACTGTGGCCTGGCTACTGCCATTGCGATGTTGACCTTCACTTTCGGAAGCACGGAGGAACAGTCTTTTCCCCGCAGCTTATCTACAGCAAGCGATACTGCCTCAAGCACTGCCATGCGTTCATCATCCATACTGCTGCCTTTGGCGATGACGGCATATTCATTCCCGGAAGCAAGGGCTTCTGAGGAGAAAAGGGTATAGGAATGGAGCCTGCCTGCTCTGGCAAGCGATGCGAGCCTGCGCGCCCTGCGCTGCATGTCGCCTGATGATTTGGCTTCCGGTGCCTGCAGGCACTTGCTGACCATGGGCTGGCTGATGCCGAAGGCCATTGCAATTGCTGACTGGCTCATCCCCTGCTTCTTCAGCAACTGCATGGCAAGAACTCTGAGTGCAGAACTCTCTTTCTCTCCTGCAAGCATCACATAACCACCCATAACAATGTTATAGAATATTTACTGGTTAATAAAGTTATGGGAGGCGCCAACGCATAACATTTTTATAGCCACATTTATGCGCCTGATGTCATGGGGAAGGTTCTTGCAATCCTTGGAGGCCAGTGGGGCGACGAGGGCAAAGGAAAAATCGTTGATTTTCTGACGGAGAAAGCTGATGTAATCGCCAGGTCCACAGGCGGAAACAACGCAGGCCACACCGTGAAGGTAGGGGATGAAACCTTCAAATTCCATCTTCTGCCATCAGGCATCATATCAAAAGGCAAGCTCAATGTCATAGGCAACGGGACCGTGATTGACCCTAAAGTCCTCTTAAACGAGATCCAGGCGATGGAAAGCAGGGGTTATCCCATAACGCCTAATGAGTTGGCAATTTCAGCCAGCGCCCATATCATCCAGCAGAAGCATATTGATGAGGATATTGAGAGTGGCGGAAAAGTAGGGACGACGGGAAGGGGGATTGGCCCCTGCTATGCTGACAAGGTACGCAGGGTCGGCATCAGGATGGGGGAATATGCCACCAAGGACACCATCCCTTCAGAGCGCCTTCTGCCGTTTGTCAGGGAGACTTATAGGATCCTCAATGCTGCAATAGATGAGGGAAAAAATGTCCTCGTTGAAGGAGCGCAGGGCTCACTACTTGACATTGACCATGGCACCTATCCTTATGTCACCTCCTCAAATTCGACTGCAGGCGGCATCTGCACAGGGCTGGGGATTGCGCCAGGCAGGATAACAGCAGTGCATGGCGTCTTCAAGGCTTACGTCACCCGTGTAGGAGGAGGGCCGTTTGTGAGCGAGCTTGGGAGTGAGGCGCAGCTCAAGAAAGAGCCATCCATAGAGGAAGTGAAGAGAGACATGGGGCGGGATGGCGTAGCGCAGCTGCGTAGAAGAGTGCTGATAAAGGCAAACCATGACGATGCCTACAATGCCGGCCGCTACCTGCGCCTGCAGGGGATGGAATACGGCACTACGACTGGCAGGCCAAGAAGGACGGGCTGGTTTGATGCAGTTGCTGCAAAATATGCCATCACCATCAATGGGTTCTCCTCAGCGATTCTCACCAAGCTTGACGTGCTTTCAGGCTTAAGGGAGGTGAAGGTGTGCGTTGGGTATGAGTTGAACGGCAAGAGTATAGCAAGCTTTCCAACAAACATCAGGAACCTTGAGAAATGCACTCCCGCCTACAGGATAATGCCTGGCTGGGAAGAGGACATATCCAAAGTGAAGTCATTCAAAGACCTTCCCAAAAATGCAAAATCCTATGTCGAGGCGCTCCATGCTATCATGCAAATTCCTGTTTCGATTGTCTCCTTTGGCCCTGAGCGAAGCCAGACTGCGGTGCTTGACCCCAGAATGTTTTTCTGAGTATCTGATAAGCTGCAACCAGCCTCATACCGAGTCGAGGATGTCCTGAGCAGAATGGCTGTCCCTCTCAATCTGCCTGCTGCCGCAATAGGGGCATCTGAGCGCAACGCTTGTCCCTTTCTTCATGGTGAAGTGATAGCCGCAGCAAGAACATGCCCATTTTATCCTGTCTTCTCTTGTGTGCGATGACCATGCTGGCTGCGACGTCAGTGCCATGGCTTTCTCTATTTTGGTGTGGCAGTCAAGGCAGATGAGCCTCTTGCCATCCCTGCTGTATTTAAGCAGCTCAGAACTCACTTCCTTTTTGCATTGAGCGCACTGGTAGAGTGGTGTCTCGCTGTGCACCATAGTATCACCCAATCCCTGCATACTGGCCAGTTCCCTTAAAAAATATTGTGGTGATGAAGAGGATTTCGGAGGCTTTCAGCAACTGCGCCTGGTTATTGCTTAATGCTTTTGTTGGTTTTGTTTTCTGCCTGTTAAACGGGATGTCGCCATAGCTCTCTGAATTTTAAACCATGAAATCGTGAGAATCGAAATAAATAGGACTCCAATGATAATGCAATTGAGAAGAAAAGCATTATTTGAATGCCCAGTGATCTTGCTTATGAACTGATTTCTCTCCAAACCCTCTTTTACCGTAGAACGGCTAGATATTTGATAGCTGTCTCCTATTTTTGTGCCTATGCTTGTCTTAACAAAAACACCATTGGGGTATTCTACTTTAACTTGTGAAGTGCCAGCCGTTGGACTTGGAACTGTAATCTGAAAGGTTTTATTTGCCGCTGGCCTACTGAATACCGTATCAGTTGTAGGAAAATATGAATAGGCTGTGAGGATATTGTCTCCCATATCCGAATAAAAATCTACTCTTATGTCCCCGTATGCATTTGACCTTAATTCTGTTGTTGATTCTGCATCCCAAATTCCGCTGACACTAATATTGTTTCCACTATTTTCAAAGAGAATATGAATGGCAGGAAATCCCAGAGCATTTCCTGCAATAAAAACTAATACGAGCATTAAGACAATTCCACTAACCGCTTTTTTGCTTTCCATCTTTCATTCCCCGCCACTATTAGCGTACGCATAATAAGATGGCCTAGGGTCAAAATGGTAAGATAACAGGCCATACTCAGGTTCCCTTGAATCATAGAGATCAAACCATATAATTTTTGCAATGGAGGGGTATTCAACTATTACCGAACTATACACGTCATTTACTAGTTCTGATTTCTCGTGTTCTGATATCCCCCACTTAGGATATGCTCCGATTTCGCCAATCCAAACTTCAGTGGGATATTCAGGATTATACCTTAGAAATTCCATAAATTCATCAATTTGCTGTTTTGCATCCCTATATTTTCCAGTAGGTAATGGATACGGATGTATTTCCCAGATATCAAAGTAGCTTTCTGCACCCATGCTCATTAGTTCAGGTGCAAAATTATCATAATTCCATGGCTCCCCCTTAAAATCAGAGCCCCATTCACTGCCAGAAATACCATTGGAGGAAAGGGGCAATAGCACTTTAGCTTCTGGATTTGCGTCCTTCACCGCAGGGTATGCTATTTTCATGAATTCTAAGAACTCGCGGGGATCTGGCCCGGTTGAACCGCTATAGTCAGGAAACTCTGCAATACTTGGTCTCCAAAATCCCCTGTGGTTTGCTTCATTCCAGATTGCCCAGTACGAAATATCATCTTTATACCTGGAAACGACAGTATACACATAATCAGCATACTCATTATAGTCCATTGGGGGCCAGGTCATCCAATTTTGCCATGACCCAACAGAAGCAGGTCCAGTTGTTGCCCACCTAGCAGAACCCATCAAATTGCCCATGATTTCCATATCATATTTTTTCATTTTATTGACGATGCTGTCGTACTTTTCCCAATTATATCTCCCCTTTACTGGCTCAATTTCATCCCAAGAGAATTCAATTCTCGTAAAGCCAGCACCAGACTGAACCGCGTAATTTAATGATAGTTCCTGCTTTACGGGGGTTTGAGCAGGGTCACCCAACTGAAGAATTATACCCTTTCGATTGCTTCTTTCTTGCGGGGAAGATATTGATTCAGGAAAGCAGGTTTCCTCAACAGAGCATCCAGAAGAGCAAAGCAGTGCTCTTAATCTAAATGGAACGTCAAGATATGCAATCTCATTTTCTAATATCCCTAAATCCAATAACCCTGCTATTTGAGTATTTAATTCTCCTGCAAAGCTGCAAAAATCATCGTTAAACTGAGATTCGATGATTTGCTTTGAAACATGGGAGTTACATGTATTGATAACGGAAGCGCTCAAATATAAAATCAGGTAGGCATTATTCTCTGGATTGTTAGGATTGCTTATGGCAGCATTGTATGTATTCTCCAGACCTTGGTTAAGAGTAATGCAATCAAGGCTCAATTGTGATTCTGCATTAGTAAAGCATGAATACGAGCATTCAGGATTACACCTGTCATCAATAAGGCCATTGCAGTTGCTATCAATTCCATCGCATAATTCAGAAGATTCAGGATTGGTGTTTTCATTGGAGTCATCACAGTCTATTTGGCCACAACTGCCTCCCTCAATTGAAAATCCATCCTCATCCAAGTCTGTGCATCTATCTACAAAACATTGAGATTCCCCAAGCTGATTGTTTCTTCCATCAAGATGCAGGAAGATATCCTGGCCGTCTTGCGGGGTTATTTCCCCATCACTATTAGTATCTGCACAACAAATTCTATTATCCCTGATATCAGCATTGCCTACATAGATATCAATAATGGCATTAGCATCTCCTGCATTGATCTGCCTGTCGCCATTTACATCGCCTATTAGCCTGCCTTTAGAGCAGATATATTCACATGCAGATGGCAGGCCATCAAATGCTGTAAGGTCATTGCCATCCAATATGCTATCCATATCCACATCTGCCGCGTAGTACCTGATATCTTTTGCATCATATCCTGAATTAATCATGCCATGTAATGCCCCCTTATCTGAGGGAGTTGTGCAGCCACTATTATCAACATCACCAAGCAGCTGGCTAATAGGCAGGGATTCTATTGTTCCAGCTACATTTAGAGCTATTAGCCTAGAGTCAAATATGGTTACCAACCCATCTTCATTCACATCAGCTGTTAGCCTGTTAATGTCAGACGATTGAAGAGTAGCATCTTGGTTAGCGGCATATTCTGCAGCCAAATAGGCATCAATAAGGGTGATATGGCCATCTGAATCAACATCACCTACATTTCTTGGATATGGCAGACCTTCCACCAATCCAGCAAGAAACAACTGAACCAGCTTTGAGTCATACAGAGAAATTACCCCATCCTCATTCGTGTCTGCTAACTGCAATTGGGATTCTACTAATAAAGGGGCGGTATTGGGCCAGATGCCTGTTGCATACTGCCCTATCATCAAAGAGTCTGCTATGCTTATTCTGCCATCCATATCCACATCTCCGATGAAAAAAATGTCCTCTTGTAAACCCATTCGTTGCCCTGCATTCACAGTTTTTGCTGCATATTCCGTCGTTTGAGTTTGTGCAGACTCTGCACTTGACCAAGATTTTCCGCCGTCACTTGACACTCCCCAATAAAATCTTTCCATAGTTGGAAATTTGTCAATCAGAATGTCTTTAGAGTGAGTTGTTGCCCAAAAAAATCCTCCATCTAAACCAATGCCCATATCAGATCTGATGTTTAGAAGATAATCATCTGATTCTCCCTGCCAACTTAAGCGCATAGAGTTCCCTAGTATCTCTGGCTCATTTAGTGTTGGCATTTGACCTCCAAAAGCAGTTAAAGAAAAGCAAATGAAAATAGAAAACACCATAATGTATCTCGATGGTGACATGGCTCAATGAATCGGTTGCCTTATTTATATATTTATCTAGCCATACATTTTTGCCTCGTGTCCTTAAAACGTTCTTGACCCACTATTCCCTCGATGAGGATGGAAGGCTCTGGGAACGATATTAGGGCACTAAAAATCTTTTAATAAATAGTATGTATGTCCCCCTCAATAGAGTATTTTATCCAGCAAAAAAATATGCTGTAGGCGGCAATACCCTCATCCTCCATCCAAAGTATCATGCTTCCGATACTTTTATTAACCAGCATTAACTATCGTTAACTATGGTTGATGCAGTAGGCAGGCAGATTATAGAATCTCTCTCACTGAATGCAAGAACGCCACTGCTTAAGGTCAAAAAAATCCGCCGAGAGCGGGGCTTTATACCCCGCAACTTTGAAGTAATAGCAGAAAACATTAATTATCGAACATTTGTGTTTTCTGCTAGTATAGCAAAGTGCCTATGTAAAAGTTTCATTGTTAATGCACTTTGCTATAAGAACAAAGAATCTTCACAATAGTTAAGAAGGTGATATGGCTATGATTGAATCATTCTTAATTACGTCACGAGAGACACTTGAGGCAAGCCTTGTCATCGGCATCGTCCTCGCTTATCTTGACAAAACAAACAACAAGGCCTTTCAGAAAAGCGTGTGGTTGGGTGTTACGGCAGGCATCGTTGCCAGCATCCTTGCTGCAGTTGGCTTCACCCTGTTTTCAGGAGGATTTGAGGGTAAGGCCGAAGAGCTTTTTGAGGGCATCACCATGCTTATCGGAGCGTTCCTTCTGACAACCATGATATTGTGGATGATTCAGCAGAGAGAGATACGCTCCCATCTTGAGAGCAGGGTGGGAAAGCACCTTGAAAAGGCAGGAACATTCTTCTCCCATTGGGGCATATTCCTCTTGATATTCTTTGCCGTCTTGCGGGAAGGGGTTGAGACGGTCATTTTCCTCAATGCCGCAAGCTTTGCTGGTGGCATGCATGCATTTGGCGGCTTTTTGGGTGTTGCTGTAGCCATTGTCATCGGCTATCTCTTTTTCATGGGTGCAGAGAAGATTAAGCTCAAGCATCTCTTCACATGGTCAAGCGTGCTGCTGATACTGTTCGCTGCAGGGCTTGTTGCCCACGGCTGGCATGAGCTTGAGGAAGCAGGAGTTGCTCCTTCCATCATCTACCCTCTGTATAATCTCAATCCGGATGCGCCAGAGGGAGGCCCGTATCCATTGCTGCATGAAAACGGGATTGCAGGCAGTTTCATGAAGGGGCTATTTGGCTATAACGCAAACCCAAGCCTTGCGGAAGTCATCATCTACCTGTCATATCTCATTATCATCTTTGGCCTGTTTGTCAGCATGCACGTCAAGCCAAGCCATTTAAATACCCTTTTGACGTAGGCTTCCTTTTGCTGCATTCCATAAGCCATAAAGAACGAGCCCTAAGGCCCCGCCTATCATGTTATTGAGCATGTCATTCTGGGTGTCCCACTCGTCAAGGTCACCTGCACCGATAAACAGCACGCCCTCTCCTTCGCCCAGCACAAGCGCTCCTGCATACTCATAGAGTTCATGTAGTGCAGAGAACCCAAGAAGCACAGTGATGATGGCGATAATCTTGAACGCACCACGGTAAAAGCCAAGGCGGTTATAGAACCTGAACAGGATGAGGGAGGAAACAAGCCCAAAAAAGCCGTGCACCCAGTAATCATACTCTATGCCCAAAGGGTAGATTGTATAGAGGTCAAAGACTCCCAGGTTATGCAGGAGCAGAAATGCAGCAAACAGCCCATAATGGAATGGGTGCAATCCAACTGCGCTCCTATAATGGTAGAGTCCATACAGTAGCACCATGAGAAAGATGAAATCATACTTATAATGCGAATCAAGCTTCAGCGAATATATCTCAAGAGCAATAAGGATTACCGTTGTTATGAGCAGCACGAAAAAATTGCCTTTTTTCTCTACGGTTTCGCTTTTTTTGCGTTGGGCTTTTCCTGCCATTGGCTGTTCTTTGAGCCTGCATTATATAAAAATAGCGGAAATGGGTAACACTTCACTCACCTGAAGGCTTCATCTGGGAAGAACGGGGCAGGATCGCGGGGAGGGTTGGCATTCCCCAAAAGCTCATTATGAAAAAAAGGCATTAGCCGTGCCTCCCATCGCTTCCACAGCCAACGCGTATCTTCCTCCCTTTTCGTTTCAGGTCATCATGTCATTGCTAATTCCGAGAGGGGAAAGAAAAGTGAAAACAAAAAATGCTCGGGCTGCGCTTGCTGGCAAGGGCATGTGTTGCTGGCATTGCCGCAGCCATCGCCCTCAGTATTAAGAGCTGAGCAGGCTATTACCTTAGGCTTGAGCGCTGCTACCTGCGTATATGAAGGATGGGCTCGGGCAGCAGTGCACGACGGAATTTTCAAGAGCAATTTCGCCGCAGGCAAAAGGAGAGAGAACAGTAGTGTCGCTTTTGGCAAAGTAGCCGTTGGTAATGAGCTTTTAAGGAATGCCTTTTTTCGGGAATGATGCCCGTCAAAACTGCAAAGAAGCAGGGAAGCAGAGAGACTAGCGCAGATGAACTTACGCTCATAGCTCACGCTCGAGCTTCACTCTCGTGAGTTTCTGGCAATGCGGCAGGGCTGCAGGCTTCATGATGGTGAAGGAGTGCCATCAACAGAAAAATATATAAATGATTTTCAGGAGGGATGTACTACCACATCAGAGGTGTACCAAGATGAAACTGTACTACATTTTAGGCATACTAGCAATGCTTGTACTTGCAGGCTGCACAGCACAAACTGCTGAACCACAGGCAACGGACAACAACGCCGCTGATGCCCCAGCGCAGGTGCCGACAGCAGAGGCTCCTTCCCTAGAAGTACCTCCTGAGGCCCCAGCAGAAGTTCCTGGTGATGAGGGTGCTGCCCCCGCTGAAGAGGATGAAGCGCCGGCAGTTGCAAGCGGAACCGAGATTCTCGTCACAGCCACAGGATTTGACCCTGAAGAAGTGACTGTCAAGGTCGGCGACAGCGTCGAGATCAGGAGCGCTCAGGGCCTTCACCAGTTGATTATTTCAGGCGACAAGTCAGGCGCAATTGATCAGGGCGTAAGGCTTGAGGAAGGGGCAAGCTATACACTGGTTCCCGAGAAGGCTGAGAATATCAGGCTCTATGACGTCATTTCAAAGAAGGATTGCCAGGTGATTGTAGAGGAGTAGGCCTTCAATCCTTTTGTTTTCTTTTTGGCTCTTCTTCTTTTTTTGAGGCTCATCTTCTCAGAATAACAAACAGCGAACCAACAACACCCAGGACCAGTGCCTGCGCTATTCCCAGCATCACAAGCATCCCATGCCGCTCAAAAAACGAGCGCTTTGGCTCTGCATAGAGGACCGTCGCAAGAGCCTGCGGGATGGCTGCATGTTCCTGAGGCGCAGCATCCGCCTGCTGTGCCAAAAGGCCGGACCTATCCTGCTGCCCACCTGCACTTTGGCGCAAGGCAGTGTCCGCAACAACCTCATGGTCCTTCACCCTGCAGTCCTCAACAGTAAAAGGAATGCTCTTCTCCACAGCGACACTGCCTAATAACTGAACAAGCAGATGATAGTCACCATGCCCGCTTTCTTTCGGAATTGCAATTGCCTTCAGTGCAGCATACCTGGCACTGTCAGCTTCTGTTCCACTCTCAAGGCTGACAGATTCCTGCAGTGCCATTCCCAGTTGCTGCCCAGTAATCAGAAGCTGGGCATCCTCATTCTCTTTTCCCAGGTTCACCAATTCAAGCTGCAATGACAGCACATCCCCTGGGCACACGGAATCGTCTACCAGCACTGCATTCCTGATGAGAAGGTCGTGCTTCTCCTTCTTGATATCAACCTCGTAGTCAATCACGATTTCCTGCTTCTGGCCACTCTCAAGCTCACCTGTGATGGTGAGTGTCGCATCGTAGGCCTCTGCCTCAAGAAGCAGCGGCAATGTGAGGGTTAGTTTCTTAGAGTCTTTCCTGCCTGAGCCAAGGGAGTCAAACGAGACATCCTCCTCAATATCGTCGCCATCATCAATTCCTTCGATGATAAGCTCAGCCTCTATACTGTCTATCTCCCACCCGTTGTCAAATGACTCCAGATTCTCAAGCTCAATATCAAATTCCAGGGTAGCGCCAGGATAGGCATCAATGGTTCCGCCATGTTCATCAGCAGTATCCTTGTCGCCATCAACTTCAACAGTAACCTTCCTGGCCATCAGCGGATGGCAGACATCCTCATAGGTGAATGCTTGCGGCTCATCGCCGTAGGTACCGTATCTGTAGCCAAGTACATCATTGTCAGCAGCACAGTAATGCCCGTCATATGAGCTAAGGCCGCCGTTCCAGCATTCCTCCCCTCCGTCGTGTCCGACAGGCAAATACACCCATGAACCCCCATCAAGCATGAAAAATCCCCAATACTTGTCACCATCCCAATCACAGGTACTGCCTTGCGTTGCTACACCTACGTTATTGATACTGCAGATAAGCCTGCCAAATGAGCCCTTGTCGCTCCATCTGATACTCAGCCCACTCTTCTCAAGCAGCTCATAGCCGTCTTTTCCTTCAGCAATCTGCACGCACTCGCCGTAGTCTGAGCCGTCAGGGAATGAGACCACGACACCGACGTTCGCTGCAAATGCAAATGGAAGGGCGCTGAGAGAGAAGAGAAAAAAGAAAAGACTTATGGCCGACACTGGCTTTCTGTGCTTCTTTGCTGGATTCACTGCTGCTCACCTTCCTCCTGAGCTGATGAAGGATTGCGTAGCTTACGCATCAATTCCTTTGTCAGCGCTATTTCATCCAGCTTCCCAATCCTTTCGACAAATGCTTTTGCTTTCGGGAGCCCAAGGGCAAACACCCCGTTTGAAACAAGATGGGCGATGGTAAACGGGATTGCTGTCAGGAATGACACGAGAACTCCAAACCCTAAATAAAATCCCGATGCTATGTTTGCCACCACCTCAAAAGCAACTGTTGCGCTAAGCATAAGCACTATCGCTTTCAGGTATGTGCCTTTTCCTTTAGCAAAGCCGCCAAGGTATCCAGCCAATGCGCCGAAAAGCACCTGAGGGATGGTCCACGGCCCCTGGCCACCGATAACGAGGAAATTGGAAAGATACCAGCTGGCAGCGCCTGCTGCAGCTCCCTTTCTCGAGCCAAAAAGCATCCCGGAAAGAAATGCAAAAAAGGTGATAGGCTCAATGCTAGGAAGCCCCTGCATCACAGCGCGGCCCATGATGCCGCCGATGCAAAAACTCAGAAGCAGCAGGTATTCCTCAAGCCTCAAAAGAGAGAGATGGCGCTGCAGGGAATGAAGAGATAATCTCTGGGAAGCTGTGAGATGCTGGGAAGCCGTTGGCAGCTGCTTCTCACTATCCTTATTCTCCCTGCTTTTCTTCGCTTCAGAAAGTGAAGAAGATGCCTTTTTTTTCTTTTGCTTTAGTATTGCTCTCTGTGCTATGATGCTCACCAGTTGGATACTGTATCCAGCGATAACCATAAATACTATTTAAATGTTGTTGTTGCCATGCCAGGAAACCCGAGCGGATACAACCGTCTTGATGTCATCAGGTGCTTCCTCCTTTTGAAAGAGCAGCGCAGCAGAGGCTATCTCACCTCCGAGCTTGCACTGGGTGAGGGAAGCGTAAGAGGCATTCTTGAGCTTCTGATAGAGCAGAAGCTTATCATACCCACCAACAAAGGCCATATCCAGTCAGGGAAGGGAAAAAAAGAGCAGCAGTGTCTTGAGCAGGAGGTGAGGATATTCCCTCAGCGAGTGGATAAGCAGTTCCTCATGGCATTCTTCCCGCTCTACATCACTGATACCATAGCGTGTGCTCAGGTGCTGAGCCACATCAAAGGGATTGAAAAGACCTATGTCTTGCGGGACACGGCAGTGCGCTCAGGAGCAGACGGATGCCTCATCTTGGCTAGCAGAGGAAAGCGCCTCTCTTTTTTTGAGGAGAACCGCCCGTTTGATCTCTCACCCATAGGAAAGCTGTTCCCCTTCAGGGATGATGTAAATGATGGCGTTGTCATCGTAACTATTGGGACTACCAGGGACATTGCCCTAAAGAGTTGCCTTGCTGTTATTGATGTGATTGGTGATGCATTCCAATTTATCAGGCATGAGTGAGCATGGCCAGATTTCCCGAATCAAAACATTTATAGTAGCCGCCTCCACCTGTAGCGAGAAGAGTTCTTCTTCAGGGATTAACCAGTAATAGCATAGGATTGCGCATTTACAAAGGAGAGAAGCCATGAAAATGACATTGTCTATCGGACTGATGATAGGATTGCTGCTGATTGCAGGCTGCACCACATACATCCCTGCACAGGAAAGCAAATATGCCGGAGTGATAAGGGAAGGTATTGAGGATGCTGGCGGCCAGCTTACGCAGCAGGCAGCAGTTGAAAATGAAAGTAAGGCAGCCTGCGAGCAGTTTGTGGAGCAGTTGGCGGATGCTGTCTTTTTGCAGAATCCAACGGTAAACCGCAACAAGGTGAAAGCTGAGCTGCTTATCCTCTACTGCGGCGGGGAGCAGTTGCCAGGCGGCAGGGTCATTACCGAAAATGGATTCAAGCGCATCATCTCCTATGAGTGGGAGAACAGGTCTTACCTTGGCGCATACAAGGCTGAGATGCGCCAAGCTATGGCATGGCTTTCATGGAACGTTGAGGACAATGTGACTGTTGCTGCATGGTGGGATCATGGAGGAATGATCCAAGCAATGGCACTCAAAAACGCTGTGCTTTTGGGCCCTTCAAAAGCATTTGTGGCTGAAATGAAAGAGCGCTATCCAAGATGGCAGCCGCTGTATGAGGAGGATTATGAGTTCGCTCCAGATTCCCAGCTGAGAGATGTTGCCATGATATTCATGGCAGAAGACGACACCATTGCAGTTGCACTGATGGAGAAGATAGGCGCTGACTATCTTGTCGTCTCCCGCTATGAGGTTGAGGTAGGAAGCCTTATCAGCATATGGGCAACGGGAAAAGAGCAGAATGCCACCGCCACCTCTCTCCTTGGAAGGGTTGCATCAGGCACTGTTCCTGAAGGCTTTGAGGCTGTCTATGCTGACGGGTATGCCATTGTTCTGAGGGTTAAACAGCAATGATGCCTAGTGATGGCTTGCTCACACCCCTTATAAAGTCGTAGGGCGAATACCCACAAATTCAACAAAATTGAACCTCATACATACTCGCGTTCCTTGTCCGTATATTCCTGTTTTGCATTACCTTTTCTTCTCTGATGGTTCATAAAGTCTGAATTACTTTATGAAATAGAGAAATTCTCAATTTCTCGTGGTATATAAAGTATGAAATTCTGCATTCTCCACAAGAAGTAAAGGTTGCCCACTAACTTTTTAGATTAGTGGGCTGGTTACTTGTTTGTCTCAAACAGCAACCAGGTGAATAGTTTATCTCCCAA
>Ga0208373_1002495_pt1 | contig 20269 bp, 20 predicted proteins | sample RifOxyC2_FD_184036 | JGI IMG/M metagenome (GOLD analysis project Ga0208373, IMG submission 184036) | Soil microbial communities from Rifle, Colorado - Rifle Oxygen_injection C2 (SPAdes) | ecosystem: Environmental > Terrestrial > Deep subsurface > Rock core/Sediment | place: Rifle, Colorado... | reverse complement strand
CACCATTTTGGGGAGGTAGAAAATGAGCAATAAAAAAGAGGTAGATGAACGCTTCAAAAAATTCGGGACGGTAAGCTTCACCTCGCTTACAAAAACCAACGATTTTCTAACTTACCTCGAAGAGGGCAAGATTATGGGCACCCGCTGCCGGACATGCGGCAGGGAGTTCTTTCCTCCCCGCGCGGATTGTTACAACTGCGTTTCCAGTGATGTGGAGTGGTTTCCTGTTTCCGGAACAGGCAAGCTTCTTACCTACAGCAAACTTCAGTATGCCCCGGTAGGGTTCGAAGGCGATCTGCCCTATTCGATTGCGGTTTTGGATTACGGGTCTTACAAGGTATTCGGCCGCCTTGCCGGAGATGTCCCCGAAGGAGAGATTAAGGTGGGCATGGAGATGAAGGCCGTGGTTAACCATTTGCCGAATGGCCAGATAAATTACGTTTTCAGCAAAGCCTGATAGCACTGGTTTCCGGATGTTGCCGCCGCTTATATGAAAATGCGGGCATAACGGATATTTGCACGCATTTTCATATAAACCCCCATGCCCGGGCGGGCACAACGAACGATGAAAATTCGTAGGGGAAACCCCCCGTGGTTGCCCAAATTATCGTTGATGATTACAGGGCAGGCACAGGGGCCTGCCCCTACTATTGACGATCGACCTCACATTACACCGTCAGGGTGCCGCCATCCACGTATATTGATTGACCGGTGATAAAATTGGCCGCTCCCGAGGCCAGGAAAAGAACGGCGCCGACAATATCTTCCGGTTCGGCCAAACGACCCATGGGAATCTTTGCAGTTACCAGCGAGGCAATCTCCGGATTGGACCAGATTGGTTTGCTGAATTCCGTACGAGTCAAGGTGGGACCTACCGCGTTAACCCTGATGCCGCAGGCAGCCCATTCAAGGGCCATGCAGCGGGTCAGCATCTTCAGCGCCGCTTTGCTGCAACAGTATGCGCCCATGCCCGCCTCAGCCTTTTCCGCGCCAACGGTGGTAACATTGATAATCTGCCCGCTTTTTTGTTCGATCATCGTCCGGGCCACCAGCCTGCTTAACAGCCAGGCGGCTTTCACATTGGTATCAAACACCTTATCCCACCCGTCCTCACGCATTTCCAGCAGGCTGCGCAGGAAGCTCCGGGCGGCATTGTTTACCAGAATATCGATGCGTCCGAAGGTACTGAGGGTTTTCTGTACCATAGTTTCGAGCTGTTCGTTGCTGGTCAGATCGGTAACAACGGCTATGGATTTACCGCCCCGCCGATTGATTTCTTCAGCCACGGCTTCGATCTCCTGCTGATTGCGGGCAGCAATGGTCACCGCGGCGCCGGACGCGGCCAATTTCAGCGCAATAGCCCGGCCGATGCCTTTTCCGCCGCCCGTTACGATAGCTACCTTGCCGGTTAAGTCGAATTTTACGCCTTCCATAATTTCCTCCATTCAGCGGGTTTCATAATTCTCATAAAAAAGGCGGGGCTTGAACCCCGCCTTGATGTTGGGGACAGATTTGAAATCTGTCCCCCAGCAATTCTACTGATGATCGCTCCATTTTCCGAACTGTTCTCTCAGAATCCGGTGGAGTATCTTGCCGGCGCCGCTTCTCGGCATTTCTTCGTCTTTTATCAAGACAACGCTTTTGGGAACCTTGAAACCGGCGATCTTGCCCTTGCAGTGGCTGATAATTTCTTCCGGGGTTGCGGTCTGACCTTCATGTAAAACCACGACTGCCATTACCTGTTCGCCCCATTTCTCGTGAGGAACGCCGATGACGGCAACATCTTTTACCTTCTCCAGACTGCCCACACAGTTCTCTACTTCAGACGGGAAGATGTTCTCACCGCCGGAGATAATCATGTTGGCCTTTCTGTCAACGAGGTAGATGTATCCTTCTTCATCACGGTACCCCATATCGCCGGCGCTGAAGTATTCCCCCTTCATCGCTGCTTTGGTTTTTTCGGGCTCTTTCCAGTATTCTTCAAAAAGCATTGGGCTTCTGGAGTAGAGTTCGCCCACCGCGTCCGGGCCACGTTTCGTCACCAGATTCCCATCTTCATCATAGAATTTGATATAGTCGGTACCGATCACTTCGCGACCGCAGGAGCCAAGCTTGGTAAGCTGTTCGTGAGGTTTGAGGACGGTTACGATGCCTGCTTCCGTAGAGCCGTATGCTTCATTGAGTTCTGAATTGGGGAACATCTTGAGGACGCCCAGCTTGGTGTCTCTGCGGGCCGGGGCAGAGGAGATCAGGAGCTTTTTAACGCTGGTCAGATCATATTTCTTTTTCACATCGTCCGGCAGCGCCAGCATCATGATGTAATGGGTGGGAACCAGTGAGGTAAAGGTGACTTTGTGATCAGCGAAGGTCTTCAACAGGTTCTCAGGGTTAAAACTTACCATATTGTAGGCCATGACGGTACCGCCGACCCAGGTAACAACAAATGAATAGTAAAGAGAGTTTACGTGACAGCAGGGCATGACGAGGAGATGGCAGTCATCAGAATTAGTCTGGTGATCAAATATCTGGATAAAATACTCGGCAAAGATATTGGCATGAGTCTTGACGACGCCTTTGGGCCTGCCGGTTGTGCCACCGGTGTACATGATGACCCAGGGATCCTCGGCATCTACTGCGGTTGCCGGTTCTTCCGGGCTCGCTTTGGCAAGCGCCTCCTCATAGGAAACAAAGTCGTCATATTTCTCATTATCCAGGGCAAAGGAGACATATTTTTCGACGGTGGGGAGGTTTTTTTTCATCGCATTGATCTGGTTGATCCAGGGGAATTCTTTCCCGTCCGCTCCGTCCTTCCCGCCCTGTACGATAAAAACTTTTGCCTCACAGTGGTTGGTGATATATTCCATATCTACGGGCGCAAGCCTGAACATAAGCGGCACGCACATAAATCCGCCCTTCGCCGCGGCTGCATAAAATTCCATCCATTCCACGCAGTTGTAGGCGAGAACGGCAAAGCGGTCGCCCTTCTTCATGCCCAGATCGGCCAGCGCATTTGCCAGCCGGCATGATCTTTCATCCCACTGTTTGAATGTATACGCCTTGTACAGGTCTTTGATGCCGATCTTGTTCGGAAACTTCAGGGCATTTACTCGCACCACGTCTTTTGCTGTTAACCAATGTCCGTTTCTCATTTTTCACCCTCCCACAATTATTTTTAATGATAAACCGTTGCTTTGAAAACTGCAGCTACTCAACAAGCTCCAGAAAATGGTACACCTTCTGCGGCATCTTATGTCTCAGCGTGTTGTCGATTAAATTTATCATGCAGCCAGGACAGGCAGTGACAACTATATCTGCGCCTGTTGCCTTGATGCCGTCCATTTTTTTATCGGCAATCTTCTTGGTGAGGTCATAGTGATAAACACTGAAGGAACCGCCCATACCGCAGCACATATCGGCATTCGGCATTTCAACGTACTTCAAGCCCTTTAATGCCTGCAGGATCATCCGCGGCTGGTCCTTAATGTTCTGATACCTTACCAGGTGGCACGGGTCGTGCCATGTTGCCGTCTTGCCTGCAAATTCCTTTTTCAGCTTGAGTTCTTCCAGCGGCACCTTCATAACATCAACAATAAACTCGGTGCTGTCTTTGACCTTCTTTTCAAATGCTTCATATCTTTTTTTCTGGTCTTCAGTGTCCGGAAGGTACTTCTGATAATCTTTCAGAGTGGAACTGCACGTAGCACAACCCGTTACGATATAATCAACATCTTTAAATGCCGCGATGTTTTTTTCTGCCAGCATTCTGCCTGTCTCGAAGTCACCGCTGAAATATATGGCCGCACCACAGCAGTTCTGACTTTCGGGAACAACCACCTCAATACCGTTTTTTGTCAGGAAATCAATAATCTTCAGACCCAGTTCAGGATAGACAAAGTCCATGGCACACCCCATGAAGAAGCCGACCTTCATTTTTGCGGTCTGACCGTTCTGTGGCTTATAGACAGGTTTAACTAGATCACGCAAAAACTTGTCAGCTATGGCCGGGATATTCCTTCCCTGACCAAGCGCCTTCAAGAAATCGGGCAAGTGCCGGATATTGCCCTCTGTCTTCGGAAGCAGCCACTGGAATGACTTTGCCATTCTCAGATAATTTCCAAAGGCCTTCCTGTTGGACATTATCTTCCGGAAAACAAAGTCCTTTGCAAAACCCAATCCCTTTTCTTTGACCATCTGGGCTCTTGCCCCCACAACTACCCGGTCAATCTGGGTTTTCGCCGGGCACATGGCAACACACCGCTTGCAGAGAAGACATTTGCCTATAATGTTACCCAGTTCTTCGGTAAACTCCTGCTTGCCTGCGAGAACCTGTTTCACGAGGTAATTTTTCCCTCGTGCAACACCCATCTCCATCCGCTCTTCCTGATATACGGGGCAGAAGAAACTGCAAAAACCACATTTCATACACTGATCAGCGTATTCCTCTATTTTTTTAAGCTCTTTCAGGTCTTTCAATCCGAACCTCCTTATACGCTAATCCCAGATCTTGCCAGGGTTCATGATATTGTTAGGATCAAAAAGCGCCTTCACATCCTTCATCATTTTTACAACGACAGGGTTTGTGACCCTCATGAAGAATTTCTGCTTTTCAAGGCCTATGCCATGCTCCCCAGAGAGCACACCGCCGAGTTCAACAGCGCTCTCAATGATCCCGTCCATCGCGCTAACCGCCCTGGCATAATGTTCCTTATTGTTGATGTCGGTGAGTATTGCCGGATGGAGGTTTCCGTCGCCTGCATGACCAAGCACAACGATCTCAACATCGTGCTTCTTTGCCAATTCCTTACATTTATTGATAAGGGCGGGTATGTTTCCTCTCGGCACGGTCACGTCTTCTGCGAAAACCGTTTTTGCTTTGCCGAAAATCGCTGCAAAGCCTGCCTTTCTTCCCATCCAAAACTTGTCGGCCTCAGCCTGATCCTTCGCAGCCCTTACATCCACAGCTCCATATTTCCTTACAATATCCATAATCTTTTCGGTTTCCTTGGCGACGGCTTCTTCAATGCCGTCAACTTCGAAAAGGAGCACCGCGTCTGCGTCCCTGGGAAGCCCCATGGGCATCATCTCTTCAATCCTGTTGATTACCCAGTTATCGAGAAGTTCTATCTTGCCGGGGATTATACCATTTTCGAGAACCCTGAAGACACTCTCGCCGGCGACCGCCACATCTGCGTACACCGCCAGGATGGTCCTTTTTACAGGAGGAATGGGGTTAAGTTTTAATTCTGCCCTTGTTACCACGCCAAGAGTCCCCTCTGAACTGATAAAGATATGAAGCAGGTCATAACCCACAACGTTTTTCAATGTCCGGCCGCCAAGGCTGACAATTTCACCGTTAGGCAATACCACTTCAATACCCAGGATATACTGCTTTGTTACGCCATATTTGACACACGCGGGACCACCGGCATTCTCGGCAATAATGCCGCCGAGGGTTGCACCCAGGAAACTCTGGGGGTCAGGTGGAAAGAAAAGACCATCCTTCGCGAGTCTGAGCGTCAGGTCCTGAAGGACAACCCCGGGCTCCACGGTAGCGGTAAGGTTCTCTTTGTCCACTTTCAATATCTTGTTCATCTTCGCCGTGCAGAGAACAATTCCTCCGTGCCAGGGAACAGATCCACCGCTCACGTTTGTGCCCCCGCCTCTGGGAGTTACAGGGATTTTCTCGGCATTGGCAATCTTCATAATCTCAGAAACTGCCTGCGTGGTGGTGGGGAATACCACTACCTCGGGCTCATGTATCCAGTTTGTGGTTCCGTCATAGGAATATGCCTTCAACGCCTCAGGTGTCGTGAGGACATTCTCTTTACCGGCAATCCTTTGAAATTCACCTATCAATGATTCTCTTATCATCCACGCCCCCTTATTCTTAATGTTATTTGGTATTGTTTCTCATTTCAAGTGCATATATCCTTTTCACGCTCAAATACCCGGTTTTCTTTCTTCCAGTTGTTCGATGAAAGCCTCTATATTTGTCTTGTTCTGCTCATCGGAGACGCAGCGCAGATCATTCAGATCCCCATTTATGGTCAGGCTTGGTATGTTTGTTTCTTTTTCCAGCCTTTTGGGCATGCCATAACGGCAATTGGAGTTGTTCGGGCAGGTTTTCGCGTCGTGGTAGATGATGCCGTCGATCTTGAAGAACTTCAGCATATCCTTGATATATTGCTCCTTGGGATCGTCGGATCTTACGATAAAGAGTTTGGTGTAAGCCCGGGCCATGCTCGTAAAGGGATCGGCAGCATCGAAATCTGTGAATATCCAGCTATTGCAATATGTCGAAGCCAGCACGTTGGCGTTCAGGCTGGCAAAAAGGGCGGCATGGTCGCTCAGCCGTCCCCAGACCGGCATCCCGTCCCAATAAAGGCGAAAACGTTCATTTTCCAGAGCGCCTTCCTTGTTCCTGATCCGCTCATTCAACTCCGCCAGGAGGAGATTGTAGTAATCCACCGCCTGCTTGGTTCCTCTCAGCACCACGGCCGGGCCCATATGGATTGTACCGTCAAAAAAAGTTATCGGGGAAGGGACTGCGGCGGCAGTGTCCAGGACCTTTTTCCAACTGTCCGAGCAGGCGCGGGAAAGCGCCACCACGTGTTTCAATTCGTCGAGATCGAATTTTTTACCCGATACTGCCGCTAAAGGTTTGATGAGATCTTCCATCTGTTTGACAATGGATGCTACGTGGGCATCGTTCACATCCCGTACGCCCCGGTGGGTGTTGATGCCGATCAGGGGGACTTTAAACATCTGAGCATACCACATAAACCAGTCCTGAACGTCGCGGCACTGGTTCGTATTATAGACCAGCACGTCGGGTTTGGGGACTTTTTCGATGCCCTTGTAGGCCTTGGAAAGAGGCGTCACCCCGGCGATGTAGGCGCCTACGTCGGCAGTAAGATAGGAGCAGATATCGGGAGAATAACCCCGGGCGTTGGCCAGAGGAATGACCTCCGTTGACATGCGGGTTGCACCCAGCATGGCGGCGTGGTTTTCCGGAAAGTAAACCAGGAAGCCCATGGCTCGGAGAATTTCGGCCGGCCCGACGCTGGTGCACCAGGCAATCTTTTTTTCGCCCGTTTTGGCGGCATTATCGAGTTCGTAAAAATACTCGGCCATGATCCGGTTCATCTCAGTAGTGGAATGGATCTTTTTTCTCACCGGTTTTTTCTCTTCATTCATCGTGTCGTCTCCTGTTGTTGAAAACTGCATTTAACCCGCGAGGCCTGAGGCGAAATCAGACCTGCGCTTCGCTCGCGTAAAGAGCTGCCCCGATAGCGCCTGTAAGCTGGGGATGTTCCGGAACCAGGATCTTTTTTTTGAGAATTTCTTCAGCCATGGTTACGATATAGGGGTTGTGAGCGACTACGCCCCCTGTCATAACGATATTTTCCGATAGAGAATCCATTTCCAGCACCCTCTTTATGACAGACAGGAAAAGGCCCTTGGTGATGTCGGTCACTTTTTCCCCCTGACGTATTTTTTCCAATACCTCCGTGCCCGAGAATACGGTGCAGAAGCTTCCCAGTTCCACCATATGCTCGGATTGCCTGGCTAAGCTGTCCATGTTTTCCAGGGGGATGTCGAGACGGGCGGACATCTCTTCCAGAAAAGCGCCCGTACCGGCGGCGCATTTGCGATTCATCTTGAAATTCAGCCTGCGCCCCTCGCTATCGAGCTTGATGATTTTGTTATCCTGTCCCCCGATATCGATAATGGATATGGCCAGGGGGAAGTAGTGGAAGCACCCTTTCCCATGGCAACTGATTTCCGTCTTGGCAGCGTCGGCGAAAGACACGTTTTTTCTGCCGTACCCGGTGGAAATGGTATGGACGATATCTTTTCTTGACGATTTTGCCATGGCTAAGGAAGAATCGAGACATTTTTCCGCTGCTGCGGAAAAATCTGTTCCTGATTTTTCCACGGCATACCCGACAAGACTGCCCGCAGCATCGATCACGGCGATTTTGGTCCGGGATGATCCTATATCAATGCCGACAAAAACCTTTTTAGCATTCATAGCGGCTATAACCAATTAAACTCGGCGGAAGCAAAGTCAAGGTCGAACGCCTTAATATTTGCTGCGGAAAATTCACCTGTTCTGGCAATAATTGCCTTTTTCACGTCCTCAGTCTGGAGAGGGAGTTTGATTTTTTTGTTTGATAAGGCATTGCTTTTAACGGCCGGAAGTATAGGGGGGCTGTTTTTGCTTGTCAAGGAATATTTTGCGGCTTGCCAGTACCTTCACGAGGTTGCTGAAACCGTCGCTCTTTTCCACTACAGGTTATTTATCCTTACTGCCAATGAAAACTCCGTCCTGTGGCAATTAGGGTGACGGAGGAAGTAATTGCGGCTTCTTTTCCCGGCACATCTTTTCCGTGGTTCCTAAATTTTCCCCGTATTTTATCGCATGCTCTTTTGCCGCCGCCGCCGCTTTTTCGGCATCTCCGGCAATGACCGCTTCCACGATCGGGCGATGCATGCCTTCAGGATGCAACGTAAACAAATTTTGTTCCCCCGATACGGTTGCAAATGTCTCTATCCCAATCCTTATCAGGCCCATGAGGGATCTTTCCAGGGCTTCGAGAAAACGGTTGCCGCTCATTTCCGCCAAGATAAAATGCACAGCCATCTTTCGGTTAATATCCTCAGACAGGCATTCGACCGGCAGTTTCTCCGCCTCCAGAGAATCTCGCAAACGTCGGGCATATTCCGGAGTGATGTTAAGAGCGGCAAGGCTGGCTATTTCCGCTTCCACAATCCTTCTGACGTGATGCACTTCGGAAATGGAGATCTTTTCAGCGATATAAAGATCACGGAACGCATTAACCGAACATTCGAAGGTAAGCTCGGTAACATAGGCGCCGCCCGTGGGCCCCTGCCTCGTCACGATAAAGCCCGAGCTTTCCAGGGATCGCAATGCTTCATGAACTGCCACACGACTGACCTTAAAATCATTGGCGAGGTCACGTTCCGAAGGCAGTTTATCACCTTCCTTAAAATGACCCGCAATGATAGACTGCTTCAGCTGTTCTGCCACTTCCTCTGAAACCCGGGATTGTTTGATCGGCTTAAATATCGGCATATTGTCTCCTTGACGGATGCTATTATTAAAAATATTATTATGTAATTACCAAAAAAAATCTTGACAGCCAATATTATTCTGGTCTAACATTAAACCATACTATCATAGACATTGAAAAATGTAACCTAAAATTAGTCATTTTTTCAAGAGTACACTTATGAATCTTGCCAACAATCTGGAAATATCAGCTTCCTTTTTCCCTGATCGGCCGGCGATCCGGGAGGGTGAAAGCGTAATGACTTACGGGCAGCTGAACGATCAGGCGAACCGTATTGCCACCGGACTGATCAAGCTGGGGATCAAGCCGGGTCAGCATGTGGGCCTCTGTGCCCCGAATTCTGCGGAATGGATTGCCTTCTACTTCGGGGTGCTCAAGGCGGGCGCTGTTGCAGTTACCCTCTCCTCCCTGTTGAGTGCGGAGGAATTGGCCCTCTTTGTTGAGCATGCCCAGCCGCGATTATTGTTTACCACCGCAGTTAGACTCCACGCGTTGAAGCCCCTGCAAGACTCCGGCTTCCTTGAAAAGACGATCTGTCCGGGAGGCGACATTGACCTTCCCGGGCTTGTCGGCATGGGTTCCGGATTCTTTAAAGCCCTTGACCGGGGGCGAAAAAACACTGCCGCAATCCTCTATACCGGGGGTACAACCGGGACCCCGAAGGGGGTTATGCTGACCCATGAATGCATCAGTTATTCCAGCAGCATGATAGCCTACTTTGAGCGGTCGGTGGAAACAGATGTTGCCCTGTGCTTTATGCCCTTCAACCATGTCTTCGGGCAGATACATATAATGAATTCAGCTATTTTTAGTGCAGGTTGTTTGGAATTGCTGCCTTCTTTTGACCTGGAACGGATACTTGAACTGACGGAGATGGGCAGGATAACAAAATTCTATGCCGTACCCACCGTCTATATTCGCCTCCTGGCCATCGGCGACTTGAAGAGAAAGCTCGGCAAAGTCCGCTACTGCTTTTCCGCCGCCGCTTCCATGGCAATGGAGATTGTGAAGCAATGGAGAGAGCAGACCGGGCTGACTATTGCCGAATCTTACGGTCAAACAGAGGCCATGCCCGTTACCTATAATCATTACTACCCGGAGAGACATGTCGTTGGCTCGGTTGGTCAAGCGGTTCACGGCGTCGAAATACAGATCAGGGATCTATCGGGGAAAGTGCTGAAAGAGGGACAAAAAGGGGAAATATGTATCCGTGGCCCCATTGTAATGAAAGGCTATCTGAATAACCCCTCGGGGACGAAAGATGCCTTCTGGGGTCGTGATTGGCTAAGGACGGGCGATATCGGCTGCCATGATGCCAACGGCTATTTATACATCGTTGATCGCCTCAAGGAACTGATCATAACCGGAGGCGAGAATGTCTATCCCCGCGAGGTGGAAGAAGTCCTCTATACAAAACCGGAGGTACAGGAATGTGCCGTGGTCGGACTGCCTGACCGGGAGTGGGGGGAGAAGGTGGCGGCTTTCATTGTCCCGAAGCCGGGTCAGACAATTTTTCCCGACGAAGTCAGAGCGTTCCTGAAAATGAAGCTTTCCTCGTTCAAGGTGCCGAAAGAATGTATTGTGATCAAAGAGATGCCCAAAAGCCATGCCGGCAAGATACTGAAGCGGGAACTGGGGAAAATGATCTCCCGGTGAGGTATAATTGTGGTGTTGCAGGTCCCAGGTTATTGTTGAGATGTAATCTCAAGACGGACGTCGTAAAATTGAAATAAGGAGGATCAAGCATGAAAAAAAGTAATGGCTTGCTGATGTTATTTGCTGTAATGGTTATGTTGTTTTTCTGCGCCCCGGGCCGCCTCTTTGCCGAGGAAAAGGTCATCAAGCTGAGGTATTCCAATTTTTTCCCGCCGGTTCATCCCATCAGCAAGCTTGCTGAAGAGTGGTGCAAAGAGATAGAGAAACAAACCGACGGACGGGTGAAAATATCCTATTTCGCCGGCAACACCCTTGCCCCGCCTCCGCAGGCGTATGACGCCGTCGTGAAGGGCATAGCAGATATTGCCCAGAACCTGCTGGCATATTCGCCGGGAAGATTGCCGCTAAGCGAAGTTCTGCAGCAGCCTCTGGGCTATAAAAACGGCTATCAGGGGACAAAATTAGCCAACGCCTACTATCAGAAGTTCAAACCGAAAGAGTTTGATGATGTAAAGGTAATGTACCTCCATGGCATCGCACCCGGCACCATCCATACAAAAAAGGAAATCAAATCCTTTTTTGACGTAAAAGGCCTCCGGATCAAGGCCAATGCAGAAAATGCCGATATCGTGAAGGCCCTTGGAGGAGCCCCCGTGACCTTGCCGATTACAGAAACCTATGACGCCCTTCAGAAGGGGCTGGCCGAAGGCATCCTCCTCCCGAATGAGGCCCTGAAGGGCTGGAAATTTGCAGAGGTGGTTAAGGCGAGCATCGACAGTGATGCAGTCTCCTACCTGACCTCCATGTATGTCATCATGAACAAGGACAAGTGGAACCAAATTTCCAAGGCTGATCAGAATGTCATAGAAAAGATCAATGAGGAATGGATTGAAAAACAGGGCAAACTTTGGATACAACTGGATAATGGCAGCAAAGAGTATGCCATCCAGAAAGGCGTCAAGTTTGTGAAGGTGTCGAAGGATGAGGAGGCAAAGGTAGCCGGGCTGATGAAACCAATCCTTGAACAGTACGTGAAGACCATGATGGCAAAGAACCTCCCCGGGGCAGAGGCGCTAAAGTTCTGCCAGGATTATATTAAAGCTAATCCATAGCAGCATTTGACTCTTGATTTTCCTATCTCCAGGTGTCGGAGTATTTGGGGGCAGATTTGAAATCTGTCCCCAAATACGTTCCCACGGGGGAGGGAATGGGTCGGAGAATAAATGAGACGATTTTTAGATGCCGTACTTAAGATCGATATAACTTTCCATGTGCTTGCCGGATCAGCGCTGGCTTTGATGATGGTTGTGACCCTTCTTGACATCATCATGAGAAACCTTGGGAGTCCTATCGTCGGCACAGTGGAGATTATCTCTTTCTGTGGCGCGGTGGTGATTGGTTTTGCCATTCCTTATACGTCATGGAAAAAGGCGCACGTCTATGTGGACTTTCTCACGGTAAAGCTGAGCCCAAAAAATAAGCGTATCATGGAGATCATTACGAGATGCATGGGGATCGTTTTGTTTGCTTTCATTGGCTACAATTTCATTCTTTACGGCTTTGACCTTATCAGGACAGAGGAAGTCAGCCCGAGTTTCCGGATTCCCTACTACCCGATTCCTTTCGGTCTGAGCCTGAGCTGTTTTCTCCAGTGCCTTACCCTCGTCGCTGATCTCCTGAAGAATGTTCGTCAGGAGGGCGCCGATGAGTGAAGTGACGGCAGGGTTGATCGGACTGGTTGTGCTTTTGGGTCTTTTTCTTACGGGCATCGAACTCTCATTTTGTATGACCATAGTGGGTTTTGTCGGGTTTGCCTACCTCAGTTCCTTTTCTGCAGCAAGCAACCTTGTTGTAAAAGACTTCTTCGATACCTTTACCTCATACGGGTATACGGTAATCCCTCTTTTTGTGCTCATGGGGCAGATCGCTTCGAATTCAAATATTGCCAAGAGATTGTATACGGCAGCCCACAAGTGGGTCGGTCACGTATCGGGCGGCCTTGCCATGACGACCGTTGTGGGCGCTACAATCTTTAAAGCCATGTGCGGTTCGACCCTCGCCACGGTTGCCACCTTTTCCAGCATTGCCATCCCCGAGATGGACCGTCATGGATATGACCGGAGGCTTTCCACAGGGGTAGTGGCCTCGGTCGGCACCATCGGGATGCTCATTCCCCCGAGCATTGTGCTGATTATTTATGGAATCATTGTCGAGCAATCAATCGGACGTCTCTTCCTCGCCGGGATCGTTCCGGGTCTCCTTATTTCCTTTTTCTTTATGTGCGTCGTCTATGGCTGGGTAAAAATTAACCCGGCAATGGCGCCCCGCGCCGAAAAAGAGTCCTGGAAAGAACGGATTAAGGTGCTTCCCGATTTTCTGTGGGTGGGCGTCATTTTTTTTATCGTCATCGGAGGACTGATGGCGGGCAAGTTCAGCCCCACTGAGGCCGGAACCATCGGCACGGTTGCGGTGCTTGTGCTGGCGTTTTTGAAGCGGGAAGTAAACTTCGAGATGCTGATCAAATCATTTGACGAATCTATGCGGACGGCGGTGATGACGCTGCTTTTGATCGCAGGGTCTGTTGTGCTTGGCCACTTTCTCGCTATTACGGAAATCCCCTTCATCACGGCCGACTATGTAACGGGACTTCCCATCCCCCGCTGGATGGTAATGGTACTTATCATCCTGGTCTATTTGATTGGCGGCTCCTTTATTGACGATCTGGCTTTTATGATCCTGGCTACGCCGATTTTCTATCCGGCCGTTATCAAGCTGGGCTATGACCCGATCTGGTTCGGCATCATGATCGGCATTACCATAATGATCGGCGTTATTATCCCGCCGGTAGCTATCTGCGTTTTTATCGTGAGAAATATCACCGGGATACCGTTCAATGTGATTTACAAGGGAGTTCTTCCCTTTCTGCTTGCTCTTTTCGCCTGTGCGTTACTGCTTTTTTTCTTTCCTCAGATTGCGCTCTTTCTGCCCAATTTCTTCATGGGAGCCGGATAACGTCGCACTAATCGACTCTTTCCGCCTTGCCCTCTCCCACGGAATTGGCCTTGCGCCCGGGCATAAGGGAGGATGAAAACGGGGAACACTGTCGTTAGTTAGTTAATTACATCATATAGATAATCTCTGCCGGAGCTCCGGCAGAGATTAAAATAAGCCTCTAAATCCCCAAGGGCTTTTCCCATATTCGCTGTTGGCCTTCCGCATTGACTTATACCAATAAATATTATAGTGCAAAACTGCATAAGCACAGTGGAGATTATATCATGCAAAAAAATACCAGCTTTACTCTTGGCGCGCACTACGAAAAGTTCATTTCCCGACAGGTCGTCGAAGGATGTTTTGGTTCAAAAAGCGAGGCGATCCGGGCTGGTCTGCGGCTTCTTGAAGAACGTGAAACCAAGCTATCCTTGCTGCGTCGTGCGCTTATAGAGGGTGAAAAAAGCGGCACTGCGGATTATTCCCTCGAGGGTTTAATTAATGAGATTGATGGCGAAGGTCTCAACTGATGTCCTCCTTTCCCCTCACTAATATGGCAAAAGCTGATTTGATAGGGATCGGCCACTACACACTGGAAAAATGGGGACGCGAGCAACGCAATCATTACCTGTCAATACTGGATGCCTGTTTTCATCAGCTTTCCTCCAATCCGCTTAAAGGCAGGGATTGCAGCGCAATTCGTTGCGGCTACCGTAAATTTAATGCCGGCAGCCATGTGATTTTTTATCGCCAAAATCTCTCCGATACAATAGCGTTCTCCATTATCTGCTGGAGAAAAATAAAAAGAACCAATGTTATTTACGGATAGGTTCTTAGTGAACGTATGAGAAAACTTGCAACAATTCGGGAGGTTGACGAGATACGGCAGATCGTGGGGGCCGATGCGATTGAACTGGCGGTCTTCGGAGGCTGGCAGGTCGTGGTGAGAAAGGCGCAGGAGATCAGGCCGGGAATGCCCGTCGTCTATTGTGAGATTGACTCGGTCTTTCCCGAACAGCCCCGGTACGAATTTTTACGGCAGGACAAGTTTCGCCTGCGAACCAAAAAGTTTCGCGGCGCCGTGTCGCAGGGAATTGTCTTCAAAATCGACGAGGTGCTGCCGGCCGGGCAATATGCCGCCGGCGACGAAGTGACTGATATTCTCGGCATCACCCTTTACGAACCGCCGATTCCGGCAGCCATCGCCGGCGAGGTCGTCAGCCTCTACCCTGGCAGTGTGCCGAAAACAGACGAGGAGCGGGTACAAAACCTTGACCTTGCCGATTTTGCCGGTATCTCTTTCTTCGTCACGGAGAAGGTTGACGGCACATCAAGTTCGTTTATCCTCGACGAGTCGGGCTTCCATGTCTGCGGCAGGAACTGGGAATTCCGCGAGACATCCGAGCAGACCTTCTGGAAACTTGCCCGACAATATGACATTGAGGCAAAACTACGCGCCTGCAATGTCCGGACGGGAAGCTATCTCGCCCTGCAGGGCGAGGTTCTCGGCTACGGCATCCAGTCAAATGTTTACGGGCTGAAAGGCCAGGATATCTTCGTCTTCAACATCTTCGACATTACGCGGCAACGTTATCTTTCGGCCACGGCCTACCGCGCCCTGCTCGCTGAGTTCGGCCTCAAAGGCGTGCCCGTCGTCGCGGAGCGCTTTTCCATGGACGGCTGCGATCATGCAAAACTCCTCGCCTATGCCGAAGGCAAATCGCTCCTCAATCCGCAGGCGGAACGTGAGGGGGTGGTCTTCCGCTCGGTTGACGAGACGCCGTCCAATCAGGGCAAGATATCGTTCAAGGCCATATCCAACAAGTACCTCCTGAAACACGGCGGCTGAGAGGAGAAACGCCCCCGACTGCGGGGAGGAATGCAAGGATTTGATTTTCAACCCTTGAATTCGCCGTCTTAGACGCGGACGAGAAAACCCGCCTCACCGGAGAAATCAATCAGTTCAGCATGGAATTGGATGCCCGCGTCAAAAACGGTCCCCTAAGTTCAAATTTTTCGGGAGCGATCACCGTGGTTCGGGATGATCAAAACAACATTTCCAATGGGCAGAGACTTTGCGGAGGAAGTGATAAAATTATAAACCAAGAGCTATTGTGATGGAAACCATACAGGATAGTGCCGGGATGCCGGAGGAGGAAATATCTTCCCTACGCCTGCGGATAGTCGAACTCGAGAGGGCGGTGAGCGCCGAAAGATTGCATGCCGAAGAGGATTTGCGGTGCAACGATGACAAATATCGTATTATTCTCGATAATATGGAAGAGGCGTATTTCGAGCTTGACCTGGCCGGGAATATCACCTTCTTCAACAATTCAACATTGACGATGCTCGGCTACGACCGGAGCGAACTGCTGGGGATGAATTACCGCAGTTACGTGTCCTCCGATACGGACGTGGAACTATACGATATTTTTAACAGAATTTACAAAACAGGGAAGCCTGCGGAAATATTCGGTTATCCGGTCCTCCGGAAAGATGGGACTGTCCGGTTCCGGGAGATGTCGGCATCTCTCCGCAGGGATTATGCCGATCGCCCCATCGGATTCAGGTGCCTCGCCCGCGATGTGACAAAACGGAGGTTGGCGGAAGACGCGTTGAAGCAGCGGGACGGCGAACTGGAGATAAAATCCCGCTCCCTGGCGGAGTCCAACACGGCACTGAAGGTTTTATTGAAGCAGCGCGAAGAGGATCGGGTGGAACTCGAAAGGAATGTGTTGTCCAATGTCAGGGAGATAGTCATGCCCTATATCGAAGAGCTGAAGAAAAGTCCTCTGAATCTTGGGCAAGCGGCAATGGTCGATACATTGGAATCCAATCTGCTTAATATAATCTCCCCTTTTTTACGCAACCTGACGCTTACACAATTCAATCTTACCGCAAGGGAATTCAGGGTGGCGAATCTCGTCAAAGAGGGGCGAACCACGAAAGAAATATCCGACATGTTGAATATCTCACCGGGGGCGATCAATTTTCACCGCAACAGCATCCGAAAAAAACTGAACCTGAACGCAAAAAAAATCAATCTTCGGTCGTATCTGCTTTCATTGGCATAATAAACGCGCCGATAGGGCACTTTAAAATCTCCAACTGCTGCATGTCGCAATTCCCTGTCTTTGATTACTATTTCATTAATATAAGTTTTTACCTGATATATTGCTGATAATTATTTAATATTGTATTATTGGGGGCAGGCTGTATCATCAGAAGCTCATCAGAAACTTGGACTCGGGAGAGTTGTTTGCAGTGCAACTATCTACTTTAACTGTTTGGTCGCCCCAGTCTCAAGCCCCCCGAATGCTGGAAGGCCGCTGTTCCGAAAATTTAAAGCCCCTTGGCCTTTTTTAACAAAAATGGCAGGGGATTATATAACGAGGCCGGTAGTTACAATTGGGGAAGGAGAAATCGCAATTGAAAACTATATCCATGGTTTTGGAAGCTCCCGGTAAAATGTCCCTGCAATCCTTTGATATTCCTGAGATTGGCCCCGAAGATGCTCTGCTAAAGGTCGAAATGGTGGGGGTATGTGGGTCTGATGTTGGTATGTATCATGGAAAAGAAAGCTGGAAACCTCGACCATTTCCTATAATTATGGGTCACGAAATGGTTGGCGAAATAACTGAAATTGGAGAGTTGGCATCTAAATTCCATGGAGTTCAGAAAGGTGACCGGGTTATTGTTGAATATGCCATTGGCTGCGGACACTGTGAATATTGCAGAAAAGGTCATTATGTACAGTGTGAAAATCAACTTTGTTATGGTTCCCTGGTTTCATGTAATAAGCTGCCTTATTTGTGGGGAGCTTATGGTGAATATATGTACATTCATCCAAGATCAGTCGTTCATAAGGTGAGTAAAAATATTCCAGCGGAAGCGGCCGTTTTGATAACGGCGGTTATTGGCAATGCAATACGGTGGCTTCGGATTAAGGGAGGGGTTTCAATAGGAGACACTGTTGTAATTGAGGGTCCGGGGCAACAAGGATTAGCCGGGGTAGCTGTGGCTCACGATTCGGGGGCAGCGAATATTATCGTGACAGGCACACCGGATGATGAAGCCAGGATGGCGTTAGCCAAAGAATTTGGCGCGACGCACTGCTGTAACATTGAAAAAGAGAATCCGGTGGAATTAGTTAGGGAGATCACCGGCGGCAAGATGGCAAATATCGTCATGGATGTTACCGGACGTCCACAGGGGCTTATGACAAGTTTTGATCTAATAGGGAAAAGAGGAACAATTGTTATGCCGGGGCTCTACGGATTGAACACGTCCATACCCCTCAAGATGGATAAAATAATATTTAAAGAGGTAACATTGCTCGGAGTTTTTACGCATGATATTACTGGAGTGATTCCTGCGCTTAAACTCGTGGAGTCAGGAAAATATCCATTTGAAAAGATGGTTACACATAGATTTCCGTTAGAGCAGGCTGAAATGGCAGTCCGGGTGGCCGCACGAGAAGTGAAGGGAGAAAACCCCATCAAGGTAGTGATTATCCCATGACTCATTTTTTGAAGAGGGACTCAACCTTTTGTATCCGTTAATCTTGGCGGGACTGATGCTCATAAAGCCGGGGTTGACTACGGACATTTTCGGCGCCCTTGTGCTGGGCGGCGTGTACCTTTACCAGCGTTGGGAGGGCAAACATTCTGCGGAGACCGGTATTTCCTCCCTGCCCCCGGGAAAAATTTGATTTGTGAGATCTGCAATAAGAGGAGATGTTTATGAATAACGACAAAATCATTATTTCGGTTGCGACAACCGGCAATCGGACGACTAAAGCGCAACATCCCGATATTCCCTTTACCCCTGAGGAAATTGCCGAGGCGGCGCTGGAGAGCTGGCGGGAGGGGGCTGCCATCGTTCATGTTCATGTCCGCGATGACAAGGGGTTGATGTCCTGCGAGCTGTCGCGCTTTTTGAGAGTCAAGGAGCTGATTCGCGCCCAGGGATGCGACATTATCATAAATTTTACCACCAGCAGCGGGTCAGTCGGTGCTGATGAGACGGGGCGCTTCAACAGCCTTTTGGCCGGCCCGGAACTGGCTTCATTTGATGCTGGGTCAATGAATTTCAACGATCGGGTTTTTCTCAATTCTCCGGAGTTTCTCGAAGAACTCTCCCGGAGGATGCTCAGGGCTGATGTCAAACCGGAAATCGAGATTTTTGACAGCGGCATGATCGGCAACGTCATTACCCTGGTAAAAAAAGGTCTTATAAAAACGCCGCTCTGGTGGCAGTTTGTCTTCGGTGTTAGCGGCGGCGCGCCGGCAGACGCTCGTTCCCTTGTTCATCTGGTGGAGAGTCTTCCTCGAAATTCATTGTGGTCGGCATGTGCGATTGGGCGGCATCAGTTGCCGATGAACATGTTGGCAATCGCAATGGGAGGGCATACCCGCACCGGCCTGGAAGACAACCTCCATTACAAGTATGGGGAATTGGCCAAGAATAACGCCCAGTTGGTCGCCCGCCTTGTGCGTATATCCCGCGAATGCGGCCGCGAGCCGGCTACTCCCGACGAGGCTCGGGTGATGCTGGGTCTGGGAAAAACATCAAGCTGAGAGAAGAAGACGATGAGTGCAATCAAGAACTACTTAAACTTATTGAATTCATGAGAAATATTGGAGAGCTATAAATAGAATGATTGTTTCTATCAGAATCTGGAAGATCGGTATTGAAAGGGAATGCATTCATGAATATTGCCCGATTTTTAATTGACAGCGCCGCCCGCAGGCCGGAGCGCCCGGCGGTGATCTCCGGCGGTCGCGTGGTGACCTACTCAGAACTAAACCGGCGCACGGATTCCCTGGCCTGGGGGCTCCGGGAGAGAGGGGTGGCGCCCGGTGACATAGTGGTTTTGATGATGCCCAATTCCATAGACTGGATTACCGCCTATTATGCTCTTGCCAAACTGGGGGCCATTGTTTTGCCCGTCAACTTTCTTTACCGCACCGAAGAGCTGGCGCACATATTCCGGGATTCAGGCGCCCGGGCCTTTATCGGCAGCTCCGACTACCTGAATCATGCCTCTCCCCTGATCAGGGAATCGAACAGTTTTAATCTGGCCCTGGTTTCCGGAGTAGATGCGCCCGAGGGTTTCGAGCCTCTGGAAGGTTTGTTTCAGGGGCGCGGCACTTTTCCTGTCCATGCTGTACGGGACGACGATACCCTTGCCATCATTTACACAAGCGGCACTACCGGGTTGGCCAAGGGGGCCATGCTTACCCACCACAGCCTGGGGAGCAACGCCCGGACGATTGCCGACATGCGCTTTACCCAGCCCCATGACATCTGTCTGGGGGTATTGCCCCTCTTTCATATCTACGGCCAGACCAGCACCTTGAATGCGAGCATCTACCTTGGTCTTACCATCAGGCTTTGGACGCATTTTGACGAGGCGGAGGTGTTCGCGGCAATTGAGCAGGAAGAAAGCGCCATTCTGATTGCCGTGCCCACCATTTTTAACCGGCTGGCCGAAATGGCGGGTCAGAGACCTCCTGCCCGTT
>Ga0208373_1002493_pt1 | contig 20280 bp, 16 predicted proteins | sample RifOxyC2_FD_184036 | JGI IMG/M metagenome (GOLD analysis project Ga0208373, IMG submission 184036) | Soil microbial communities from Rifle, Colorado - Rifle Oxygen_injection C2 (SPAdes) | ecosystem: Environmental > Terrestrial > Deep subsurface > Rock core/Sediment | place: Rifle, Colorado... | reverse complement strand
AGACTTTAATATTTTGTGAATCCATATTTAAATAAAATTATTATACAGATAATGCAGATAAATACAGTCAGATACCGCGGATATCCGCATCATCTGAAACTAAATCTGTATCATCCGCATAATTGCTATTTCTTTACTCCAAATGCAATTCTATATTTTGGAAATGGGTAACGACTATTTTCATTAATCGGTGGGGCAACAAATCGACCATAATAGGCGTCGTAAGCCCAAATATTATTTTTACTATCAATATCAGTGATCCAGAAAAAATGACCAGGGCCTTCATCTCTGAAATTAGCTAAGGCAAAAAAAGTCCAACCGGAGGACATGTATTTTTTCAGATCGGAAACGATTTGATCAGCTGGTTCAAGGTCAAAAACCAAAAAGTCAGTCGTTTTTAAACCAAGACCTTGTAAAAGTAACTTAGCATCAGTATATCTGGTTCCGGAACAGCTTAAAAGATATCCTTTTGATCGATAAAGATCAACAATTGTTTTTGGGTCATATTTAGATCCTAAATATGAAGAAGCGACCATGGCCGCCGTGGTCGGACCACAACCGGTTTGACAAAGATTGCAACCTGTATTCATAGGAACATCTGCAAAGGGGCCGTCACATTGGGCGTAATAAATATAGTTTGACGATGGGGGATTGAGGGTAGAAGATGGGTTTTGAGACGGGTTGTTTGGAATTGGTGTCTGGTTGATAGTGACTGGTGACGGGTTATTGTTCGTTCCTTTGCCAATATTATTTAGATCGTCCATCAACTGAAAAAAATTTATTACTTTATTTTCAAGCTTATGGATAGAGTCGCTTGGAGTGGGGATAATTTTTTCATCAGTGAATAATATTTTATTTTTATTATTAATGATTTCATTTAATTGACTTTGATCAATCCATTGGTTAAACATTACTTCAGCCTGAGGACTTTTTGTCTCAACTACGATTTTGCCAAGTTCTTGGACATAGGCGGCTTTAAAATCGAGGGTTTCTACCGGATCAAAGCTTATGACTTGTTGTTGGAGACTTGTGACTGGTTGTTGTAAATTAATGCCTTGAGGATCAGTTCCTTGCTGTTGAGGATAGGTATTAGGAATACTGGTTGGGAAAGGGGAATTTTTTTGATTGTTTGTGGCGGATTTTTTTTGAAGAGAAAGAAGTATTGTAGTTATTACAAGCAGAATAAGGAAGGCGCCGGCAATAACTATATAAATTTTTTTCATGATTATTTTAACACCTAAGTTAAAAGCTCGGTACTTTATTTTTTGACCGCCACACCCCACGGGGCCCCTGGCGATTTTCAAAAAACACAGTACCTCGCTTAAAAATTTCTCTTAAAACATTTGACAATTAGTGACATTTTCTTGATAATAAAAATATGGCTGACTATTTTGATTTTATTAAAAAACCGACCACTAATGCAAATGCAAATCAGAACAATGTCAATAATAACCAAATCCCAACTCCAATAAATACAAATAATCAAACAGTAAACCAGAAGACTGGATCCGTCCCCGTGAAGACGGGGATCGGAGTCGGGGATGACAAAAAACCAACTAACCAGGCTACCAACAACCTCGATCTCATGACTCACTTAACTCAGCGGTCCAATCGCGTCATGATGGCTGCCCAGACAAAAGCCAAAGAGTTAAAATCGGACTTAGTTGATAGTGAACACCTTTTATTTGCTTTAACAACTGATAGTGAAATTTACAATCTTTTAGTTGAATCCAAAATTCAACCTCAATTAGTTACCGATGAATTAAACAAAATTTATAAAAGAGGTACGGTTGACAGAGTTACTCAGTTTTCCCCAAGAATAAAGAAAATTTTAAACGATGCCTTAGTGATTGCGAGAAAATTAGGATTTGAATTTATTGCCCCGGAACATTTATTACTTTCATTATATGGAGAAGGTGAAGGGGTGGGGGCGAGAGTGTTAGTCAAATTAGGATTAAATAAAGAAGAGTTAAATAAAAAAATAGTTGGAAAAAAAGAGGGCTTATCCGAAGAAGAAGAAAAAGCAAAAAATAAAAAGAAAGCGGTTGAGCAATTTACGATTGATCTGACCGCCAAAGCCTCTCAAGGTTTGCTTGATGCGGTTGTTGAGCGATCGGCAGTTATTGAACGGGTAATTCACATATTATCACGCCGGACAAAAAATAATCCGTCGCTTGTTGGAGAGGCAGGAGTGGGAAAGACGGCAATAGTTGAAGGACTGGCCGAAAAGATTGTTTCTAAGGAAGTCCCTGAACCATTACTTAATAAAAGAATTCTTCAATTAGATCTGATGAGCATGTTAGCCGGAGCTTCTCATCGGGGTGAGTTTGAAGAAAGAATGAAAGATTTAATTGAAGAAGTTAAAGCCTCACAGGGACAGATAATTTTGTTTATTGATGAGATCCATAATATCGTTGGAGCCGGGGCTTCAGGCGAGGGATCACTTGATGCCTCGAACTTTTTAAAACCGGCACTTGCACGAGGAGAAATTCAAATAATTGGAGCGACCACTTTAACTGAGTACAGGAAATATATTGAAAAAGATCCGGCTCTTGAGCGACGCTTTCAACCGGTATTAGTTCCTGAACCAACCGAAGAGCAGGGAATCAAGATGCTTAAAGCGATAAAAGATAAGTACGAAGCTTTTCATCGGGTTAAAATTCCAGATGACGCAATTGAAGCCGCGGTAATTTTATCGAAACGTTATGTTGGAGATCGCTTTTTACCGGATAAAGCGGTTGATCTAATTGATGAAGCGGCTTCTGCCGTTCGCCTACCATTAATTTCATTACCTGAAGAAATCAAATCGCTTGAAACAAGAATTGCACAGTTAACCCAGGAGATGAAAGAATCAGAAAAAAAGTCAGACAGTGTAAAAACAAGAATTTTTAAATCTAAGATCAGCGAAATAGAATCAGGTCTAAAAGAAAAAAAAGAGGAATTTAACCTTAGAAAAAGCCAGTCAACCGGCAGTGTGACCGTTGACATAATCCGTGATATTATTGCCCGCTGGACGGGAATTCCGGTTGCCAAAATTTCTTCTTCAGAAACAGAAAAATTAGCCCATTTGGAGGAAATAATTCATAAAAGATTAATTGATCAGATGGGAGCGGTAACTTCAGTTTCACAGGCAGTTCGTCGTGGCCGGGCAGGACTAAAATCCGCTGCCCGCCCGATTGGAAGCTTTATTTTCTTAGGTCCAACCGGTGTTGGAAAGACCGAACTCGCAAAAGTATTGGCTGATATTTTATTTGGAAGCGAAGAATTAATGATTAGATTTGACATGACCGAGTACATGGAAAAACATGAAGCGGCAAAATTGCTCGGGGCTCCTCCGGGTTATGTAGGTTATGAAGAAGGGGGGAAGTTGACTGAGATGGTAAGAAGAAAACCGTACAGCGTTGTTCTTTTCGATGAAATTGAAAAAGCCCATCCTGATATTTTTAATATTCTACTTCAGATACTTGACGACGGACGTTTGACTGATAATAAAGGCCATGTAATTTCATTTAAAAACACAGTAGTCATCTGTACATCTAATTTGGGAACAAAATTAATTCAGGATGAGATGATGAAAAATAAACCAAAGACTGTAGGAGTCGGGCTTGACCGACCCGCGCAGAAATCAAAAACATATGATGAAAAAGATAAGATTAATTTTGTTGATATTAAGGCTAAAGTCATGGTTGAGTTAACAAAATTTTTTAAACCGGAACTTATCAACCGTTTTGATGAAGTAATTGTATTTGAGCCATTGAAATTTGAGGATATGACGGAAATTGTTAAACTACAGATGAAGGGCATTATTAAGTTAATAGAAGCTCAGGATATGGGTTTTGCCTATACAGATGAAGTGATTTCCGAAATTGTTAAGTCCGGATTTGATCCGTTATATGGAGCTCGGCCTTTAAGACGGGCAATACAAAAACTAATTGAAAACCCGATTTCCAATCTAATTATTGATGGTAAGGCAAAAGCGGGTGATTTAATTAGGGCCCGAATCGAAAAAGATGAACTAATTTTTGAAATAGAAAAAACAGTTTTTCAGCCGAAAAACACAAAAAAATATCACTGCCAAGCATGCGGGTGGGATTTTGAAAATGAAATTATCCCAAATTCAACTGTAATTTGTCCGAAATGCGGGAAAAAAGTTATATGATTGTTTTTTTTGTTCAAATAATTGCAATCTATATCATTTCTCGGTTAATAATTAAAGAACTTTTCATCTTTTTAAGAAAATTTTTTAAAACTGATTTTCCTGTTTTTTCAGTTGTTTCTCTGCTTTTTCTTCCAGGAACAATTATTCATGAAACAGCTCATTTTATTACTGCTATACTTTTAATTCTACCGGTAAAAAGCATGTCAATTTTTCCGAAATGGGATGAAAATGAGATAAAATTGGGTGAAGTGCTATTTATTAAAAAAGATTTTTTAAGAGCGATTCTTGTAGGGATTGCTCCAGTTTTTTTTGGTATAGGAATCCTATTTTCACTTTTTTATTTTAAAATTTATCCAGCAAATAATGTTGGCTTAAATATTTTATATTCATATCTGATTTTTTCAATATCAGCCAACATGTTTTCATCAAGTCAAGATTTGAAAGACCTTATACTTATTATTCCAGTGATATTATTTATCATAATTATTTTTTATGTTTTTAATATTAAAATAAATATGACTAATTTGAATGTTATAATTAATAAGGTTAATTTCTATATTTTTATAGTTTTGACAATAGATACAGTTTTGTTTGGAATTTTAAAGTTATCAAACAGATATATAAGAAGATGAAATATTTAGCCCAACAGTTAATAATTGGTGATCAAAAAACAACAATCAACGGTCCGCTTGATGCAAGTGTGAGCTCTCTTGGAGGAATTATTTCAAAAGCTTTAAGTTTTATCATGCCGATGGCAGGAGTTATCCTTCTTTTTGTTTTAATTTCCGGTGGTTATGATTATATGATGTCACAGGGAAATGCTGATAAAATTAAAGCAGGACAGGCAAAGATTACTTCAGGAATAATCGGCTTTATCTTACTTACAGTCTCCTTTTTAGTGACGAGGTTGATCGCTAAAATCTTTGGCCTCGGCGGTGGAATTTTTTAATTTAATAAACTACAATATATCTATGGAATCACCGATTGTTATTTCCGTTGGAGGTAGTTTAATTGTCCCAAACGGAGGTATAAATACTGATTTTTTAATAAAGCTAAATAAATTAATAAGAGAAGAGGTCGCGTTGGGTAAAAGATTTATGTTAATTGCCGGTGGAGGGAAATTAGCCCGACGGTATCAAGAAGCGGGGACTGCGGTTATTGGCAAATTAACTAAAGAAGACCTTGATTGGTTGGGAATTCACTCGACTCATCTTAATGGACATTTACTCAGAACAATTTTTCAGGATATTGCCAATCCACGTGTCATTCAACATTATGATCGAAAACTTGAAAATTGGACCGAAGCCGTGGCAATCGGAGCAGGTTGGATGCCTGGTTGTTCGACCGACTACGATGCAGTAATACTTGCACGTGATCATAAAGCAAAAATAATAATTAACTTGTCAAATATTGATTATGTTTTTGATCGTGATCCTGGTAAATTTTCTGACGCTAAGCCATTAAAGAAAATTACCTGGGTAGAAATGAAAGAATTAGTCGGAGATAAATGGTTTCCGGGAAATAATTCACCTTTTGATCCAATTGCAACAAAACTTGCTACGAGTTTAGATTTGACTGTTGTAATAGCCAATGGTAATAACATGGAAAATATTAAAAAAATTATCAACGGAAAAGCGTTTAAAGGAACTACCATAAGCTCATGATCCTCAAATCAATCTCACTTTACCACTTTCGAAATTTTGAAAAAGAAATTTTTAAAATTAATTCGCATCTAACAGCAATCCTTGGTGACAACGCACATGGAAAAACTAATTTATTAGAGGCAATTTATTTTATTTTGCGGGGCGAAGGATTCAGGGAAAGCCGTGAAGAGCAATTAATTAAATTTGATGAAAATAATAGTTTTGTCGAGATAAAGTTAGTAGATAAAAAGACTAAAGAAATTAGTAATTTTAGAATAGATCTAACCATTCGCGGGCTTGGTTTGACAAAAACATATTTTTTAGAAAAAACAAAAAAAGGCCGCCTCTCATATTTAAAAAATATATTACCAGTAGTATTATTTTCACCTGAGCAAATAGAGGTGATAGATCGAACAATGTCTTTTAGGCGAGAATATTTTGACAAATTTTTATCGGGAATAGATTCTGAATACAAAAAAAAATTAACTAATTACGGTCAAGCCTTAAAAAAAAGAAATAAAATTTTAGAGACGGGTTTTAATAGTCCAAATCTTGATATGGAGCTCGACTATTGGAATAAGCTACTTATAGACAACGGTGCGTATTTAATCATGAAAAGGCGCGGCTACATTAATTATCTTAATTCAAACAGAGTTATTGATTCTAAAGAATTTGAAATTGAGTATATTGAAAATAAAATCAGTTTGGAACGTTTTACCGAGTCACTTCAAAAAGAAATATTGATCAAGAGAACTTTGATTGGTCCTCATCGCGATGAATATAACATTTTTTTAATTAATAAATCAACATCAAAAAAAGACATTCATATTTACGGTTCAAGAAGCGAACATAGATTAGGATTATTTTGGTTAAAAATTAATGAACTGAAATATTTGGAAGAGTACTTTCAGAAAAAACCGATTCTGCTTCTTGATGACATATTTTCCGAATTGGATCACAAAAATCAAAAATTGATATTTAATTTAATCGGCTCTTATCAGACTATTGTAACCTCCACAGAAAAAGAATTAATGAAGTTAATTAATCTTCCGGATAACACCCTTTACAATACCATAGATCTGTAAATCATTAATCGGATAAAATGGTGGGTACTTTGGATTGGCAGCTTCGAGATAATTAATATGTTTTTTTCGATCGGTCTTTAAAATCTTAAGCGTCCATTCATTATCAATTTGAGCAAGGACGATCGTGCCGATATTGGCATTTTTATTTCGTTCAATTATGACAATGTCACCTTCAAATATTCCGACTCCGGTCATTGAGTCTCCGGAAACTTTTAGTAAAAAAGAAGTCTGTGGATTTTCAATTAAATAATCATCAATCGTCAGATAATCTTTATTTTCTTCGGCCAGAATCGGGAAGCCGGCTTTAATAACCCCAAGAAGGGGGAGAGCGAAAAATTTTTTGGTGGGAGAAAGTTTTTTACTCTCTTTTTCGATAAATCCAAGGTCAATTAATTTATTAATTATTTTAAACACGGCATTCTTTGATGAAATATTAAAAAGCTTTAACATCTCAGAATAAGAGGGAAGTCGCCGATTTTTCCGGAAAAATTTTTTAATACTTGATAATCTGTCTTCAATCATAGAAGATCATTATAGTAAACACTTGTTCACTTAATCAAGTGGAGATTATTATAAGTTATGAAAGAATTATTTTATGGTTGGCACTGGCGGAGACGTGGCGGGAGTTGATGGCGGAAGATCAGTAAGTAGACGTTCTACATTCTTATCAGACGATGATTTGCCAACAGGGTTAGGTTTTTCAAAAACCATACCAGAATCAATACTCCCACTCATTTTATCCTGTACTTCTTCCATGGTATTAAGAAGTTCATTGGCGTCATAGTTTTGATGTTTTATTGCTAATGAACGCAATTCTGCGATAGTAAAAGCCTCTCTTGCTAATAAATCAAGTAGCATTTTCGGATTGAAAATGGATTGATCAATAAAAATTTGAAAATATTTTGCACTATGTTCGAATATTCGTCTTATTCCATCGTCGGTTAATCTCAATGCACTAAGTATAGTTTCATCCCTATTATTAAAATGATCACCTTTTTTTTCTCCAATTTCCACAGCCATTTTTGTCGATGTTCCTATTGCTATTTCAGTCAATCCTAAACCAGTTTGAAATTTGTCACTAACTTCAGTAAATTTTTTGCCTACTTTTCTTAATTTATATCCTACTTCAGGGAATCTCTTTTCTATCTTTTCTATTATAGTCTTTGGTGTTTCGCAAACTGGAACAGATCTAAATTCTGGCGCTTTTTGTGGCGTCTCGCCTGGTCGAGATAATCCTAAATCTGGCATTTAATGATTTTACTACTACTACTACTACTACGAAGTCAAGAGGATTTTAAAAATAAACAGTCTATCTTATGGACGGACGTCTTAAAGATAGTACAAGTTTGAACGTAAGATGTTGTGTTACAATATATCTATGCAAGATATATCTGATAAGATTTTACCGGTGTTAATAAAATATAATGTTAAAAAAGCATCAGTATTTGGTTCTTATGCAAGGGGGACTAATGATGAAAAAAGTGATATTGATATTTTGATTGAACCACCTGAGAAAATGGGTGTCTCTATTGTTCGTCTCAGACGAGAATTAGAGCAGGCCCTTAATAAAAAAGTTGATCTCGTGAGTTTTAATGGCATAAATAGACACTTAAAAGATTCAATATTATCTAATCAAAAAATTATTTTATGAGAGATAAGAAAGATAATCTTGCATATATAAAAAGTATTCGTGATGCGATTGAGAAAATTAATAGCTATGCCAATGAGCACAAATATGAAGAATTTTATGAAAATGAATGGGACCAGGCGGCAATTATTAGATATTTTGAAATAATTGGTGAAGCGGTAACGAACATAAATGAAGAATATAAAAAAACATTACCAGAAGTAGAGTGGAGAGATATGAGTGACTTTAGAAATTTTTTAATCCATGATTATATGGATATTGATATAAAAATAGTATGGCATGCTATGACAGTAGATATTCCTGCCTTAAAATTACAGATCGATAAATTACTTTCATAAAATTATTCGTACCACTCTTCATGAAGGGTGATTTTGGCGGTCTCGGAATCAACGGTCAGATATTGAGCGAAGCCGTAGAGGATGGCGCCACAGCAGGCAAAGTTATTTTTTTCATCAACCTCACTATCATGATTATGGCCTATTATTAAAAACTCATTCTGTTTAAGTTGATAATTTTTAGCAATATATTTTTTGGAATTATAGTTGTAATTTCCATACATTATTTTTAAAGCAAATTTTCTAAACATTTTCATTAATATATTACGAATAAAATGGAGAACAATCGTTCCATAATGAATAGTTTTCCAGCCGAAATTTAATACAGTATCTGGAGTCGGCCGTGTGTCATCGCCGTGGGTGAAGATTAGGTTGTAGTGGGTAGTTGGTAGTTGGTAGTTAGAAACTTGTGAATCAGAAAATAGACTTAATCTTTTATCAGAAAATTCTTTTTTATCGTGGTTGCCAAAAATATATACAGTTTTTTTATTTTTAAGTAGGGGGAAAAGTTGATTCCAGGGAGAGTCGATAAATTTGGAGAACTTAATCATATAACCATCAAAAAAATCACCGTTGATTATTACTCGATCAGACTCAGAAATTATTTTTTTGAGAAAGTTGAATTTCTTTTGGTCAAAGGGGAGATAGAGGTGAGTGTCTGAAAAAACAAGAATGTTTGACATATGATTAATCCGACCAATGTCACCAATCCGACAAATACTATAAATAAATAATTAAATAAACAAATTATTCAATAATTTAATCATTTGTATTTACATTTTAACATTCATTGGTAGTATTTGCTTATTTGTAGTATTGGTAGTATTACTTTTTCAACATGATGGCGATGACGTTCTTTGGCACTTCTTCATAGTGACTTGGCTCCATGTAGAAAACACCCCGGCCTTCGGTTAATGATCTGATGATGGTGGCATAGCCTGAAAGCTCAGATAGAGGCACGTGGCTTTTAATGACAACGGCCCGGCTTCGTTTTTCCGTCCCCAATATTTTTCCGCGCTTAGAAGAAATATCTCCGATGACAACTCCCATGAAAGGTTCCGGAATAGTAACTTCAAGTTTCATGATTGGTTCAACTAAGGTAGGACCGGCTTGTTTAACCGCATCATGAAGGGCCATTGATCCGGCAATTTTAAAGGCAATATCTGACGAGTCAACATCATGGTAACTTCCATCAACGAGTGTGACTTGAAGATCGGTGATTGGATAACCCAAAAGAACTCCTTTTTCAGTCGCTTCCATAACACCCTTTTCAACCGATGGAATAAATTCGGAAGGAATGGATCCTCCCTTAATTTTATTGACAAATTTGATTCCTTCGCCCCGGGCAAGCGGTTCAACATTGATGACACAGTGGCCGTACTGTCCGTGTCCTCCGGTTTGTTTGATATATTTAACTTCAACATCGTTAGCGGCTTTTGTTATTGTTTCTTTGTAGGCAACTTGTGGTTTTCCAACTGTGACATTCATTCCCATTTCGCGTTTCATTCTGTCAACAAGAATTTCAAGATGAAGCTCTCCCATTCCGGACATGATTGTTTGATTTGTTTCATGATTGACCTTAACCCTAAAGGTTGGATCTTCCTCAGCTAATCTTTGCAGGGCATAAGATAACTTCTCCTGATCGGCTTTAGTAGTTGGCTCAATAGCCAAAGAGATGACCGGTTCAGGGAAAGTAATTTGCTCTAAAATAATCGGATTATTCTGATCTGATAAAGTATCACCTGTTTTTGAATCTTTTGGTCCAATTACAGCAATAATTTCACCGGCATAGGCCTTATCAATTTCTTCGCGATTATTTGCGTGCATAAGTAGTATCCGACTGACTCTTTCCTGTTTATTTCGATTGACGTTATAAACATAAGAACCCGATTCAAGAACTCCGGAATATATGCGGACATAAGTTAATTTTCCGACGTGGGGATCAAGTTGAATCTTAAAAGCAAGTCCGGTAAATTTTTCCTGTTGGTTAAGAGCCCGTTTTTCTTCAAGTTTGGTTAATGGATTTATTCCGCTAATTTCCTTTAAGTCAAGAGGGGAGGGAAGAAAATCAACGACGGCGTCAAGTACCGGTTGAACCGCTTTATTACGAAGAGATGTTCCACAATAAACAGGAACAATTTTATAAGCAACCGTTGCTTTTCTAAGTGTTGCTTTAAGTTCTTCGACTGTTATATTCTCTCCATTCAAATATTTATTAAGTAGAGCATCATCGTGTTCGGCGATTTGCTCAACCATCTTTGCTCTAAATTTTACAACTTTTTCTTTCAAATCTTCTGGAATAACATCGGTGACTGTATATTTAATTCCTTGTGGATCTTGATCCCATATTTTAGCTTTTAAAGTTAAAAGATCAATCACTCCTTTAAATTCAGACTCTTTTCCAATAGGAACAGTCATAATAATTGGATTAGCTCCAAGACGTTCTCTAATTTCTTCAACAGTTGCCTCAAAATCAGCTCCTAACTTATCCATTTTGTTAATAAAACAAATCCGCGGAACTTTATATTTATCAGCCTGACGCCAAACTGTTTCTGACTGACTTTGGACACCCTCTTCAGCATCAAAAACAACCACTCCACCATCCAGGACCCTAAGAGAACGTTCGACTTCAGCAGTGAAATCTACATGGCCAGGAGTGTCAATAATATTTATTCTATTACCATTCCAAAAGGTAGTCGTGGCAGCCGAAACAATCGTAATTCCTCTTTCTCGCTCCTGAGGCATCCAGTCAAGTTGAGTGTCACCATCATCAATATCTCCGATTTTGTAAGTTTTACCAGTATAAAAAAGAAATCTTTCACTGGTGGTGGTTTTTCCTGAATCAATATGGGCAATCACACCAATATTACGGATTTTATCAAGAGGAACATCGCGATTTTTTGTAACAACAGGTTGTTGAGCCATAATTTTTTGAAAAAAAATTCAGACGGTAGATAGTAGATGATTGAAGATAGGGGTTGAGGATAGAAGGTTGAAAGTAGATTATCTATCATCTACCCTCTAACTTCTACCACTATCTTCTATTTTCTATCATCTATCGTCTCACCATTTCAAGTGACTAAATGCTTTGTTTGCGTCAGCTAATTTTTCAGTTTGGGCTTTCTTGGCAACGGCAGCTCCCTGATTTTTTGACGCTTCTACAATCTCGACTAATAATTTTTGATCAAAAGTATGAAACTCTTTATTAGCTCTTGCTTTGGCGGCGTCAATAATCCAGTTAAGAGCAAGTTTTAATTTTCTTTCGCGTCGTACTTCGGTCGGAACTAAGTAAGAGGCGCCTCCAAGACGGCGGGGTTTGACCTCATGAATAGGGGAGACGTTCTCAATCGCCAAATGCAATAATTTTAAAGGATCTTCTGATTGTTTTTTTAATTCCTCAAGCATTTTATAAACAAGTCCTTCAGCCACTGATTTTTTACCATTGATCATCAAATAATTAATCAACTTAGCCACTTCAAGGCTGTTAAATAATTTATCTTTCTTAAAAACTCTTTTTTTGTAACTGTGTCTGGGCATTTAATCGATTGTGACGGTAGACGATAGAAGATTGAAGGTAGGGGTTGAAGATAGAAGGTCGAAGATAGTATTTTTTTTATCTATCTTCCATCATCTATCATCTACTACCATCATCTATTCTCTATCATCCATCATCTATTTTTATGAACTTTTAACCTGTGGTTTTTTTGTTCCGTATTTTGATCTTGAACTCATTCTTTTTTCTACCCCGGCAGAATCGAATTTACCTCTAACAATGTGGTATTTTACTCCCGGCAAATCCTTTACTCTCCCACCTTTAACTAAAACAATTGAATGTTCAGCTAAATTATGACCGACGCCCTGAATATAGGCGGTCACTTCCATTTTATTTGACAGCCGGACTCTGGCTACTTTTCTCAAGGCCGAGTTTGGTTTTTTAGGCGTCATGGTCTTGACTATAGTACACACACCTCTTTTTAAAGGATTATTCGTTTTATTATATCGCCTTTTAAGTGAGTTGAAACTCATTTTCAAAGCAATTGACTTCGATTTTTTAATCCTGTTTTTTCTCTTCCTTCTTATCAGTTGGTTGATTGTTGGCATATTGATTTGCAAACTTTCCGTAATATTTACTAATTAACTCTTCTGTAACGGGTATTAACCTGCCAATTATAACATTTTCTTTCAGCCCTAACAAGTAATCTGTTTGCCCCTTGATTGCGGCAGAGGAAAGAACACTGGTTGTTTGTTCAAATGATGCAGCTGACAGCCAAGAGTCGGTGTGAATTGCAGCTCTGGTGATTCCAAGAATGGAAACTTTACCAGTTGCCGGTCTTTCACCCTTTGATAAGACTCGTTTATTTTCTTCTCCAAAACGAATCTTTGAGACAACTTCATCTTTAATGAGCGATGTATCACCCTCATCTTCGATTATAACTTTATCACTCATTTTCCGGATAATAACTTCAAAATGCTTATCATGGATGGCAATTCCCTGTGATTCGTAAACATCCTGAATTTCATCCAATAAATAAATTTGAGCCGACCTTAATCCTTTGATAGCTAAGATATCGTCGATGTCAAGATATCCTTCAGACATGGCTGTTCCAACACTTATCAAATCACCATCTTTAATTTTTAGTTTTTGCGCTTTTGGTATTGTGAACTTTTGTTCCTGAATAGTTGAATCTTTACTAAGAGCGGAAATGGTTATGTCATAAATTTCTTTTTCTGTATCCTCAACAATCGCGACCCGACCGGCAATTTCGGCAATTGGAGAAACAATTTTTGGTGTCCGTGTTTCAAATAACTCTTCAACTCTTGGTAGACCTTGGGTGACATCGGAAATAACAATTCCTCCAAAATGTCTGACTCTCATTGTCAGCTGGGTTCCCGGCTCACCGATTGATTGGGCGGCCATCACGCCAACAGGCACACCAACTTCAACTATTTTATTAGTCGAAAGATCTGTCCCGTAACATTTCTGGCAGACTCCGTAAGGGGAGGCACAGTATAGAGGTGAGCGAACGACAACTTTTGAAATATTATTTTTTTCAATTAAAGCAATTTTTTCATCATCAATAAGTTCATTAGCTTTAATAATTATTTCTTTATTTTCGGCTACCAAATCATTTAATATAAAACGGTTTCTTATTCTCTCCTTAAATTTTTCTCCACGGTTTGAGCTCGTTGAAACGGTTAATCCTTCTTTAACTTGGCAGTCCTCTTCACGGACAATCATATCGTGTGAAGTATCAACAAGACGACGGGTTAAATATCCGGCATCAGCCGTTTTTAAAGCCGAATCAGTCAGACCTTTTCGGGCTCCCCGAGCCGATATTACATATTCAAAAATTGAAAGACCCTGACGGTAGTTTGATTTGGTTGGAACTTCGATAATTTTTCCCAACGGATCAACAACGAGTCCTTTCATAGCCGCTAACTGTTTTAGTTGTTCTTTAGAAGCTCTTGCTCCTCCTGATTTAATAATGATCTTTACAGGATTTTCTTCGTCTAAAGCATTCCAAGTCTTATCAGCCAACTTTTCCGTAACATCAATCCAAAGTTTATTTGAATAACGTCTTTTTTCGTCAGAGGTAAGTAAGCCCTGTTCAAAATTTCTAGTAATTTTTTTAATTTCATTTTCAGTTTCCGTAATAATTTTTGTTTTTTCCGGAATTATCTGACAGTCAAAGATGGAAAGAGATAGTCCACCGGCGATAGTTGAGGCCCAAAAACCAATTTCTTTAAGACGATCAATAAGCTCTCCAACTTTTTCATTTTCAAATATTTTCATGGCGGCAACAACAATATTCTTCAAATCAGAAGCTTTAACTTCGTCATTTACAAATCGAAGTTCGGTAGGGAGCGCTTGATTAAAGATTATTCGACCTACGGTTGTTTTAATAATTTTTCCCTCAATACTAACGTTTATTGGCTGGCGAAGTTTTATTTTTCCGACGGCCTGAAATCTCATAGCCTCATTTTCAGTGGCAAAGAATTTAATATCTTCATCACCTTTTGTATCTAAATGACTATCGATCGTTGTTAGATAGTAACAACCAAGAGCCATTTCTTTATTTGGAAGGACAATAGGCGATCCATCCGACGGTTTAAGAAGATTGTGATAAGGAAACATTCTTTGCTTAACTTCTTCTATTGCTTTATTAGATAATGGCAAAAACACACCCATGGCGTCTCCATCAAAATCAGCATTATACCCTGAACAAACGGCTGGATGAAGTTTTATAGCATTATCATCGGTCAGAACCGGGTAAAAACCTAAGACAGAAAGTTTATGTAGTGTTGGAGCACGGTTAAGAAGGACCGGATGATTTTTGGTAATTTCTTCCAAAATATCGTAAACAATTGAATCTTTCTTTTCTAAATATATCTTAGCGCTTTTAATATTCGGAGCCAGTCCTCTAATAATAATTTCATGTAATAAATAAGGCTTAAATAATTCCAAAGCCATTTCGCGTGGCAAACCGCATTGATTAAGCTTCAACTCCGGACCAACAACAATAGTTGACCGGCCCGAATAATCGACTCGTTTACCCAACAAATTCTGTCTGAACCGGCCTTGTTTCCCTCTTAAAATATCAGATAGTGACTTTTGGACTTTTGTATTACTTCCAGTTGAACGGCTTTTACCCCGTGATTTTTGTAAATCAATCAGTGAATCAACAGCTTCCTGCAACATTCTTTTTTCATTTCGGAGGATTATCTCAGGAGCTCCCAAATCAATTAATTGTTTTAGACGATTATTTCGATTAATAACTCTTCGATAAAAATCATTTAAATCAGAGGTGGCAAATTTTCCGCCTGGTAATTGTACAACAGGACGTAAATCTGGCGGGATAACAGGTAAAACGGTCAGAACAATCCATTTAGGATCAATTTTTGCTTTAATAAAAGCCTCAAGGACTCGGGCTTTTTTCAGAAGTTTATTTCTTTTTTCACCTTTAGTTTCATTTAATAATTCCAGGGCCCGGGCATACTGTTTGGCCAAATCATAATTTGATAGAATTTCATACAAAACTTCCGAACCCATACCAACGCTCAAGAAGTCGGCAACATTATTTTCTTTAAAAAATAAATAATCATCTTCTTCTATAACGTCGAAAGGCTTAATGGAACGGGCTATTTTAGCAACTCTTTCATAATAGGCCGATTTTTTGGTTTTTGTATCAGTCTGTTCGTTTGAAAGCAGTTTTAACTGCTCTCTTTTTTTAAATTCAACTTCCTGTTTGGCAATTTCCCATTGCTCACGATGGGCAATCTTTTTTTCAAGCTGTTGATATTGTTTTTCAAAATTTACATTAATTTCTTCTTCTTTAATAACAAAATCCTCTTCAATCTTTTTTAATTCAACTTTTTGCAATTCATCAATCATTTTCAAAGTTTTCTTCTGGTTATCTTTATCAACTTCTTTTACTAAATAAAGAGCATAATAAATAATTCGTTCCAGTGCTTGTGGAGGAACGTCTAAAATAATACTTAAAGTTGATGATGTTCCTTTAAAATACCAAATATGAGCAATAGGGGAAGCTAATTTAATATGACCCATTCTCTCTCTTCGAACAGCTGATGTGGTAATTTCAACACCACACCTGTCACAAACAATTCCTTTATAACGCATTCTTTTATATTTTCCACAGTAACATTCATAGTCTTTTGTAGGTCCAAAAATTCTTTCATCAAAAAGACCGTCTTTTTCAGCCCTAAATGTCCGGTAGTTGATAGTTTCAGGTTTTATTACTTCTCCGTGAGACCATTTGATAATCTTTTCAGGAGAGGCAAAAGTAATCCGGAGTCCTGAAAAATCTACTGTATTAATATCCTCCATAATTATTTAGCGTAATCGATTGATAATCCTAATGCATTTAGTTCTTTTACAAGTACATGGAATGATTCCGGAACCGATGATTGTGGAATATCAACGCCTTTAATAATTGATTCAAAGGCTTTAGTGCGACCACGGACATCATCACTTTTAATCGTTAATAGTTCTTGCAAAGTGTATGGAACCCGATGTGATTCAAGTGCCCAGACTTCCATTTCTCCAAATCTTTGTCCACCAAGTTGTGATTTTCCTCCCAATGGCTGTTGAGTCACAAGTGAGTAAGGTCCGACTGATCGGGCATGGAACTTATCCTCAATCATGTGAATTAACTTGATAATATAACTTGTTCCGACTAAAGCTTTTCTTTCATAAGGAAGACCAGTCTGTCCATCAAACAAAGTAACTTTGTTATCAATAGGCAACCCGGATTTTTTCAATTGGTTGGTAATAAAATCTTCTTTTATTTTTTCAAAAACAGGAATAGAAATATCGGTACTTGTGTGTTTTGCAATAACTCCCATTAAATTTTCAAATAATTGACCCAAATTCATACGGGATAGGATTGATAAAGGAGACAGAATAACGTCGACTGGAGTTCCATCTTCAAGATATGGCATATCCCAAGCTGGCAGAATCTTTGAAATAACACCTTTATTTCCGTGGCGTCCGGCTAATTTATCTCCGACGGTTATTTTTCTAAGTTGCGCAGTATTAACAATAATTCTTTGTAAGACACTTGGCTCAAGTTCATTTGGGTCTTTTTTCCCATGAATGGTTTCAATATTGATAACTGAACCCCTTTTCCCATAAGGCATCCGAAGAGAAGTGTCTTTAATATCTTTGGCTTTTTCCCCGAAAATTGCCCGGAGCAATCTTTCTTCAGCCGTTAATTCTTTTTCACCTTTTGGGGCAACTTTACCCACTAAGACATCTCCACCTTTTATTTCGGTACCAATCGTGACCAGACCTTCTTTATCCAGATTTTGAAGAATTTCTTCTCGGACATTTGGAATATCCCGAGTCAGTTCTTCCGGTCCAAGTTTAGTATCAATAACATCGGCAATAAATTCTTCCATGGTGATTGAACTAAGAACGTCTTCTTTGACTAATCGATCGGAAATTACAAAACCGTCTTCATAACCTAATCCATTTAATGAAGAATAGGCAACCAATAAATTTTTTCCTAAAGCCAAACGGCCTTGATCAGTTGATGGACCATCAATAATTACTTCACCTTTTTTTATTTTTTGATTTTGACTAACTTTTGGTCTTTGGTCAAAAGAAACATTTTTGTTCGTTCGGGTAAATCTTTCTAAATTATATTCATAAGTTTTACCGCTTTTTCCTTTATAAACTATTTTTTGACCGTCTACGTATTTTACAACCCCGTCTTCTGATGCTTTTATGGTTCTTCCTAAGGCAATACTGACTTTTTCTTCAAGTCCCGTTCCAACGATTGGTGCTTCGGAGTTAATAAGAGGTACAGCTTGACATTGCATATGAGAACCCATCAGCGCTCTCGAGGCATCATCATTTTGTAAAAATGGAATAAGAGAGGCAGAAGCTCCCAAAACTTGACGAGGTGAAACATCGATTAAGTTAATCTTTTCAACCAGAACTTCAATAAGATCGCCTTCATGACGGGCTGTAACCATTTGATCGGTTAGATAACCTTTTTCGTCAGTATTAACGTCTCCTGAAGTAATAAAATATTTTTCTTCATCATCTGCCTGTAGGTAAATAATTTCGTCAGAAATTTTAATTCTGCCTTTTTCTTTAACAACTTTTTTGTATGGAGTTTCTAAAAATCCGTATTTATTTACCTTTGCATAAAGGGCCATGTATGTAACGACACCAATGTTTGGACCTTCCGGACTTCTGATTGGACAAATTCTTCCATATTGAGATGAAGAAATATCCCGGATTGAGAATGAGGCTCTTTCCTTTTCAATTCCACCAGGTCCTCCGACGGTAATCCTTCTTAAATTATCGAGCTCTGACAAAGGATTAGTTTGATCGACGATTGTAGAAAGTTGACTGGTTCGGTAAAAAGAATTGATGGCAACAATCAAAGGTTTCGAATTTACTACCTGACTTGGTAGGACATTTAATTCTTCACCTGATATCAAACTCATTCTTTCTTTTATTTCTCTTTCAACCCTAACCATTCCAACTCTGATTCCATACAAACTAATCAGTTCTCCAACTGTTCGCAATCTTCTGTTTCCAAGATGATCAATATCGTCAAATTCTCCTTTGTTTTGAGTCAAACCAAGAAGATATTTAATCGAAGCAATAATATCTTCTTTAGTAAGTAATCGATTTTCTTTTTTTATTTCAATATTAAGTCCAAGTTTTTTATTGATCTTATACCTTCCAACGTCGGCTAAAGAATATCTTTTTTGATTAAAAAGAAGATTATTAATAGTTTCATAGGCATTTTCCAAAATAAGAGGCTCACCGGGCCTGATTTTTCGATAAATTTCCAAGACTGCTTCATCTTTATTTTTTGTCTGATCTTTTTTAAGAGTAGGAATAAGATATTTTTCAACCAGAGCTCGATCAATATCATTAAAGTAGTTAATAATATCCGTTTCTGTATCATTTTCAAATATTTTAAGAAAAACCGTTGATAAGAACTTTCTTTTTTTATTAATCTTCATTTCAATCAAACCATTTTTATTGATTGTCATATCAAGCCAAGCTCCAATATATGGTCTTATTTCTGCATTGTATAAAGTAAGTCCGGTTGTTTTGTCAATTTCAGCAGTGAAATAAACCCCAGGGGAGCGGACAATTTGATTAATAATGGCTCTTTCGATACCATTGATGATAAAAGTACCGCGGTCAGTCATCTTTGGGAGATTGAAGAAGTATATATCCTGTTTTTTTTCGCTATTAGTTTTTTTATTAACCAACCTTAGTTTTAAATAAACCGGAGCATCATAAGTCAACTTTTTTTTATAGCAGAGATCGATTTCATATCTTGGCTCACCAAAATACAGGTCTTCAAAATAGATAGTAAACTTTTTCTTTGTATAATCATCGATTGGAAAGAATTCATTAAAAATTTCTTTTAACTTAACATCAGTAAATTCAGCCCAAGAATTTTTTTGGACTTCAATTAGGTTAAAATCTTCAAGGAGTTCATCTTTTTTTCCGAGGAACAAACTTTTGTGAGGTAAAATACTTGATTTAATAGTTTTGTTCATCGAGTAGATGGAAATAATATTTTATTAACAACAAAAACCCCACTCTATATGACGGGGAGTAAAAAAACTAATATATCATACAAAACCCAATAAGTAAAGTCAATCGGAATTTTTATTACACCCATTTGATAATGTCATAGTTAACCACGTGAAAATGTCATACCCCTGATTACGGGTAGAAGTACTATTAAGGTTCGACTTTAATAGTTACCTATTTACCCAATATGAAGGAGAGAATTATGACAACGATTGAAAGGTTGAGGTTAACAGTTATTGAAGATTTAACTGATGGATTAATTAACGGCACAACCGCCGCCAATAAATTAAATTTATCGGTACGACAGGTTAAAAGATT
>Ga0208373_1002490_pt1 | contig 20291 bp, 25 predicted proteins | sample RifOxyC2_FD_184036 | JGI IMG/M metagenome (GOLD analysis project Ga0208373, IMG submission 184036) | Soil microbial communities from Rifle, Colorado - Rifle Oxygen_injection C2 (SPAdes) | ecosystem: Environmental > Terrestrial > Deep subsurface > Rock core/Sediment | place: Rifle, Colorado... | reverse complement strand
AAGGCTGCCGGCCTGTTTGTCGATAAAGGTCAGGCCGACAGCCTTAGGAATCAGCTGAAATCTGCCGGGATAGATGCTTTTGTCAAAAAGACCGCCGATGGTTGGCGGGTCCAGGCCGGAGCTTATTTAAAAAAAGAGCAAGCTGAAAGGGCCCAAACAGAAATCGGTGCCAAGGGTTTTAAAGCCCACGTTATTCACGAATAGGAGGAAAAAGGATGTCTTTGTATGATAACATTTTCGGTAGATTTTCCAGGGATTTAGGGATCGATTTGGGTACTGCCACAACTTTGGTTTTTGCGCGCGGTGAAGGGATTATTCTTTGTGAACCATCGGTGGTAGCGATTAATAAGGACAACAATAAACCCTTGGCCTTCGGTAATGAAGCCAAAGGGATGCTTGGCCGTACCCCAGCCAATATTGTCGCCGTCAGGCCGATGCGTGATGGGGTGATTGCTGATTTCGAAATTACTGAAATGATGCTGCGCCATTTTATTAACAAGAGCCATAATCGTTCGGCTTTTGTGCGGCCCAGAATTGTGGTTGGCGTCCCTTCGGGGATTACCGGCGTAGAAAAAAGGGCGGTCCTGGATGCGGCCATGCACGCCGGCGCCAGGGAAGCTTATCTGGTTGAAGAGCCGATGGCTGCGGCGATAGGCGCCAACCTGCCGGTTTCCGAAGCTCAAGGCTCAATGATTGTTGATATCGGTGGCGGGACCACTGAAGTCGCGGTTTTGGCCTTGGGAGGAATTGTTGTTTCCAAATCCATCAGAGTGGCTGGTGACGAGATGGATGAAGCAATTGTGGCTCATTGCCGGAAAAATTATAATTTGTTAATTGGTGAAAGAACGGCCGAACAGATTAAGATCGATATCGGGTCCGCTTATCCGCTGCCCGAAGAAAAAACCATTGAAGTCCGCGGGCGTGATCTGGTAACGGGCTTGCCCAAAACCCTGACGCTGACTTCGTCAGAAATCAGGGATGCCTTGGCTGAACCGGTCTCGACAATTGTTGATGCCGTCCGGACGACCTTGGAAAAAACCCCTCCCGAGCTGGCTGCCGATATTATGGACCGGGGAATTGTTATGGCCGGGGGCAGCTCATTGCTCCGTGGCCTGGATAAATATTTGGCCCAAGAAACAGAGATGCCGGTCTATGTTGTTGATGACCCGATTTCCTGCGTGGCCTATGGCACCGGGAAAATTTTAGATGAACTGGATACTTTGAAAAAAGTACTGGTCATGCCTAAAAGCAGCAACTTGTGACGAAAAAGACAAATCTATTTTATAGTTTAATAGTTGTTATCTTGTTTGTTGTTATGGCGGCCGTTTTTAACCTGTCCGGAGCTCGCCGAATAACTCTAAATCTTTTTGCCCCGCTGCAAAGCACGACCAGTTTCCTTTGGCAGAGCACAATCAAGGTCCCCGCATCAGTAATTGGTGTTTGGGGGTTGGGGCGGGAAAACGCCCATTTAAAAACCCAGTTGACCGCTCTGGAGATCAAAATAAGTTTGCTGCAGGCTGTGGCGGCAGAAAACAAACGGTTAAATGACGCCTTAAACTTTGTGGTTGCCAACCGTTATGGCTTTGATCTGCTGCCGGTTGAGGTTATCGGGCGTCAGGACAACCTGTTGATTATCAATAAGGGGCGGTCGGCGGGTGTGGCCGTTGATATGCCGGCGCTGGTTAAAGACGGATTAGTCGGACGAATCGTTGAAGTGGCCAATAACTCTGCCAAGGTTTTGCTGATTATTGACCCGGTCAGTTCGGTGGCGGCCGCGGTTCAGAAAAGCCGTGATCAGGGGATCATAGTCGGGGTTACTGCCAGGAGCCTGAAGCTGAAATACCTGGTGCGGGGTGAAAATATCCGGCTTGGCGACTTGGTGGTTACGTCAAGTACGTCCTTGATTTTTCCGGCTGGTGTGCCAATTGGCATAGTGACAAAAATTCATAAAAATGTTTCCGAGCTGTTCTATGAGGTTGATGTCGCGCCGACCGCTGATTTCTCGCGCCTAGAAGAAATCTATTTGATCAAGTAGCCATGCGATATTTTCAGCTATTTATTTATTCACTGGCCATATTGCTATTGCAAACTACCCTGATACCCCGCTGGGCAATCTTCGGGGTTTTTCCAGACCTGGTTTTGATTGTCATAGTTATTTATTCGATTAATCGGCCGTTGGAAAAAGCGCTGGCTTTTGCGCTGATAATGGGTTTTGCCCAGGATTTATTCGGCTTTGGCGGTTATACCAATGCTTTGGTCAAGGCGATTGTCTGTGGCGGTGTTTTTTTGCTGCGGGAAAAATTTTCCGGTGATACAGGCCTGCTGATTACCGGAATGATTGCCGGCAGCACGGTTTTTGTCAGTTTATTGCTGGCGTTTTACCATTATTACTTTTTTGCTTCCCCGGTTGCCTGGGGTTGGGAGCTGTCTAGCTCGCTTGTCAGGGTTGTTTATAATTTGTTTATGACTATGGTGATATTAACATTTTCTAAAAAGGTGCTTTTAAGTGATGAGCAGGAATAATCTTTTAAAGCTGGCTGTCGGGGTAATATTCCTGATTTTAGTCGGCCGGCTGGCGGTCCTCCAGCTGATTGAAGGGAGAAAATACCAAACCTATGCCAAAGAAAATTCTGCCAAGACCATTCTTGCCCCGGCGCCTCGGGGGATTATTTATGACTGCCGGGGGGAGGTCCTGGTAGAAAACCGGCCGGTTTTTTCCATCCAGGTTTTGCCGGAGGTCCTTTCGGATAAAGATATCAACCGGAAAAAAAAGATCTTGGGCACGCTTGGGCAATTATTAGGTGAAGAAATTACCTTTCGTCCGACAGCCGACCAGCCGATCATTATCAAGACAAATGTCCCTCCGGAAATAGCTTTCCAGGTTGAAGAATTAAAAGATCGTCTGGAAGGGGTGGTTATCAGCCCGCTGCCAGCCCGCTATTATCCTCAAGAAAACATTGGCTCGCATGTGCTTGGCTACGTTGGTGAAATAGAGCCGGCCGAACTGGCGCTGTTAAAATCCGCCGGTTACAAATTGGGGGATTATATCGGCAAGGATGGGGTGGAAAAGTTTTATGATCGCTATTTGCGTGGGATTGACGGGGGGAAAAAGATTGAGGTAGATGTCCGGGGGCGGCCGACCAGGGTTTTAGAATCGCAGGAGCCGGTACCAGGGTCGGCAATTAAATTAACAATCGACAGCGGCCTGCAGATTGCAGCCGAAAAAGCCCTGGGCGGAAAATCCGGGGCAGTTGTTGTACTCGACCCGTGGACGGGGGCGGTGTTGGCCCTGGTTAGTCGGCCCAATTATGATCCTAATGTCTTTATTTCGCCCGCCAAGTCTTCTGCCAAGGCCCGCTTATTGCTTGGGACGAGCCATCCCTTTATGAACCGGGCCCTGGCAATTTATCCGCCAGGTTCAATATTCAAGGTGGTTACTTTATCAGCCGCCTTAATGGAAAATGTCGCTAAACCGGAAGAGACCTTATATTGTCCCGGGTACTATAAAATCAATAATCGAATCGCTAAATGCTGGAAAGAGAGTGGGCATGGACGTATTTCTGTGGCCGAGGGATTGACGCAATCATGTGATATTGTTTTTTATGAATTGGGCCGGCGCTTGGGCCCGGATAAGCTGGCCAAATATGCCCGATTATACGGCTTAGGTGAAAAGACTAATATTGACATCCCCCAGGAAAAAAAGGGCTTGGTTCCAGATACTAATTGGAAAAAAACAGTTTGGGGTGAAAACTGGTATGAAGGTGATTCAATCAATTATGGGATTGGCCAAGGGTTTGTCCAGGTCACTCCGGTCCAGATGGCGGCTATTTATGGGGCAATCGCGACCGGGAAACGGCTGCAGCCATATATCGTCAAGGAAGTTATCTCCCATGACGGCCAAATTGTTTATACCGGAAAACCCCGCCAGATTGCCGGCTTACCCATAAATCAGCGCAGTTTGGCGGTTATCAGGCAGGCCCTGGTAAATGTGGTTGACCGGGCGACCGGGCGAGCCGCCAAGGTGACCGGGCTTTTGGCCGCCGGTAAAACTGGCACGGCTCAAAATCCCGGCTTACCGCATGCTTGGTTTTTGTGCTATGCTCCGACAGCGGAACCGAAAATTGTCATTGCGGCTTTTGTTGAACATGGCCAACACGGCGATCAGGCATCAGCATTTGTCGCCAGGGATATTTTAACCTGGTATCGCGACCATCGCCTGGCGCCAACCCCGAGCCGCGAAGTGGCCGGACAATAACTTTTGACAATTATGTCGAGATTTGATAAAATTAACTATCATGGAAAAAGTTGAATTAAGTGCCGATAAAAGAGAGATAACCGGAAAAAAGGTCGCCAAACTTAGGGCCCAGGGGCTGGTTCCGGCAGTTGTCTATGGGAAAAAATTAAAACCGATGAACGTTGTGGTTAATGGAAAGGTTTTTAAGAAAAGCATTTTGGCTTCCGAAGCCGGGAAAAACGCGATTATTTCACTCAAAATTGCTGAGAGCAAAGCTGTTCCGGTCTTGACCCACGATATTCAGTTTGATCCCTTAACAGATGAAATCCTTCATATTGATTTCGCCCATGTCGTCATGGATGAACTTTTGCGAACCAAAATCCCTGTTGAATTAACCGGTAACCCGATCGGAGTTAAGGAAAGCGGCGGCGTTCTGGTGCATGGTTTAAGGTTAATCGAAGTTGAATGTTTACCGGGAGATATTCCCGATAAATACATTATTGATGTATCTGGTCTGCATATCAATCAGTCTTTGCATGTTTCTGACCTGAAAGTCGATAATAAAGTCAAAATTTTAGCCGAACCTGGTGAAATGATTGCCAGCTGTTCGCCTCCGACCAAAGTTGAAGAAACAGCCAAAGCTCCCACACCCGAAGAGGTTGCTGCTGCGACTGGCGCGGTTCCGGCCGAGGGTGGAGCCGAGGGTGCTGCTGCTCCGAAGGCGGAAAAGGGAGCCAAGGAAGCGGCTCCTGCTGCCAAGCCGGAGAAAAAGTAGCGCATTTTTTTCCCCAGTTGAACCGATAAATATATAGTAGTATGGCGGGAGAATTTCAAGCTGAAGGCGGGGGAGTCCATCCCGGTAAGCCGATTATTTGGCCGACAGGGAAAGGGGCTGCTGCAGCCAGTTCATCATCCAGCGCACAAGTTAATGCCGCCCAACAAGCCCAAACCACCGGAGGAGTCCGGGGAGTTCCCGGCAGGGCTGCTCCGGCCAAACCAGGTGAAGTTGCCCCGGTCGAAACCCCAGGAACAACCGCTCCAGCCGCTCCGGCCAAACCAGCCACCTCTGTTGCCAGGCCGCTGACGATTGAAGATATCCGTTCCCATTTACTCTCGCAACAAATTGAACCAAACGATTTTAATACTAAATTAGCTTCTTTAATGCTGCGCAACGGCTTGGAAGTTTCTCGCATGAATTTTGTCAAAATTTTGACTATGTTGCAGGGGACAGATAAATCTCAAGCTATGCAGGAAGCGGCTTTGCTTTTGCTGATGAAGGGCATCGACTCTCCTGAGGCAGCGAAAACTCTTGGTCAATATTTTCAAGAAAATCCAGCCCTGGCTGCCCAGTTATTGTCTTTACAGCAAGCACTGGGCAATCTTAACTCTGCTTTAGGCCTTGGTAAGGGGCTGTTGGACGCTAACTTAGTTGCCCAGCTGACGGCGATATTAGGACAATTCGATGAATCATTGAAATCAGCCTCAGAAAAATTTTCCAACAAGGGTTTTGTCAATACAAAAGGAAATTTGCTAAATGATGTCCGGGCGATGAAGGCCTTGCTTGAGGGGGTCCAGCAAAAAGCCCCTTCATCGGATTCGCCGCAAGCCCAAGCCCTGGCCTCGGCCATGCGCGACTTTGAGGGTAAGCTTGATGGTACAATGCAAAATTTATTGGCTCAGGCGATTCTTTCCCAAAACGGTCGCCAGGAAGTTAATTATCATTATCAGCAAATTCCCAATGCCATGACCAATCCACCCAAGGATTTTGAAATCGTTATCAAACGCGATGGTGAGGGCAAGGAAGCGACGATTGACCCAAAAAACACCCAAGTTGTCATGTCGCTGGAGACCGGCGGTTTGGGTAAAATGGTCGTTTCGATGATTGTCAAAGATAATAAGGTCTATGTTATTTTTGTTTTTAATGAAAAAGATTATGGCGATCAGGGCAGGGCATTGATTGCCAAAGAATTCGGTGAGTTCCAGCAAAACCTGGCCAATAAAAACTTTATGATTACCGGCTACCAGGTGAAGGTTGACCCGGCCATGTGCAATATCAAACCATACCTCATCCCGATGCTGCCCCGTCTCGAAGATTTATTAAAAAGGATTGACATAGAAGCGTAAGATGGCAGAAACACAAGATAATCAGCCAACAGATAATAAAGACCCGAGAAAAACCGTCGTAGCAATTCGGTACGACATTGACCGGGATAAAGCCCCGCTGGTTGTGGCCGCTGGTCGAGGGCTGGTGGCCGACGAAATTGTCAGAATTGCTGAAGAAAATAAAATCCCTCTCTATGAAGACCCTGAATTAGCCAAATTATTAGCCAAATTAGAACTGGACACGGAAATTCCATCTGAACTATACACGCTGGTGGCGGAAGTGCTTTTCTTTGTTTATAAGCTTGACCGAATGGCCGAAAAACGTGAAAAGGTTATTACGAAAATCAAAGCAGAAAGCCAACAACCCTGATTATCTTTTCTCGAGATAAAATCGTTTGACAATTAACTGACCGCAGCCTATAATTTTCACAAATGACTGACCGAATTCTGGAGATCGGAGAAGCCGGGTTGGAGACAACTGACCAGAAGGTCAGAAAGCTTGTTGACAATCTGGTTAATGCCCAGGTTCCCGGGTATAAAAAATCCGAGGCCGTCGTCCGCGGTTTCCCCCTCGAATTGGAAGAAGCCACCAAAAAATATACTGCAAGTAAGCCACTGGTCGAAGATTCATATTACAATCAAACCCAAGGAACGCTGGTCAAGACAGATAATAACCTTGATCTGGCCCTGGCGGCTGATGGGTACTTTGTCTTATCGGGGCCCTGGGGTGAGGGTTATACCAGGGATGGCCGTTTCCGGCTTGATAATGAAGGCCATTTGATTTCCGTTTCCGGTAATTATCCGGTTATGGGCAAGGGAGGCCCGGTGGTCGTCCCAGCCGGAGCTAACGTTGAATTTACCCAAAATGGAGAAATAAAGGTTGACGGCGTTGTCATGGATGCGATCCGTGTCGTTAAACCTGAACAAAATGGGGCCCTCGAATCACTAAACGGCAGTATTTTCAAAAAAAAGGGAGCGCTGGATAATTTAGTTGATGTTGAAAATCCCCGGGTTTTGCAAGGCTATGTTGAATCATCAAACGTTAATGTTATTGACCAGATGATGGAGATGATCTATTTGGAACGTCAGTATAACCTTAATGCCAAATATATCATTAATGCCAGAGAACAGACCCTTTCCAAAGCCATGGACCTAGGCCGGGCGACCCAGTAAACCAAACAAGGAGGATAACATGTTTCAACCATTGTATGTTGCGGCCACAGGCTTGTCTTCAATCGAAGAAGAAATTTCTAACATTACAAATAATTTGGCTAACGCCAAAACCGTTGCCTTCAAAAAAGGCCGGACCGAAATGGAATCACTTTTCTTTGTTGAAAAAAGCTTCAAGGATTATCTCAATGAGGCTGTGGCGGGCACTTCTGTCCAGCCGGTCAACGTGGAATACGGTACCGGGGTCAGGGTAGCTTCCACGCCCAAGGCTTTCACTCAGGGGACCATGGAAACGACCAGTAACCAACTTGACCTTGGCATTCAGGGCGATGGTTTTTTCCAGCTAAAAATGCCAGATGGCTCATTGGCCTATACCCGGGCGGGCAATTTCCATATAGATAATGACGGGAATATTGTCGATAACAACGGACGATTGCTTGATCCTGCGTTGATCGTGCCGTCCGAAACGACGGCCATCCTAATCCAACAGGATGGGACCGTTCTGGCCCAGCTTAATAATTCTACCAGCTATACTGAATTGGGCCAGATCCCGCTGGCGAAATTTACTAACCCGGCCGGGTTGAGGTCAATCGGACAAAATTTGTACCAAGAGACAGAAGCCTCCGGCCAAGCCGTTTCAGGGACAGCTAACCAAGAAACGTTTGGCGCGATCAACCAATTTGCCCTGGAGCAGAGCAATGTTGACGTCATAACAGAAATGATGAACATGGTTGTGGCCCAAAGAATCTTTGATACAGTAACCAAAGCGGTGCAAAGTTACGATGGAATGCTGACAAAACTTGAAGGGATGAAATCGTAATTGAATAAACATCTCATTTCCGGCTTGCTTGTCCTGGGGCTGGCCTGGTCGGCTCTAGCGCTGGATAATGCAGAAACCCGTCTGACCGAGACAATCAAAAAATATATCAATACCAAGAATCCCAGTTGGCAAGAAGCGGAAATCCAGGTCTTGATCAAGCCGAACGACAAGGACCTGGTTGAGCTCAAAAGCGTCAATAATGCTGCCGTACTCAAAGTGCTGGAACTGTTCCCTGATTTTCGGCCGGTTGGCAATGTTATTTTTCCGATCAGTGTTTCCACCGATAATGGCAGTAAAAAAATATTTTTACGGGCCAAGGTTGAGGTCCTGAAGCCAGTTGTCGCTGCCGATAGCGTGATTAAAAAAGGGAATCAATTGAGAGCGGGAGATTTGAAAATCGAAGTCAGGGATGTTGCCTTATTGCCGCAAAAATATTACACTAGCATTGATCAGTTGATGAGCAAGGAAGCTAAGATTTCTATTCCCAGGAACAGTACCATATTCGAATGGATGATCGGTGAGCCGCCTGTCGTCAAAATGATGCAAAAAGTAACAATTGTGATTGTCTCTCCCGGAGTGGCCGTCCGAGCCGACGGTCTGGCCATGGAAGATGGCCAGCTTGGGCAGACGATCAGGGTTAAAAGGACGGATTCCAGAAAATATCTTTCGGGCAAGGTCGTCTCCCCGACAGAAGTGGAGGTTCAGTTATGAAAAAACCGGGTCTGAGCCTGCTAGGTTTGGGTTTATTGCTCTGGCTGGCAATGCCAATTTGCGCCGACCCCCTCTGGAATGAAAACAGCCTGTCACCATATTCAACTCAAAAACTGTACAAGGTTGGTGACGTAGTCAATGTTTTGATTATTGAGAATTCACAGGCGAAGAATCTGGCCGCGACAAAAACTAACGTGAAAGATGACCTTTCCGCCAGCCTTTCCCACACAATCCAGCGCCTAGCTCCCGTCATTGGTACCAATAACAGTGTTACCGGACAGATATCAAATAAATATGCCGGTGACGGGCAAACAACAAGAGGGAGCAACGTCACGGCTAAAATTGCCGCCTGGGTTACAGAGGTCATGCCTAACGGAAATATGGCCGTTAAAGGGCAACACAAGGTCGAGGTCAATGATGAGATTCAGGAAATCACTTTTACTGGGATTGTCCGCCCCAAGGATATTACCAGCAATAATACGGTATATTCCTACCAAGTGGCTAATGTCAATTTATCAGTTAAGGGGACAGGTTCAGTGGCTGATGCTGACCAGCCCGGATGGATTACTCGTTTGTTTAATTGGCTCTTTTAGGGAGGCAAAAGTGAAACGATTGATTTGTGGCCTTGTTTTATTGCTTGTCGCTGCCGGGGCTTTTGCTGCGGCGCCGGTTGTTCGTTTAAAAGACATCGCCCAGGTTTTGGAAGCGCGTGACAACCAGCTGATGGGGTTTGGTCTAGTGGTTGGCTTGCGCAATACCGGTGACAAGACTCAAACAGGTTTTACCCAACAGGCTTTAACCAATCTATTGTCCCGGATGGGGGTTGTCCCGCAATCTGTTGATTTTAAATCCAAGAACACCGCTGCTGTCATGGTGACGGCCACCTTGCCTCCCTTTGTAAAACCAGGGCAAAAAATTGATATCACAGTTGCTTCTGTCGGTGATGCTACCTCCCTCCAGGGAGGAACTCTTTTAATTACCCCTCTTCAGGGGGTTGATGACCAGGTTTATGCAGTCGCCCAGGGGAATTTATTAATTGGCCTCGAGCCATCACAACCCAATGTCCCTTATGTCCGTCAGCCGCAATCAACTACCGGGAGGATTCCCAGTGGAGCGATCGTGGAAAAAGAGGTGCCGGTCAGCCTTGATGGGAAAGGGCAGATAACCATAGTCCTGAACCAACCGGACTTTACCACGGCCAACCGGGTAGCCGACGCTATTATTCAAGCCGGCTTCGAAGCCGGGGCCAAGGACGCCGGGACGATCATTGTGTCTCTTGGCGACCAGGATCTGGTGGCGACTATTGCCAAGGTTGAAAATGTCCGGGTCACCGCAGACAGCGTTGCCAAGGTGATTATTAATGAAAAAACCGGCACAGTTGTCTTTGGTGAAAATGTCAAATTGGCTCCTTGCGCGGTCTCTTATGGCGGGATTGATGTCTTAATCGGTAATATGAACCTGTTCAGTGAAGGGACGGCCAGTGATAATACACTTGATGAATCCCGCTACCGGGCGACAACCAATGCCAATATTGCCCGAAAAGCCAATAAACTTAAAGTCTTGCCGGCTTCGCCAACCTTGTCACAACTTGTTAAAGCTTTAAATGCCCTGGGCGCTTCACCAAAAGATTTAATGGCCATTCTACAAGCCCTGAAAAATGCCGGGGCCTTGAAAGCGGAGCTGGAGGTCCAATGATTGAAGCCATAGATAATATTAGTCATCAATCGCCGTCAATAAATTCTGCCAGCCGGATTAGTCCGGATAAAGCCGCGGCTGTACAAGAAGAATTCCTGGCAATATTTTATAAAGAACTATTGAAACAGGCCTTTTCAGCCCCCAAATTAAGCATGCTGGGAGAAGATGACGAACAGAATAATACCTTCACTTCGGCTTATTCATCTGATATGTTAATCGAGGAGCTGGCAAAAGTAATGGTAAAAAATAATTCATTGCAGGCCGACTTATTCGACACGGCAATTAAACAATGAATAAAACGGCAACAAAAAAGAAGGTCACAAAAAAACTGCCCGGGGCGTTGGAAGCCTATATGCCTTTAGTCCATTCCATTGCCTCCATGGTTTCCGGCAAAGGGCTGCCGCCCAATATTGAATATGATGATCTGGTTTCTGACGGGACCGTCGGGTTAATGAAAGCCTGGGAGAATTTTGACGTAAAACGGGGAGTCAAATTTGAAACTTATGCCTCATATCGCGTCAGGGGTGAAATCCTTGATGGCTTAAAAAACTACAGTCCCGTCCCATATCGTGTCCAGGTGATGGTCAGGGACTTGGCCAAAAAGGGTGTCAAGTCAGTAATAAAAAGTAAAACAGAAGAAGAAGAGGCCCTTTTGGAAAAGAAGGAGCTTTCCGAAGATGAGTTTAAGCAAGCCTTAAAAAGGATTAAAAAAATCGTCTCGGCTTCGGCCTTGATGTATTTGTTGTCGGTTGAGGAGATGGCGGGAGCCGGTGTTGAAGCACAGGTTACAGCTGACGGGACCCCGGATGCTGATGTGGATTTTGCTGAACTCAAGGATCGGATCAGGTCAGAAATCCATAATCTGCCGGCGCAGCAAAGGCAGGTCCTGGAATTATTTTTCCATAAAGGGATTAATCAAAAAACGATTGCTGATAAGCTGCACCTTTCAAGGCCCAAAGTCTGCCGTCTGATTAATAAGTCGATAGAGACCTTAAAGAAAAAATTACGATGAACGAAATTAGCCCGATATTTGATCAGAGTTTCCAATCGCTGGAACAAGCCATGAAGGTGGCCACGTTGCGGCAGTCGGTTATTGCCCATAACATCGCCAATGCCAATACCCCCGGTTATGTCCCTCAGTCATTTGATGAAGAATTAATGAAAGCGGTCAAACGCCAGGACAAAAAACAGGTTGTCATAGAAGATGAAATGTCTGAATTGACAAAAAACTCCCAAAAGTATTCGGCCTACATAAAATTAATGTCTTCAAAATTGACTGTTATGCGATCGATTGCGTCGCAAGGCAAGAGGTGAGGTAAAACATGAGCCTGGATCGAGCCCTAGATATTAGTGTTTCTGGCGTTACTGCCGAGCGGATCGCCATGGAACTGATTGCTTCCAATATTGCCAATATCAATACCACCCGAACAATATATGGCGGGCCGTATCGCCGAAAAGTCCCGGTTGTGGGCGAAGCCCCAATTTCTTTTGATGATGAGCTGACCACCGCCATCAACAAACTTTCTCTTGGGTCAAATGGCGGCGTAGCGGTGCTTGATGTTGTTGAAGACCAGACTCCTTTTGCCAAGGTTTACAAGCCAGGACATCCGGATGCTGACCCGGCCGGTTTTGTTTCTTTACCCAATGTGAACCTGGCGACGGAGACGACCAGCATGATTGAAACGCAGAAGCTTTACGAAGCCAACATCATGGCTTTTAATGCGACTAAGAAAATGATGCAAGATACCTTGCAGCTCCCGTAAAAATGCCGGTTGTATGTTGTTTCGGTAATGCTATAATGGCGAGGTAAAAATGGCGCAGTCAATTGATCCAATCAGGGCCGAAATAAGATTAGCCCAATTATTGGGAGAAGAGACAGCTACCCCGGCTGTTTCAACCATGCCGGCTGTCGGTTTGACCGACCAGGCTTCTGGGACAACAGCTCTTTCGGGGAATATTTTTGAGGATATGCTTTCCAAAGCGGTGGCCTCCTTAAATAATGTAAGCCAGGCAGAGATCCATGCCAATCAGATGGTTGAAAGTTACGTTCAGGGGCAGGCAGACCTTCAGGATGTGATGGTCGCCCAATCAAAGGCCAGCATTATGATGCAGTTCGCGATCACTTCAGTTAATTCGGTTGTTAACACGGTTAAAGAAGTGACCCAGATGCAAATATAAGAAAGGAAATAGAGTAGATGGCCGAACCAGGAGCAGCCGGTTTTGATATCAGACGACTACTTCTGACTGTGGGAGTAGTGGTGGTGATTTCCTTTTCCGGTCTCTTTTTCCTCTATCGCGGCTGCAGTTCGGTGCCGATCGGCGGGACTAAACCTGGTTACGTGATTATTTATTCCAACCTCGAACTAAAAGATGCCGCGACCGCTATTGCCCGACTCAAAGAAATAAATATCCCTTATGAAATTCGCGATGGCGGCAGTGCTATTGCTGTTCCCAAAGACAAGGCAGATCAAGCCAAAATAGGTTTGGCCGAAAAGAATTTGCCGGTTGGTGGCAGTGTCGGCTGGGAAATATTTGATCAATCCAGGCTTGGGGCCACGGACTTTGACCGCCGTATCCAGTTGATTCGGGCAATTTCCGGAGAGCTTTCCAGGACAATCCGTCGGATTGAAGGGGTAGAGGATGCCCGTGTACAGGTTGTTATCCCAGAGACAAAATTATTTTCTGTCAGCAACGCCCCCGTCACAGCCGCTGTCCTGTTAAAACTGGCTCCCGGTTTTGAATTATCTCCGGAAAAAGTAAAAGGGATCATTCACTTGGTGGCCAGCAGCGTAGAAAACCTGCAGGTGGAAAATGTCACGGTTATTGACGAAACCGGCCGCATTTTAAGCGCCAAGGAAGCGCTGGCAGCTAAACAGGTTCTGATCCCCCCGCCGCCGCCGGCCGAAACAATCCCGACGATTATTGCCACTCCAGAAGTTGTTGCCGCAGCTATTGCCACTTCAACTACGATCAGCCAGGCAACTACAACCACGCTGAAAGCTGTCGAACAGAGAATTTTAACTAAAACAAAAACAATCACCCAACAAAGGCCGATAAAACAAGTTGTCTCTCCTGAAGTTGTGGTCACAATCACTCCGGCAACAGCCGAAGTGACACAAGTGAAACCAACCCTGGCTAAAAAAAGCGGCAAAATGACGGCCGAAGAGCGAATCCTGCTGAAAGCCACGATCAAGAAAAATTACGAACAGGAATATTCGGGTAAGGTCCAGGCATTGTTGAATAGTTATTATCCGCCTAATGCCGTAATTGCTAAAGTCCGCGTAGAGTTCAAGCCAGCCAAAGATGCCCAGCTGAAAGCCCGCAAAGTAAAGATCAAACGGTTGGTCGCGGTTGTCTTGATCGATAATCGTTTGAGTATAAATCCAAAATTAAAAAAAGCCACGTTTAATACTGTGGCCGGTGCGATTAGCTATGACAAGAAACGAAAAGACCAGATAATTATGCAAAAAGTTCCTTTCCATTTGGCGACCCCTTTGGAAACCACCCCCTTAAAAGGCAAAAAAGGTACCAGCCCAAAAGAATATTTTAATTTCTTTAAATCATTTTTTGGCAACTTTTTCTGGTTGGCCGTCGGTTCGTTATTATTGATTTTGATTGTCTGGTTGTTTGCTGACCTGCGTAAACGGCGCTCCGAGCAGTATGACGAGGCTGGGCTTGAACCGATGCCGGCTGCTCCACAAACAAAAACTCGACCGTCGGCCGTTGACCAAATAAAAAATGTCGCTGAAAAAAATCCCGAAGCGATCGCCAACATGCTGAAAAAGTGGTTGAGCGAATAAGATGGTTTTAACCGGCAGAGAAAAGGCCACGATATTTTTATCGATCCTTGGAGCGGATATTTCCTCAAGGATCCTGCGCTATTTGCCCAACGAATTAGCTGATTTGATTGCCGCTGGTATTAATCATCTGCCGACACCTTCTCCAGAAGCGCTGGCCCAGGTGATGGATGAATATCAAAGTTTTCTGGCCCTGCCGGAAAGCCCTGCCCAGACGCCCCCGCCACGCGTGGCTGCTCCCAGCCGCTCGTTGACTTATTTAATGTATGAACGTCCGCAGCTAATTGCTTTTTTGGCTTCAATTGTCCCGGCTGAACAGGTCACTCAAATTGTTACCTCTATCCCCAAGGAAAAATCAGTTGTTGAGGGTTTGCTGGCGACCCTGAAGCCAACTCCGTTACGCGAAGTATTGGCCGCTGGCTTAAAACAGCACTTTCAAGGGAAAATATTTTAAATGGGCTTAATCAAACGCAATAGATTAGAGGATTCCGGGGTTTTATTAATCGAAAGAACCCCGGCGGTTGTCCATAAAAAAGAGAAGCCGGTCATGCCAAGGCAACCGGCGGTTAGCAATATTTCTTTGACCATCCCGGAAGGGGACATTGAACAGGTCAAATCAGAGGCCCAGAAAATTGTCGCACAGGCTCAAGCCGAGGCACAAGAGGTCTCCGAGCAGGCCAGGTTGGAAGGTCGTGAAGAGGGGATGCAGGAGGCCGCGGCTAAAATTGAGGAAGCGCTTAATACAGTTAACCAGGCGGTCAAGGAAAGAAAAAAGATCATTAAGGATTCGGAAGGTGAGATTTTGCGCCTGGCTTTGAAGGTTGCCGAACAAATTATCCGCTCAGAAGTTTCTATGCACAGAGATGTCTGCCTAAATATTGTCTCCGAAGCGATTGGCCGGATATCCGACCGTGAACAGATAATAGTCCGAGTCAATCGGGAAGATGCCGAATATTTAAAGCGTTACAAGGATCGGCTGACCAGCATGCTGGATGGGGTCAAGAGCTTTTCGATCATTGAGGACAGCAATATTGAGCCCGGCGGCTGCGTGATTGAGACCAACCTCGGTTTTATTGATGCCAGAATCTCCACAAAATTAGCTTCCATAGAAGAAGCCCTAAAAAAAGTCAGTTCTGAAGAAGGCAAGTAATCATGCCGCTTGAAATCGATTACGAAAAATATTTTAAAGCTATTGAGCGGGCAGACCTGGTCAAGGTCATTGGTAAGGTTGTGCAGGTTGTCGGCTTGATCATTGAGGCCCAGGTGGGGGGGGTGTCTGTCGGGGATCTTTGCTCAATTAGGCTGGACAAGGAAAACCGAGAAGCTTATGCCGAAGTAGTTGGCTTTCGTGAAGGGCGGGTCCTGCTGATGCCGTTGGGAGCAACTGCTGGTATCGCCCCTGGGGCCCAGGTAACAGCCGCGGGTAAACCTTTGATGGCCAGGGTTGGTCCGGAGATCTTGGGCAGGGTCTTGGGTGGATTGGGTGAACCGATAGATGGTAAAGGCCCGCTATTGAGCGAAGAAGATCGGCCCCTTGATGCTGATCCGCCTGATCCGGTCAAACGACCGCGGGTTACGGAGGTCCTCAAAGTTGGCGTGCGGGCGATCGATGGGATGTTGACCATTGGTCGGGGGCAGAGGATGGGTATTTTTGCCGGTTCCGGCGTCGGCAAATCAACCTTAATGGGGATGATTGCCCGAAATGCCGACGCTGATATTAACGTTATTTCTCTGGTTGGCGAGCGCGGCCGGGAGGTCAGGGATTTCATCGAAGAATCCTTGGGTGAAGAGGGACTGCGTAAATCGGTGGTCGTGGTAGCGACTTCTGACCAGCCGCCGTTGATCCGCTTGAAGGCCGCTTTTGTGGCCACGGCAATTGCCGAATACTTTCGGGACCTCGGTAAGCAGGTTATTCTAATGATGGACTCGGTGACCCGTTTTGCCATGGCGCAGAGAGAAATCGGTCTGGCTGCCGGTGAGCCGCCAACTACCAAGGGTTATACGCCTTCAGTTTTTGCCCTAATGCCCCGTTTGATGGAGCGATCCGGGACATCCGAGCTGGGCAGTATTACCGCTTTTTATACTATCTTGGTCGAGGGCGATGATTTTAATGAACCAATTGCTGATCATGCCCGTTCGATCCTTGACGGTCATATCATGCTGTCCCGTGAATTGGCTGCTCGCAACCATTACCCGTCTATCGATGTTCCGCATAGTGTTTCACGCTTAATGACCAATTTAGTGGCGGACGAGCAAAAGGCTGCGGCTGGAAAACTCCGCGAGGTCTTGGCCCGGTATGCCGAGGCCGAGGATTTGATCAATATCGGGGCTTATGTCAAGGGAAGCAATCCCAAAATTGATTATGCCCTGTCAAAAATTGACCAGGTTAATGAATTCCTGAAACAAGGCACTTTTGAAAAAATTGATTTTATGACCACTGTTAACCGGCTGATCAACATCTTTAAATAGAGGAGCAGTTATGGCCAAGGCTAAGCCCGGGAAGAAGTTTAAATATGATTTAGAGGCTGTCTTGAAAATTCGCGGCATTAAAGAGATAAAAGAACAGGAAAAATTCGCCGAAAAAAGCCGCGAATATTTGACCGAAAAAGAAAAGGAAGAGCTGATTAAACAGGAAAAACTGACCAAAGAAGAAGAGCTGCGGGGTGTTTTCAAAAAAGGGCCGATTTCCGACTTTGATAAGGTTTTAAGGCGCAAGGCCCATTTGGAGATACTCAAAGACGACCTTGATACCCAGGTCGACAAGGTGATCGAGGCCAGTCAGAAGCTCGAAGAACAGCGGGCTAAACTTATTTCTTCGATGAAGGATAAGAAAATTATCGAAAAACACCGCGAAAAAAAACTGGATGAGTATAAAAAATTGATGGATTCACTTGAGGCCAAATTTATTGATGAGATTGCTACGCAGCGGTTCGAGCGCGGGAAGAAACTTTGATAATCTTGCCAGCTTTGATACACTTTGTGCAGACATATTCCTTGCATTTTTTTCCGGCCAGTATAATGTTTATTTTTTGCAGGTTTGGCATGAACAATCTTTTGGTGTGGCGATTCGAGTGAGAGACCCTCATCCCCATGACCGGTTTTTTTCCGCAGACAACGCATTGTTTACTCATGACTAAAAAATTATATCATCTCTGTGGTAAAATTTCAAGAAATGGCTATTGCTAAGCCCGGAGAGGCTCGCCCGGAGAGCGAAAAGCTGCAAACCCCACTGCAGTTTCTGAAAGGGGTGGGGCCCAAGCTGGCCAAAACCTATAAGAAGCTTGGCTTAGAAACAGTTTATGACCTGTTGTTTAACCTTCCCCGTGATTTTGAAGACCGCCGGCAAACCAGAAAAATCAATCAACTGCTGCCTGGCCAGTTTAACCTGATTAAGGGTGAGGTGTTAAAAACGGAGGTTTCCACCACCAGGAACCGTTTCTCCATTCTCAAGGCCCTTATTGGCGATGAGTCTGGGCGGGTCCAGGCCGTCTGGTTTAACCAACCATATCTGCTGGCTTATTTAAAAGTCGGGACAAGGTTGATTGTTTCCGGCAAGGCTGAGGTTTCGCCTTATGATGGGCAAATCCAGTTGCAGGTCCGGGATTTCGAGATTGATACTGGCGACAATTTGACCATTGTACCTAAATATAATCTGGCTGAAGGATTGTATCCCAAGAAATATCGGGCAGTTTTGAAGAGCGCTTTGGATGGCTACCTGAAATATTTGCCTGACAAGAAAAAACAAGCTGCTTTACTGAGCATGCATCTGCCAAAGGATCTAGTGGCTGCCGATAAGGCCAGAGACTATTTGGCTTATGACGAATTATTGTCCTTCCAGTTAGGGCTTTTGTTGCATAGGCTGGAACAACGAGCCCGGCAGCCAGGGCTGCGTTTTATTGTTGACCCGGCAGCCATGGGGAAATTCTATCAACAACTGCATTTTAAGCTTACGGCCGCGCAAGAGAGGGCCGTGGCCGACATTTTCGGTGATTTTACCGGCGGAGTATCTATGAATCGCTTGTTGCAGGGAGATGTTGGGTCGGGCAAGACAATTGTGGCTGCCGCGGCAGCTTTTGTGGCCGTGTGCAACGGCTATCAAGCTGCCATTTTGGCTCCGACAGAAATCTTGGCCTGGCAGCATTATGAAAAACTCTGTCAACTCTTTGGCGGTTTAAACTGCCGGGTCGATGTCTTAACCTCGACAGTTTCTTCGGAGCAGAAAAGGGCCGAGTTGCAGACTGCCGATATTATTGTCGGGACCCATGCCCTACTAGAGGAGAAAGTTGTATTCAGAAAATTGGGTTTTATTGTGATTGATGAGCAACACCGCTTTGGGGTCCACCAAAGACTCCGCTTGATCAAAAAAGGGGAACAACCGCATGTCCTGGTGATGACAGCGACGCCAATACCCAGGTCGCTGGCCCTGACCCTCTATGGCGAGTTAGACCGGTCGGTTATTGATGAATTGCCGCCGGGCAGGCGACCGGTCAAAACCCATTTTGTGCCAAAAAATAAACGACGGCAGTCTTATGAATTTATCCGAGAAAAATTGGCCGCCGGCCGACAGGCTTATATTGTCTGCCCGCTGGTGGAAGAAAGCGCCGAATTGGACCTGAAGGCGGCCAAGGCAGAAATGGAGCTGCTGCAGGCAACTGTTTTTCCTGAATTCAAGATTGGTTTGATTCATGGTAAATTGCCTGGGAAAGAAAAGGACCAAATTATGAAGGCTTTTGCCAACCGGCAGATCCAGGTCCTGGTCAGCACAACTGTCATTGAAGTTGGGATCGATGTTCCCAATGCCACCTTAATGTTAATTGAGCAGGTGGAAAGATTTGGTTTGTCGCAATTACATCAGCTCCGGGGAAGGATCGGCCGCGGCGAAGAAGAATCTTATTGTTTCCTGGCCGGCAATCCCAAAACAGCAGAAGCCAAAAGCCGCGTCAAGGCGATGCTAGAGACAACCGATGGCTTTGCCATTGCGGAAATTGACCTTAAACTTCGGGGGCCAGGCGACTTTCTGGGTATCCGCCAGTCTGGTTTGCCAAAGTTTCGGGTGGCTGATATAATTAAGGACGAAAAATTGCTTCTTCAGGCACGAGAAGAAGCAAAATTGCTGATAGAAAAGGATCCTGAAAGTGCGCGTAATCGCTGGGAAAGCCAAAGGGAGAATTTTGAAGTCGCCAAAGGTGGGTTGGGGGGTTCGCCCTTTAACTGATAAGGCGCGGGCGGCGTTATTTAATATCCTTGGCGAAAAGCACGTTGGTGCTAATTTTCTTGATCTGTTTGCCGGCACGGGAGCCGTGGGCATAGAGGCCCTATCCCGCGGGGCGGACGTCGCGTTTTTTGTTGAATCGAACCGGCAGGTTGTCAACTTGATCAGGCAAAACCTGGAATTGACCGGTTTGGCCGGACAGGCGGAAATTTATTCTCTAGATGTCCTGAAAGCTGTGGAAATGCTGGCCAGGCGACGGGCAGAGTTTGATATTATCTATCTCGGGGCCCCATACGACAGCCCGTATTTGACCAAGTCGCTTGAGCAATTGGCAGGCAATAGTCTCTTGGCTAAAAACGGATTGCTGATTGCTGAACATCGGAAGCAGCAGCAGTTGGCTCCTCAATATGGCCGGCTGTCGAAGTATCGGGAGAATCGTTATGGGGAGACTGTATTCAGTTTTTATAAGGTGAGTGAATGAAAAAAGTTGTCTATCCGGGCAGTTTTGACCCGATCACAAACGGGCATTTGGACGTGATTGAGCGGGCG
>Ga0208373_1002487_pt1 | contig 20309 bp, 18 predicted proteins | sample RifOxyC2_FD_184036 | JGI IMG/M metagenome (GOLD analysis project Ga0208373, IMG submission 184036) | Soil microbial communities from Rifle, Colorado - Rifle Oxygen_injection C2 (SPAdes) | ecosystem: Environmental > Terrestrial > Deep subsurface > Rock core/Sediment | place: Rifle, Colorado... | reverse complement strand
TCCGATTTACTGAGAACATAGTAGAAATAGATTTGAATCCAAAAAATCAGGTTATTAATTTTTTACCTGGACAATTTATTTTTATCAGTTTTAAAGATCAAAATATCAGCAATGAAGTTCATCCTTTTTCAATTTCTTCAGCTCCAAGCGAAAAAGAATTAAAAGTAACAGTAAAAAAACTTGGCGATTATACTAATATTATTGATAAATTAAATGTTGGCGCAATAGCAGAAATTGAAGGGCCTTTTGGAATATTTTCATATAAAAAAGCCAATTTTAAAAAACAAATCTGGATTGCTGGGGGGATAGGAGTTACACCTTTTGTAAGTATGTTAAAAGATCTTGATCTAAATGAATATGCAGTTGATTTTTACTATTGCGTTCGTAACAAAGCTGAAGCGATTTATCATGATTTGTTTATGAGTAAAATTTCAGCGAATTTTAAATTTATTCCTTATTTTTCAGAGCAAAAACCGCGTTTAACTGCTGATTTTGTTGATGGGAACTCTGGATTAAAAGATAAAAGTATTTTTATTTGTGCGCCGGTAAAAATGATTCAAGTTTTGAAAAAACAATTTATTGCTAAGGCTCCAAGTAAAAATAACTTCCTGCAAATAGCGTTCAAGAAGCGTTTAGATTTGGCTTTTCTGATTGAGCAAAATTGGAAACATAACCTAAGCTATGGTGAGAATTTTGCGATTGAAGAAAAGTCAAAGATGAATGCTTATTGAATGTTATATGTGGAAGTTATTTTTACTTGGAGCCTAAAGGCTTTGAAAAAAGGTATCTCCATTCCGAAGAATTTAATTTTTAAAAACATGAAAAAATTCACCTTAATAATAATAATTTTCTTTTTTGCTTCAGTTATTATTATTGTTATGTTTGGTTTTTTATATAACCAGCAACAAAAAATCCAAGCAATAAATAATGGCAATCCGCCTGTAGCTTTGACAGTGGAAGAAGCCGCGGCGCATTCAACTTCAGATGATTGTTATTTGATTGTAAATAATAAAATATATGATGTTTCCAGTTACATTGGACAGCATCCAGGGGGCAAAAAAAGTATTATTGAGCGTTGCGGACAGGAAGCTGGTAAGATTTTTTCTGCTATTCATTCCAATTTTGCCTGGAATTTATTAGCTAGTTATTATATTGGCGATGTGGTTGGCGCTGTAAATAATAGTAATATTAGTTCTGCTCCTGAGACATTGAAGCGGATAGAAGATTTCGTTAAAAAAGCTTATCCGCAAGCGGAAATTATTAATGTGAAACCAAAAAATGATTTTTACGTTGCCAAAATCATTGATCACAACAAGCTTTACGAAATTCATATAGATAATTCTGGCAAAATTTTACAAGTAGAAGTAGAAAATGATGAACTTGATTGGAGTATTTGGGATACGGATAGTGACGATATACTCCATTAGCTAATAAATTGAGCGTATAATACTCCGAAACTTTCATCTGAAATTAGTTATAGTTCTGACAATTATGAGTATTATGAGTTTAGAAAATTTCGCAGTTTATGAGCGAAGGAAGTATAGCAAATAAAAAACTATAAAGCATTAATGCCGAGTTCTGCTAATTTCTTTCGTAAATTTTCTCTTATAATTTCTGGGTTGCCTCGTTCTTGTCGTAAAGGTGCCCCTGTCACGTATATTTCTTTTGAATCCCCCCCCCCGCCTGTACTGTATAGCCTTCAAATGCTAATGATAATAATGCGTCAAGATTAACTCTTTCTGTCGCCGTAAAAGTTAGACCTTCAGGATGAGTCATGGTGTGAATTGTTTATTAAATAAGAGGTGAAGTTTACTCTTTTATTTTTGTTTTACAAGTTTTTTTTAGCCATTTTATAGTTTGTATTTAAATTTTAATCTTAATCGCATTATTAAAATTGTGATACAGGCAATTAAGCCTAGATTATATACTATATTAAACACTAAATCTTTTAAGACGAAAAATCCATATAGAGATGTAATTAATGTGGTTATTGTCCAAATTGTATAAGTTGATATGTTTGCGCTAGGTTTTTGATGATATAAATCTCTAATTGTTGGTATGAATCCTGTAAAAGTTACCATTCCTGCGATGCTATAAGTTATAGTAAGTATATTTATAAAATTTATTTCCATATTATTTTTTTACTAAATAGATTTTGATTTTGCTTTTTTCGCGACTTTCTTTTCCACAACTTTTATCACCTCCAAGTAATCCTTTTCCACCGGTGATAAGGTTTTGACCTGATACTTGCGATATTCTTTTTCCGCTTTTTCTATTGCCTTTTCATGACTTATTTTACCGGCGTTTAGTAATTTTCCTTTGCCGTACATTTCTGTAAATTTATCAAGCTCTGCTATCCAATCTTTCATTTTCATCGGTTCTTGATCCTGAGCTTTTATTTCCGCAAGGTCAAAGAAAGCAGATACCAAGCGATTTAGCCGATACAGTTCATCTTTGGTTAAATAATTTTTAGCAATGGTAGAATCGGTTTTGGTTGGTATTTTTCCAGAAAAATTTGTCATACCCATAAACTCTTTTTCAGCATCAGCGCGAGAATAAATCAGTTCAGCAGCGGTTTGCTGATTTGTGGCATAATGCAATTTATTTTGCACGGTTTTGAAAAACAAAATGGACTCTTTGCTTTTCGAATCATAATCAATACTTGTGGCATAAAGATCCAAAACCTGACGGTATAAAACCTTTTCACTACTGCGGATATCACGGATTCTCTCAAGGAGCTCTTTCCAGTAATTTCCTCCACCAGTTCCTTTTAGTCTCTCATCGTCCATTGTAAAGCCTTTGATCATATATTCTTTGAGCCGAGTTGTTGCCCATTGACGAAATTTTGTACCTTGAATGGATTTCACACGATAGCCAACAGAAATAATAACATCAAGATTGTAATAATTAGTTGGCTTGGTAGAAAAATCGGAATTTCCGATTTTCTTTATGGAGTCCGATTCAGACAGTTCTTTTTCATTGTAAATATTAAGAATATGTTCATTGATTGTTGAACGACCTTTGTTGAACAACAACGCCATTTGATCAATAGTAAGCCAAACGGTTTCTCCTTCAAACCTAACATCTATGTGAGACTCTCCGTCTTCACCTTCATAAATAATTATCTGATTTTGTGATTTGCTTGTCATGTTTTTGCCAATTATGTTTTTTGAGCTAATCATACCAATATAATGTATAGGGTTGATTGCATGTTACTATTTTGAAATTTTCATGTCAAAAAGAGTTGTTTTGTTGAAAGAAGGACTTCATATATTCCTCTTATAAATAAATTGTTTTCGTAGCGGAGCGGAGAAAACACCTTATAATGACTTCAAGTCAATTGGTGAGACAGTGTCTCACTTTTTGGATATTTTATATAAAATAGACGCATATATGTAAGATTGCTTCTACTAAAATCCTTTCCGTAAGGTGATAATTCCTTTGATAAATTAATAAGAAGTTTACTGCCATACTGCGAAGTTATTTTTCCTTTTTGTTCAAATTCCACAATTCGTTTACCAATTTCTCGGTAAGTTTCAACTAAGATATTGTTTACAATTTTATATGCTTGCTTTTTACCTTCTTCAAAGATAGATCCAATATCTTGAATCAAGCTTTTAGAATCTTTTTGTGAATATAGTTTTGTCATTATTTAGAATGTAAGCTTTCTAGAAATAACTATACTTCCTTCGCTCATAAACTGCGAAATTTTCTAAACTCATAATACTCATAATTGTCAGAACTATAACTAATTTCAGATGAAAGCTTCGGAGTATTATACGCTCAATTTATTAGCTAATGGAGTATAGCAGTAGTTTTTTTATGGATATCAAGACCAATGATGAAATCGGCTGAATCAGTTTTTTGTTGAAGTAAATCAACACTACTGCCATTATATATTTGCGCTTATGGAGACTGTTATGTGATGTTGATTTTTTATCCTTATTAGTATTTTCTCAATCTACTTTTTTCTTTTTTTATCAATTCGTAAAATAAGTTTTTTTCGTTTGAGATAGGGGCAAAAGGGGTTGGGGGTGAATTGTCCCTATCTCAAATACATTATTCAATGTCTTTTATTGACTGAAGATCAATCTCTCTATCTCCTACACGTAGAGTTTTTTTAGTAACCCACATAAAACCCTTTTCTGGAGTTATTATTGCTACATCCGCTGGTCCGCCTACTCCGGGCATGTCACCTGGATCACCAGCAATGCCATCGGAAAATCTTTGAATGGCGTTTGTGGTCTCTATTCCTAACACACTAAAATCTATACCGTCTTGTAGCGTCATGGTGCCCCATTGAATATTGTACTCAAGGCTTCTAAGCTGTTGTTGCGCGACTTGGGGTGTTAGTTTTGTAGCTATTTCCTGAAACATGGGTAAATTGCCTATTCTACCGTCAAAACCTAATACAATGCGTGAAAGGACATCAGTTTGACCGATCCAACTTGCGCCATATTCACTATCTTTAGTTTTGCTATCACGCATTTTTTCAACTTCTCCAGGGATACAAACCTTAAAGACTTGATGAGAATCATCACTGTTAAAACCTGCGACTATAAATTGAAGCTGATCAACGCCTGCAATACCTTCCTTTTCAATTTTATTGGGGTCTTTAAACTTAAACCGAACCCGTCCTTTTTCCTCCTTTATTTCGACTACTTCGCACCCTTGTCTTTCTAAATCAGCTTTAATCTGGTTTGGTAATTTTTTTAATTCATCTTTGTATTTGTATTTATCTTCAAAAAATTTCTGCAATGCCTCGCTAATTTTTTCTATGGAAAGTTTATTCATGTCCGTCTGCTTTTTGAATTCATCTATAAAACGACTAATATTTTTTAGAACACCATTTTCAGGTAAAAAAGCTAAGCCGGCAATAACAACTCCGACTCTTTTCCCGAGTTGAAAAACTTTTGAGGCGGAATCTGATCCAATTCTACTCATACCTTTCATGTTGCGGTATGATTGGCGACTGTCAGCAGCTAAAACCATTCCTTCTGGTGTTGTGGTATTGATACATAGACTCATATTATTTTGAAATGTTAGTTATAATAAATATTGTAAAAAGTATTCCGCAAGTGGCAATTATAGCCAATATGTCTTTGCCAAAAAACAATACGGCAAAGCCCAATAGTGTTATTGCGAGAAAACACCATTCTGATTCTTTGTTAAGCGGAATACGTTTTATTATGTCGCTGAGAGTACCCTGGTATTGGGTGCTTCCTGATAGAGCGACACTCACTGCGGATTGAACGATAGTTTTCAATTCGGTGCTGTCCAGTTTTGTGCCATCATTCTTGATGTCCGTGCCTAATGGACCCACAAAAGATGTGGATGAAAGAGCAATATCATTCCGGGAAATATCGTCGGGTATTTTTAGTTTGCTTGTACCACCAATAAGTTGATAAGATTTTACTGTCTCGTCTTGCAGTACGTATAACCTCAACTCCTTCAGCGCTCTGTCGGTTGGAATTACAGAACTTACTTTTTTCCCGATTTGCACAAGATATTCCTGCTTAGTCAATGATTCGATCGCTCTCAGAACAGATTTATTGTCAGAGACATTTATGCCTGCAACCATTTCCGTCAATGATGGAATTGAGCCGTTGTCTGTGCGGTATTTGTGGATGAAGATGATGAGATTTTTTTGATTATCGGTCATATATTGTTTCGCTTTAATTGCTACATAAACAGTATACCGCCACTTTTAGTGTCGGTCAAGTACTTTACTGTGGAAAACTTGAAAAATGGCTTACAGAGGGGTTGAATTGTTATTTGCATAGTGATTTTTTATAGCCAATTATCTCAAAATGTCATATTTAGTTTTTACTAAAAGCGTTTTCAAAACAACCAACAAAAGCGTAGAAAACACCTTATACCCCTCTATAAAATAAAAAGAAAAACTTACTTTACTTCCTTATCCATTCGTAAAAAGAAAAAAGTAGATTGAGAAAAAATCAGAATAGTAAAAAATTATTTCGCCATAACTCCTTTTCCTCCAACATATTTACTCATTAATATTATATATTTGCATATTATGCGAATTGAAAGATGGCTTTTTTTAATTTGTAAACGTTTGAATTTTATCATTATTTTCTAATTTTCCCAACTCATCCCTAACCCTTCTCTTTTTTAAAATAGATGAAATATAAATGTAAAAAGAAATTAGAAAAAGAAGGGGAATTTATCTATCAACTTAATTTTTAAATCAAACTCCCTCCTCTTTTTTTGAAAAAGAGGAGGGCAAGGGGAGGTGAGTTAGATCCATCAAAGTTTTTAAATTATTTTTAACTATTAGTAATTCACTAATAGTTTAATGATTTGTAAATAGAAAATTATTGATTTAGTTTGCGTCATTTTTTAGCAAGTGTACAGTAATAAATATATATATTATTAATTAATTTAAATATTATGAAGAAATTATTTTTATTATTTTCTATATTCTTATTTGTTATTTCATTTAGCGGATGTGCATCTCAATTAAATGGTCAGGGAATAGCCGAACCAAACGATCAAGGAGCAATTGAGCCAAATAATACTAAAGAAGAAAATTTAAATATTAGAGAATTTGTGATGTTTGTTAAACAATGGGAATTTAATCCTTCTGAAATTACAGTGAATAAAGGTGATATGGTGAGATTAAAAATTACTAGTCTTGATGTTGAACATGGGATTGCTATTCCTGATTTTAATGTGAAGGCTAATCTTAAGCCAGGGAAGGAAACAATTGTAGAGTTTGTACCTGATAAAACTGGTACTTTTACCTTCTTTTGTTCTGTTTATTGCGGTGAAGAACATAAGGAAATGAAGGGAGTTTTGATAGTGCAATAAATCTAGAAATTTATTTTTTTAAGAATATTTTTCATTTCCCCTTTCTTATTTATTAAAATTTAAGTATAATCTTTTTTGTGAACTTATCTTTTTTCTTGCAATTACAATTAAATGTGCACAATTTAATTTAAAAATTTATATAGAATAAAAAGTTTGGTTCCGTTTAGTTTATTTATATTTTATTATGTCAAAAAAATTATTTGTTGGGAATATTGACTGGGGCACAACTCAAGAAGAGTTGACCGCATTATTCTCAGAATACGGCGCAATTGAAGATTGTGCAATCTTGAAAGATAGAGAAACAGGTCGATCAAGAGGTTTTGGATTTGTAACTTTTACTAATGATGCGGATGGTGATAATGCCGTATCAAAAATTAATGGTTATGAATTAAAAGGAAGAGCTCTTGTTGTAAATGAAGCAAGACCTCAAGAAGAACGAAAACCTAAACGATATTAAATCATTTTTGATTTAAACTTCTTTTAAAAAACAGAATGTGCGCAGTTCTGTTTTTTTTAATTTTAATTTTTTACAAAAGCATATTCTTTACATGTTCAATATCGAAGTTTTCGTTGTTAAATTCAATTCCTATAAAATCAAAACGATAATTATCCTCTTCAAATCCGTGTTTTTGCAAATAAATTTCTCCGGCTAAGGTAAGTTTCTGTATTTTCCATTCTGAAATGCTGTCAATTGGATCGCCAAAAGTGTTATTTCTTCTGGTTTTAACTTCCACAAAAACGATTTCATTTTTTTCTTGATCATTGCAAATTAAATCAATTTCACCTCCCTGAATATAAAAATTATGATCCAAAATTTCATAACCTTTTGCGCGTAGATATTGTGCCGCTATTTTTTCTCCAAAATTTCCAAAATTTTTCTTTGATTTTAACATAAATTCAGATTATCATAGCAGTCCTAACCTTGCAAAGTGCAAACTCCTCCTCACAATCTCGAAGCTGAACAGAATGTTCTTGGATCTTTACTTCTTGAAAAAGATTCGATTATTAAAATTGCTGATGTTTTAAATCCAGATGATTTTTATGAACCCAAGCATTCTTTAGTTTATGAAGCAGTGCTTGAACTTTTTCAAAAAAGAACAGCGATTGATGTTGTGACTGTAGCTAATAATTTGAAAGATAAAAAACAAATTGATCAAATCGGTGGGAATTTGTATTTAGCTGAATTAGTGGATAGTGTTGTTACTACCGCTCATATTATTGAATATGCGATTATTATTAAACAAAAATCTACTTTAAGAAAATTAATTAAAGCTGGTAACGAAATAATTGCTTTGGGGCATCAAGAGGATGCTGATACAGAAGAAATCCTTGAATCTGCGGAAAAATCTTTATTTAATGTGTCGCAAACTTTTTTAAGAGATAGATTTGTTCATGTCAAAGAAATTTTAACTCAGACTTTTGAAAAAATATCTGATTTGCATGATCCTGAAGGTGCGAAAAAATATCTTGGGATCTCTAGTGGTTTTACTGGTTTAGATCGAATATTATCTGGATTCCAAAATTCAGATTTGGTTATTATTGCGGCTCGTCCTTCTATGGGTAAGACTGCTTTTGCTTTGAATGCGGCTCAGAATGCGGCGAAAGCTGGTAAAACTATTGGATTAATGTCGCTTGAAATGTCCAAAGAGCAATTAGTGGAAAGAATGTTTTGTAATCTTCTTCAAGTAGATTCATGGAAAATGAAAACTGGACAGTTGACTGAAGATGATTTTGGCAGAATCGGTGAGGTTATGGATGAACTTAATAATTATAAATTATTTATTGATGATTCTTTAACTGGTTCAATTCCTGAGCTTCGAGCCAAAACCCGTCGACTTCAGATGGAACATGGACTTGATATGCTAATTATTGATTATTTGCAATTAATGTCTAGTGCTACTAGTAGTTATGGTGGCAATCGAGTTCAAGAAATTTCTGAAATCTCAAGAGCGCTAAAAGCTTTAGCGCGCGAATTACATATTCCGATTATCGCCTTATCACAATTATCGCGCGCGGTTGAGAATCGACCAAGTAAGATCCCACAATTAAGTGATTTAAGAGAATCAGGAGCAATTGAACAAGATGCTGATGTTGTGCTGATGATGTATCGAGAAGATTATTATGAAGAAGATACTGATAGAAAAGGCATTACTGATTTATTTATCCGCAAACATCGTAATGGCTCTACCGGCAGAGTAGAGTTAATGTTCAAAAAAGAACAAATGCGATTTTATGATATTGATACTCAACACGAAGAAAGGCCGGTTGTAGAAGGAGTGAGAGAGATTTTTGCGTAAAAATGAAAGAATGCGTTTCTGTTATTTTTTTTGTTTTATCCTTTTTGTTTTATCCGAAGCTTTTCTTGTATTACAGAAATTTCAAGATATAATAAGCGTAAAAGGATAGCTTTATTAATCTAAAATTTCCAAAGTGTCTGATCTTCGTCAAATTCGGATTGCTAAATTGGAAAATTTAAAAAAGGCTGGTATTCATCCGTATCCAGAAAAATATGTAAAAACTCATCAAGCTTTTTTAGCAAAAAATTTAGATAATGGAGTAAAAGACGTATCAGTTGCTGGCAGAATTGTAATGCTTAGATCTTTTGGGAAACTTATGTTTGCAATTTTAAAAGATGAAAGCGGTAAAATACAGGTTGCTTTGACTAAACAAGATATTGGAGAAAAAGATTTTGATTTAATTGAAAAAAATATTGATATGGGAGATTTTATTGGCATTACCGGTGAAATTTTTACTACTAAACATGGCGAAAAAACAGTTTTAGCAAAAAAATGGACTTTTTTAGGTAAAGCTTTATTACCACTACCAGAAAAATTTCATGGTTTAATTGATGAAGAAGCTAAATATCGTCAAAGATACCTTGATATGATTATGAATGAAGGAGTTTTAGATAGATTTAAATTTAGGTCAAATCTACTTAAAGCGCTGAGAGAATTTTATTGGCAAGAAGGATTTTTTGAAGTGGAAACTCCGACTTTGCAACAAAACGCAACTGGAGCGGCCGCTACCCCTTATTGTACTCGTAATAACGCTTATGATTTGGATTTAGTGCTTCGAATTTCACATGAATTGCCTTTGAAAGTGGCGATCGGCGGCGGATTTGAAAAAGTTTTTGAAATTGGCAAGGCTTTCCGCAATGAAGGCATTGATCCTTCTCATTTACCTGAACATACCCATATTGAACATTATTGCGCTTATTGGAATTTTGAAGATAATATGAGATTTACAGAAAAAATGTTTGATTTTTTATTTGAAAAAACTGAACTTTCAAAAAAAGTGCAAATCAAAAATAAAGATGGCGAATTAAACGAAGTTGATTTTACAACTCCTTGGAAAAGAATTGATTTTGTGGAACTTTTAAAAAAAGATAGTGGCATTGATATCACAAAAATAATTGATGTAAAGATTTTGAAGGCAGAATTAAAGAAGAAAAAAATTGAAATTTATGGTATGGAAAATATGGGATATTCAACTTTAGTTGATAATTTATATAAAAAAGTTTCGCGACCAAAAATTATCGGACCAATTTTTCTTTATAATTATCCGAAATCTCTTCAGCCACTAGCTAGAACTAATGATAAAAATCCTGAAATGGTCGATCAATTCCAGTTAGTAGTTAATGGTTGGGAAATAGTAAAAGCTTATTCAGAGTTGGTTGATCCAATTGATCAAGCGGAAAGATTTAAAGAACAAGCCAAAGCCAGCGCAGATGGAGATGAAGAGGCAATGCAGGGAGATGATGATTATATAATCGCCATGGAACACGGTCTCCCTCCAATTTCAGGTTGGGGCTTAGGTTTTGATAGGCTGGTAACATTACTAACACAGCAAGATAATTTAAGAGACTGCGTTTTGTTCCCCTTGATGAAGTCGGAAAAGATCGAAGAAAAGCAGTAAATTCCTAAAAATCTATCGATTTCAAGGATTGCAACTCCTAAAAATTTGCTTATTTTAAGGATTTGGAGTAAGGTAAAGATATGATAAAAAGATATTATCAAAATTTAGAAAAATACCTGGAAGCCAATAAAGTTTTGGTGATATTTGGAGCGCGCCAGGTTGGAAAAACTACACTTTTAAAAAATTTTCTTAATAGCACAAAATATAAATATAAATTTGATTCTGGGGATAGTATAAAAGTACAGGAAGCTTTGAGTTCACAGGATTTTTCAAGAATTTTTGATTATTGTGAGGGGTATGAATTGATTGTGATTGATGAAGCTCAGCGAATTCCAAATATTGGTATGGGGCTTAAAATTATTGTTGATAATATCCCAAAGATAAAAGTAATTGTTACCGGGTCATCTTCTTTTGAATTATCTGGACAAGTTGGTGAACCTTTGACGGGTAGAAAAAGAACGCTTGATATGTATCCAATTGCTCAGCTTGAACTTCATGATAAACAATATAAAAACTTTAGTAGGCATGAGTTAAGAGAAAATTTATCAGAATTTCTTGTTTTTGGGTCATATCCTGCTGTTTTAAACCAAGATGATAAAGAGCAAAAAATTATTGCTTTGAATGAGATTACTAATTCTTATCTTTTTAAAGATATTTTTGAGTTGGAAAAAGTAAAAAATTCCAAAATTATCATTGATTTACTAAGACTTATTGCTTTCCAGCTTGGATCAGAAGTCTCATATCATGAATTAGCAACTCAACTTGGTATTGATTATAAAACCGTAGCTAGATATTTAGATTTAATGGAACAATCTTTTATTTTGTTTAATTTACGAGGTTTTTCTAGAAATTTACGAAAAGAAATTCATAAAAAAAGCAAATATTATTTTTATGATTTAGGTATTAGAAACAGTATTATTTCAAATTTTAATAATTTAAATCTTAGAAATGATATTGGTCAGCTTTGGGAGAATTTTTTGATTATTGAGCGATTAAAAAAACAGCGTTACACAGGTATTTTTGCTAATAATTATTTTTGGCGTACTTGGGAAGGTAAGGAGATTGATTTTATTGAAGAAAGAGAAGGGAAATTATTTGCTTATGAGTTTAAATGGCAAGCAAAACAATCAAAAATTCCAAAAGATTTTGTGGCACAATATCCTGAACATGAATTTAAAGAAATAAATCAAGAAAATTATTTAGACTTTGTTTTATAAATAAATTCCTAAAAATCTATCAATTTTAAGGATTGTAACTCCTAAAAACTTGCTTATTTCAAGGATTGCAAATTTTAAAAATTCATTTTAAAAATAATCTCGGATTTTTTGTTGCGGCATAGCTAAAACTAGTCATCACATCTGAAATATTCGCCTTGATGCTTTTACCTGAAGTTTTTGTTTGATATTCAATTTTTTCACCATTATTTAAACTTATTTGAATGTTGATATAACCAGTTCCAACAGTAATTTTTATATCTTCAACATCTGAAATATTTTTATCAAAATTTCTCTTTAAGATGCCTTTAATTTCTTTTGCAATTTGTTTTAGCTTTAATCCATTCATAACAATATCAACGTCTTCTCCTTTTGAATCTAGAATTTTTATTTTATCAATCCATTCTTCTAAGCTTTCTTTTGCAATCTCCACTTCTTGATTTAAAGCTAGTTCTATTGGAGATGAGCTATTTCCTAATTTTTGATCTTCAATGTTAGTAATTGAATCTAAATTTGTTTCTGTTTTAAAATTGGTCATAAAATTTTTTTAAAATTATAAAGTTATTAATAAATTATATCATTTCTAAACCTTTTAGACAAATTTTTTGCGTATTGAAATTCTTTTGATTTAAGATTAAGCTCTAAAAGCTCTCAATAGAGACTTAAATCTTAAACTTAAATAGTTTGCTTCGCGAAATTATTGCAAAAATTATCGGTGATTCTAATGCGAAATATATTAGATCTCTACAGCCTCTTGTTGATAAAATCAATATTTTGGAGCAAGAGTATGATAGAATTTTAAAACTTGAAGATTTCCCTAAAAAAACTGAGGAATTTAAAAAAAGAATTAAGGATGGTGAAAGCTTAGATAGTATTTTGCCAGAAGCTTTTGCTTTGGTGAAAAATGCTTGTCGTAAGCTCCAAGGTCGATCATGGAAAGTGCGCGAGCATGATAAAATTTGGGATATGATTCCTTATGATGTGCAGTTAATTGGAGGTATTGCTTTGCATCAAGGCAAAATTTCTGAAATGAAAACTGGTGAGGGTAAAACTTTGGTTGCGACCATGCCTTTATATTTAAACGCGCTTAACGGTAAAGGGGCTTATCTTGTTACAGTGAATGATTATTTAGCGCATCGAGACTCTGAATGGATGAGGGGTATTTATGAATTTCTTGGTTTGACTGTTGGTGTAATTTACAATCACCAAAAAACAGATGAAAAGGAAAAAGCTTATGCCTGCGATATTACTTATGGTACAAATAATGAATTCGGATTTGATTATTTGCGCGATAATATGGCGACTCGAATTGACGATGTTGTGCAAAAATATCTTCATTACGCGATTGTTGATGAAGTTGATTCAATTTTAATCGATGAGGCGCGTACGCCACTTATTATTTCAGCTCCAGCAGAAGATTCAACTGACAAATATATGACTTATGCGAGATTAGTGAAAAATTTGAAAGAAAATGAAGATTATAATATTGATGAAAAACAAAAAACCGCGGTTTTGACTGAAGAAGGTATAGCCAAAATGGAAAAATTTCTTGGTGTTGAAAATATTTATACTGAAAAAGGCTTTCAAGAGGTAAATCACATTGAACAAGCTTTAAAAGCTATAAGTGTTTATGAAAAAGATGTTGATTATGTGATTAATAATAATGAAATTATCATTGTAGATGAATTTACTGGCCGATTGATGCCGGGAAGAAGATTTTCAAGTGGTCTTCATCAAGCGATTGAAGCTAAAGAAGGCGTAGCTATTAAAAGAGAAAGCAAAACTCTAGCCAGTATTAGTTTTCAGAATTATTTTCGATTATTTAAAAGATTAGCCGGTATGACAGGAACGGCTTTGACAGAAGCTGAAGAGTTTACGAAAATTTACGGACTAGAAGTGATTGTTATTCCTACAAACAAGCCAGTTAAACGAGATGATTCGCATGATGCTATTTATAAAAATGAAAAAGCGAAATTCAATGCTGTTTGTAAAGAAGTAAAAGAAATAAATGAAAAAGGACAGCCGGTTTTAATTGGCACGATTTCTATAGAAAAATCAGAAAAATTAAGTAATTTATTGAAACAGGCTGGCATTTCTCATACTGTTTTGAACGCAAAATATCATGAAAAAGAAGCGGAAATTATTGCTAAAGCTGGTGAAAAAAATGCAGTAACAATTGCTACTAACATGGCTGGTAGAGGTACTGATATTAAGCTAGGCGATGGCGTTAAAGATTTAGGCGGATTATATATTATTGGCACTGAACGTCATGAAAGCAGGCGAATAGACAATCAGCTTAGGGGACGTGCTGGTCGTCAGGGAGATCCTGGGATCAGTCAGTTTTATGTGTCAATGGACGATCAAGTGATGAGGATTTTTGGCGGAGACAGAATTAAAAAGGTAATGGACACTTTGAATTTACCTGATGATATGCCGATTGAAAATGGTGTAATTAGCCGGTCAATTGAAAGCGCGCAGAAAAAGGTTGAGGGTTATCATTTTGATGTTCGTCATCATTTAGTTGAGTATGATGATGTAATGAATCAGCATCGCGAAATTATTTATCGACAAAGAAGAAAAATTTTGGAGAGCGAAGATATTAAAACTGATATTGTGAATTTATTTGAAAAAGAAGCCGAAGCAATTGTTTTAGCTCAGGCTATAGGCAATAAATCTCAGGATTGGAATTATCAAGAAATTATTGAAACAGTGAATGCGCTTAGTATTTCTGAGGAAAAACTAAATATTGAAGAAATTACAAAAATTGAAGATCGCGATCAATTAATTAATCTTATAAAAGAAAATTTACTCCAAGGTTATCTTGAAAAAGAAAAAGCTATACCAGATTTTCAGGCTGAACATGGCTCCAAAGTTTTACGAGGGATTGAAAAAATGGTTTATTTAAGAACTATTGATGGTCTTTGGATGGATCATATTACGCAGATGACCGAACTTCGATCTAGTGTGGCATTTAGCGGATATGGGCAGAGAGATCCTTTGGTTGAATATAAAACAGAATCATATTATTTATTTCAAAAATTGCGACAGAATATGGAGTCAAGAACAATTCAGACTTTACTCAAAGCGAATATCGTTGATAGAACTGAACAGGAAAAAGCTATGATGGCTAGAAAAATGGCAATTGCCATGACTAATCAAAATCAAATTGAAGAAAGTCTATCAAGTGAAGAAACATCTAAGACATCATCACCTCAAAAAATTATTACTATAAAAGCTGATGAACCAGCATCAGTATCGCAAGCAAAATTAAAGAAGGTAGGCAGAAATGATCCTTGTCCGTGCGGAAGTGGAAAAAAGTTTAAAAAGTGTTGTGGAAGATGAAGATCGTGATTTTTTTATTCTATTATATTTTGCATCTTTTCTCTAGCTGTTCTTGCAGGCGCAATAAAAGTTTCATCAAGAAGCGTATCTTTTGCAGATAAACTATTATTTTGTGATTCTAGTGATCCTGGGACTCCAGTCATTTCTTTTTGTTCTTTTTGAGCCGCAACTGTGATTGGATTTGCCATTAGCATTAAGAATTATTAAGTCTACTTACATATAATAACATATTTCAAAAATATATGCAAAAATTTTACTTAAAAATTTATAATCTATAATCTATAATCTATAATCTATAATCTATAATCTATAATCTATAATCTATAATCTATAATTTCTTATGAGCATCCCATTGAATTTCCGCAATTTGTGCATTTATAGCAGGCACCATTTCTTACGGTGATATGTCCGCAGAGATCGCAGGCTGGCGCATCTCCCATTAAATTTGCAAAGAAACTATCAGGAGAATTGCTTATTTTTGATGGTTCGGTTTTGTCGGTCGCTTCCACTTCTTCCGAAACAGTTTGTTCTGTTATCATTGCCTGTCCGATTGAGTCTTTTAATTTTTGATCTTCTTTGATCTGAAATTCAGTTTTTTCTGGTTTAATATGTACAAAATCAGTTCTGTTTAAATATTCCATTCCAAGGACGCGGAAAATATAATCAACCATTGAAGTACAAGTTTTGATATTTGGATGATTAGTCATCCCGCTTGGTTCGAATCTAGTAAAAGTGAAAGCATTGACATATTCCTCTAAAGGAACGCCATGCTGAAGTCCGATTGATGTAGCCACTGCGAAACAATTAAGCAGTCCTCGGTAAGACGCTCCTTCTTTGAAACTGTCAACAAAAATTTCTCCAAGCGTGCCATCAGCATATTCACCGGTTCTTAAGTGAATTTTGGTTGGTCCAACTTTTGAGGAGATCGTAACCCCTCTTCTTTTTTGAGGTAATTTCTTTTGCATTCCCCACATTAATTCTTTCTTTTGTACTTTTGTTGGCTCAACTTCTTCATCCTTTTCCGTACTACCGGTATTGCTAAGAGGTTGAGACATTTTGCAACCGTCTCTATAAAGAGCAACCGCTTTGAGTCCTAGTTTCCAACCTTGCAGATAAATTTCTTTTATGTCTTCTACAGTAGCCGAGTTAGGTAAATTAACAGTCTTTGATATTGCTCCGGATAAAAATGGCTGTACCGCGGCCATCATTTTTACATGGCCCATTGGGGCAATGTAACGTTCACCTTTTCCACATTTATTAGCACAATCAAAGATCGCTAAATATTCTTTTTTGATATGTGGTGCTCCTTCAACTGTTTGCGTGCCTTCAACATACTCCATAATTTCAGTTATTTGTTTTTTATTAAGACCGCGTTTTTTGAGTTCTTTTGGATTGATATGCGGAGTCCAATCGTTAAATGATTTATTTTTAGCTACGTTTTTGAAAGCTTCTTCTATTTGTTCTGTAGAATAATTTAATTTTTGGAGCATTTCTATTGTCATATATGGAGCATTTTCTAAAGTTTCATGACCTAAAACGTAATAAATAATGTCTTGAATTTGATTTTCTGTATAACCTAATTTGGCAAGTGCTTGAGGTACGGATTTATTAATAATTTTAAAATATCCGCCACCAGCCAGTTTTTTCCATTTTACTAAAGAAAAATCAGGTTCAATTCCGGTAGTATCGCAATCCATAAGTAAACCAATGGTTCCAGTCGGAGCTAATACTGTTACTTGAGCGTTTCGAAAGCCATATTGTTCGCCCATAGTCAAAACTTCGTCCCATACTTCATTAGAGGCTGAAAAAAGTGATTTAGGACATAGTTTTTGGTTAATATTATTGGCGGCTAATCTGTGTTTTTCCATTACTTTCATCATCGGTGTTTTATTTTCCTTATATTTTGTAAATGGACCTTTAATTGCCGCCATTTCCGCTGAAGTTTTGTAAGCGGTGCCACACATTATGGAAGTTATTGCCGCGGCAATAGTTCTAGCTTGTTCGCTATCATAAGAAATTCCGTTTACCATTAATAACGTGCCTAAGTTGGCATATCCAAGCCCCAAAGTTCTGTAATCATTGCTATTTTCAGCAATTGGAGCAGTTGGATAAGAGGCAAGTCCAACGATAATTTCTTTAGCAATTGTAAAAATTCGGCAAGCGTGTTGATATTTTTCAATCAAAAAATTTCCCTCGGAATCTATAAATTTCATTAAATTGCATGAGGATAAATTACAAGCTGTATTATCCAAAAACATATATTCAGAACATGGATTTGAAGCATTAATTTTTCCGCTATTCGGACAAGTATGCCAATCATTAATTGTTGTGTCATATTGCAAACCAGGATCAGCACAAGTCCAAGCCGCTGTACATATTTGATGCATTAAATTACGAGCTTTGAAAGTCTCGCAGGTTTCACCGGTAGTACGGAAAGTTGTATTCCAATCCTCATCATTTTCAACTGCTTTCATAAATGCGTCATTGACTCTTACAGAATTATTTGAATTTTGGCCGCTAATAGTTTTATAAGCTTCGCCGTTGAAATCAGCTGGAAAGCCTTGAGCGATCAAAGCTTGGGCTTTTTTCTCTTCTTTATATTTCCAATTAATAAAATCAACGATTTCCGGATGATCAATATCTAAGCAGACCATTTTTGCCGCTCTTCTTGTTGTCCCACCTGATTTAGTTGCTCCTGCTCCTCTATCAAGTACTTCAAGAAATGACATTAAGCCAGAGGAAGTCCCCCCTCCCGATAAACTTTCTTGGCGTCCCCTTAGAGAAGAAAAATTTGTTCCGGTTCCTGATCCGTATTTGAATAACCTTGCTTCATTTTTTAGCAAATCAAAAATTGCCATTAAATCATCGTTTACGGATTGAATAAAACAAGCGGAACATTGTGGATGGCTGAAACAATCTTTGGCTTGCACTACTTCCATTTTCTGCTCGTCATAATAAAAATTCCCTCCACTGCCTTTAATGCCGTATTGATGAAAAAGTCCGAGATTAAACCAAACTGGAGAATTAAATGCACCTGTTTGAGTAATTAACATGTATGAAAGTTCCGCTTCAAAAGCTTTCGCATCTTCTTTAGTAGCGAAATATCCTCTTTGTTCTCCTTCAACAGCAAGGGTATTTGCTAGACGATTAACTACCTGTTTAGCGCTGAGTTCATGTCCTGTTCCTGGTACACCAGCTCTTTTGAAATATTTTGAGGCTAAAATGTCAGTTGCTAGTTGAGACCAATCTTTTGGAGCTTCTACTTCGTCAAACTTAAAAACAATTGTTCCGTCAGGTTCAGTGATGATTGATTGTCTTTTTTCATATTCAATTTCATCAAGCGGATTGATGCCTATTTTTGTAAAAAGCCGATTGATTTTTAATCCATTTTTATCTATTTCAGGCGCGATAAGTTTTTGTCTATCTTTTATAGAATTTATTGAAGACACTTTTGTAGTATTTGTAAAAACTGCGCTTTTCATAAATAATAGAAGTTAAAAAAATAAAGACAAAATGATAAAAACCACAACATCTTGTGGCTATATTGAAACGTGTATACTACATATTACACCTAAGTTTTTTTTCTGCAATACAAAATTTTTAAAAAAACTTGCCAATTTCTTAATTTTTAATTTTAAATTTTTTGTTTTTTTACTTCAAAAATGTTATAAGGTAAAATACTTTATTGTATATATGTTTCTAAAAAAAAATAAATTTATTTTTTTCAAAAATGAGGCGTTTAATGTGCAAAAACTTTTGCACGATTTAGCTGAATCAGTTGGTTCTGGAGAAAAAAGGCGAGAAGAAACTGAGAGTAAAGAATCTAGAGCTTTATTTGAACAGCAAAAAATGGCCTCTGCAAATCAGGTAAGAAATTTAGATCTACTTCCTGAGACTAGTAAATCAAAATTAGTTCCATTAATTCGTTCTGTGAAAGATAGACAGGAATTAAGTGAGTTGGAGGTCTTAATTCACAAAGCCATAAAATATGCTCGGTTTGCTAAGGAATCAGGAGCTTTTGAAGAGCATCCTGAGCAAATAGATGTTATGATTGACTGGATAGTTGATCCAGAAAATTTAAGCCAAATTGATAAAAATACTAATTTTTTGATGCGGACGATTATTCCTGAAGAAAAAAATCGTGTTTTTCGAATGGCTTTATGGAAAGATTTTGATCCGGAAATTATTAAAAATTATGAATTAAGAGCAAATTCTAAGGAAGCGCAAACAACTGATTTGCGGAAAATTTTGTTTACTGAAGTGGAAAAAAATTTAAAAGATAAATATAAAGGTGTTTTAGAAGATTCTCTGGATATGGGAACAGAAACAGGGAAGGTTAAATATCAAAAATTAATGATTAAATTTGAGTCTATGTTTGGCTCAAATATTCTGGATTTTGATAAACGACATGAAGCTTTAGTGGAAGCAAAAGATTTTTTAATCAGTATGAAAAATGATAAAGATGATGGATACAAAGCTTGGTATCAGATGCAAAAGAAAAAATGGACTAATGTTGATGATGGAAGGTTAATTGTGCTTTTTGAAAATATGCAAACAGATCAAATGTGGAAAACAGAAGACAATCAAAAATTATTTGAAATGGCAAAAAGTAAATATGGAGAAGAACTCAAATCACGCTCTTTGCAAATTTTAGATAAAGCTACTGATAATGAAGAAGAAAAAAAATCTTGGCTCATTAATTTTGAAAGTGCAGATTTGGAAACAAAAGTTTTATTGTATCAAAGTTTAAAAACTGATCAAAAGCAGTTTAGCAATAAGGATAAAGAAACCTTTAAACTTATCGATAAATATCAAAAAGGAAATCCAGCAATTTTTAACGAATTTAATAAAAGATATGCTAAAGAACGAGGGACGAAATCCCACGAACAAATTTTATCTGAAGTTACAGCGGAATATGATGATATCGTTAAACAATATAAAAATTTAATTGGCGGGCTTGATTACGACGATAAAAAGAAAAAGTTAATGATGGATGATTTTTATCGT
>Ga0208373_1002484_pt1 | contig 20334 bp, 14 predicted proteins | sample RifOxyC2_FD_184036 | JGI IMG/M metagenome (GOLD analysis project Ga0208373, IMG submission 184036) | Soil microbial communities from Rifle, Colorado - Rifle Oxygen_injection C2 (SPAdes) | ecosystem: Environmental > Terrestrial > Deep subsurface > Rock core/Sediment | place: Rifle, Colorado... | reverse complement strand
GAGGTGATCGGCGGGACGAACGTCCAGTTTGCCCACGATCCGAAAACGGATCGGGTCGTTGTCATTGAAATCAACCCCCGCACCTCCCGCTCCTCCGCCCTGGCCTCGAAAGCTACCGGGTTTCCGATTGCACTTATCTCCTCGCTTTTGGCGGGAGGATTGACCCTTGATGAGATACCCTACTGGCGGGAGGGAACCCTCGACAAATACATACCGTGGGGAGATTACGTCGTCGTGAAGTTTTCCCGCTGGGATTTCGAGAAATTCCCCGGCGCGATCGACAAGCTCGGAACGCAGATGCGCGCCGTCGGCGAGGTGATGAGCATCGGTAAAAACTATAAGGAGGCCTTTCAGAAGGCGATCCGCTCTCTCGAAAAGGGGCGGGCGGGTCTCGGGTTTGTGAAGAATTTTAATAAAAAGTCCGTTGACGATTTGCTCGAAATGCTCTCCGAGCCTTCCAGCGAGCGTCAGTTCATCCTTTATGAGGCCATCCGCAAAGGGGCCGGCCTTGAGGAACTGAACAGAAGGACTCATATCAAGGGCTGGTTTCTCGAACAGATGAAGGAACTGGTCGAGACGGAGGAGGAGATTCTCGCCTATCGCGGGGAAACCCTGCCGGACGAACTTCTCAAAAGGGCCAAGCAGGAAGGGTTTTCCGACCGTTATCTTGCCCAGATTCTGGGAATGCGCGAAGACGAAATCCGAAAACAAAGAACAGCGCTGGGGGTTGTCGAGTGCTGGGACGCCGTCCCGGTAAGCGGCGTGGAAAACGCCTCCTACTACTACTCGACCTACAATGCCCCCGACAAGACACAGGCCAGTGAAAACAAGAAAAAAATCATGGTGCTCGGCGGCGGTCCCAACCGGATCGGCCAGGGGATAGAGTTTGACTACTGCTGTGTCCACGCGGCCTTCACGCTCAGAGATGAAGGCTATGAATCCATTATGGTCAACTGCAACCCGGAAACCGTTTCGACCGATTACGACACCTCCGACAAGCTCTATTTCGAGCCTCTGACGGTCGAAGATGTGCTGGCGATCTATGAAAAGGAAAAACCGGAAGGGGTGATCGTCCAGTTCGGCGGTCAGACGCCGCTGAATCTGGCCCGGCAGCTCTCCCAGGCGGGGGTGCGCGTCATCGGCACCTCCCCCGATACGATCGACCTGGCTGAAGACCGGGATCTCTTCAAGAAGATGATGGAGAAGCTCGGGATTCCGATGCCGGCTTCGGGTATGGCGAGCAATTTCACCGAAGCGGTAGGCATCGCCGGGAGGATCGGTTATCCGCTGATGGTGAGGCCGTCGTATGTCCTCGGCGGTCGCGGCATGGAGGTAGTTCATGACGAGGAGATGTTGAAACGCTATGTCGAAGCGGCGGTCGGCGTGACCCCGGAGCGGCCGATCCTGATCGACAAATTTCTCGAAAATGCGATCGAGTGCGAGGCGGATGCGATTTGCGACGGAACGGACGCCTTTGTCCCGGCGATCATGGAGCATATAGAGCTTGCCGGCATCCATTCGGGCGACTCCGCCTGCGTCATCCCGCCGATCAGCATTTCCGCACGTCACCAGGAGACGATCAGGGACTACACCAAGCGCATTGCCATCGAACTGGGGGTGGTCGGCCTGATGAACATCCAGTATGCCATCGCTGGAGAGATGGTCTATATCCTCGAGGCTAATCCCCGCGCCTCGCGCACGGTTCCCCTTGTTTCGAAGGTTTGCAACATCTCGATGGCGAGAATCGCCACACAAGTCATGTTGGGGCAAAAGCTGGCGGATTTGCAGATCAAGCAGAGTTCGTTCTCTCATTTCGGAGTGAAGGAGTCGGTTTTCCCGTTTAACATGTTCCAGGAGGTCGATCCGGTGCTTGGTCCGGAGATGCGCTCCACCGGCGAGGTGCTGGGGCTCGCAGATTCCTTCGGCCTGGCCTTTTACAAGGCGGAGGAGGCAGCTCAGCAGGTGCTCCCCCGGGAAGGCACGGTGCTCATCACAGTCAATGATCAGGACAAGGGCGGCGTCCTGGAAGTTGCCCGGGCCTTTGGGCAGATGGGATTCTCGATTCTGGCGACCGGAGGAACGCAGGAATTTCTGATCGCCCACAACGTGCCGGCGCAGTCAATCCTGAAAGCGCACGAAGGCCGTCCGAATATCGTCGATGCGATCAAGAACGGTGAAATCAATCTGGTGATCAACACCCCCGCGGGCAGGCTGAGCCAGACGGATGACTCCTACATCCGCAAGGCGGCAATCAAGTATAAAGTCCCGTATATTACGACGATCGCCGCCGCCGTCGCCGCCGCGAAGGGCATCGCCGCTTTCCGTCAGGGACACGGCCGGGCAAAGTCCCTGCAGGACTATCATCGCGATATCCGGTGAGATGCTGCGACGATAAACAGCGCCAATAAACGTACATCCTCTAAGGGGAACGATTCGAACCAGAATGCAGAACGTTACTCTGAAAGCTGACTTCAGTTTTGGATAGTTGTTAACGCCCCATTGTCAAAATAGAGATAACTGCCACCATAGCACCACTGTTCACGCAAACTCTGGGATCGGGAACTCACGTTGTGGCTCTATGGAATCCATTTACACGTGTCCGGATCAGTATTTGATGGGCAGGCAGGCAAGCAATTGGGATTGGGATATGCATGTTGTTGATGCAGCTGCTCTGCTGTATCAAAGCCCCTATACTGTCGCGGAGGGAATACGCTCCATTTCCAATCGAAATCAAGCATTATCTTCACGGTCGGCATTCTACTGACTTCAAGAAGGATGTTGGCCCCCTCAGAAGTAAAAAAATCAGCTATCGTGTGCTCTTTCATTCCGTAAGCCACGCCCAAGGTCAACACCTCCATTGAGGTAGCGATAATAATGTGCTCTGCCTTGCCGCCGGTAACCGGAGCCTTCTATTTCTTGAACACGTCAAAAAGCTTTTCAAGGACAGGCTTCTCGATCTTCGCCAAGGCATCGAACTCTCCCGCATCAAGCCATATTCCTCTGCAGGATGAACATTCATCTATTTTCATCCCTTTGAAATCGATTTCTACAAGATCTACCCCGCACTTCGGACATTTCATAAAGTGTAGTTCTCGCAGTTTCTCTCTTTGCTCTTTCGATGCCTGCTTCTTCTGCTGTTCCTCTCTCTGCTTCTTCATCTCCTGTTCTATTCGCACGAAATACTCTTCTTCACGTTCCGTCGGCTTTACCGGCATAGGGACCTCCCATCTTCAGCACCGTAATATCTATCTGTTAGGGGTTCTTTTCGGCTGCTTATCAAGCTTGTTTATTGACTTTTGTTTCTGTTTTTCGCTGTTCTGTTTCTGACCCTTTTCCTTATCTTTCTTACCGCCCTTGTCTCCCATTACCGCTCTCCTTTTTCTGTTATCCAAACATATTCTCATAGCGTGCCTTCTGTTACAATCACAGTAGGCCAACCATTATTGATTGAAATCTTGCATACTTTTCAAAATCCGTCAATTACTGCTTTCAGCTTGCTATACGCGTCAACCGGATGGGCCTTATTTCTTATCTTTTTGAAAAAGGCTGTCATCGAGGCCGGCATTGATCCGCCATTCGCTGTAAGAAATATCGATGTCTCCTTCCCCCGACACATCATCAAGTCTGCGCATGCCTGAGGAAACGGGATTATCTCTTGTGCTAAAAAATGCGGCATCGGCATTGCGCATCTCTTCGGGAAAGGTGAGGTGGATGTGGACCTTTTCCGGCAGTGGCCATTTCTCAAGACCCTGCTCAACGGTCCTGTAAGTAAGCTTCACCTGCCCTTTTGTCCCTTTGACGGAGAAACTTTCCATCTGCCGGATCCGCAGGGGATTTCCCCCGACCCAGACATGATAATACCTAATAAGTGCCTTGGTTTCGAGTGGTTCCACCCTGAACACGTCCATCGTACTCCCGTTTAGATTCTCGGTCCGTTCGTAGGTGATCAGATTTTTTGCGGGATCGAACTGGAACGGGTTGAACACGCCGCTGTCGCGGGGTATCGGTGCAAAACTCCTGGTTTCGATGTGGAACTTGTCTGGTTTCTTGAAGTAAAGGGTGGCGCTGAAATCGGGAATCCGGATGGTTGGCATGTTCACTTTTGCGTGAATCCTGACGGTGTAGTCGTTCAAGTCCCGATAAGGCTTTACCAGTTCGGTAAAGACATGCCGGGGATCCGGCCTCTGCTTCGCGTCGGTTTTTTCCTGCGTCGCTGCCTGCGCGGGGGCACTGAGAAGAAAGAACAGGCAAAACGTCATTATTTTGTTCAGGGCAGGGGATTTCATTTACGAAAGAATGTCCTTTCTGGAAAAATAGACGATCGCCGCCAGGAAAAAAGCAAAGATGAAGCCGGCCAGGATGATGACATTGGTGCGGATGACGCCCCAGGGAATCGGATCATCGAACACCTTCTGCCACGCATCGAAGTAATTGAGGAACAGATAGGGGCGGATCGCCTGGAACAACTCGAAGGGCAGGCTGATAATAATGATGCTGACAATAATGACCGCCATCGTGGCAATGATCGGACCGATGGAGTTGTCGGTAAACGCCGAAAATAGAAAGCTGAGGGAGGAGACGACGAACATCGCCAGTGTGGCCAACCCGTAAGCCATCAGGAAATATGCAGGCAGATGGGATTCCGGGATAACGAGGATTCCCCGGCGGATAACCAGCAGATCGCCGCTGCCGAAGGCCCAAAGGGAAAGGCCGAGCGTCAGGCCGCCGATGAAAAGTACCATAAGCGCCGTATAGATGAGGGTGACGATGAACTTGGCCGTGATGATCCTGGTTCTGGAAACTGTATGAATGAGAAGGAAGCGGAAGGTTCCTGCATTTCCCTCGCCGGCGATCTGATCCCCGGCCACTATGGTCAGGAGGATCGGAACATGCACCCAGAGGGCGCCCATGAAGAAAAAGCCGAAAAACCAGCCGTTCAAGACATTCCCGCCGATCACGAAGTCGTTCTGCAGCAGGGAAAGCAGGTGTCGTTCAAAAGAAAGTTTCCCCCCCAGCTTCAGGCCTATCACTACCAGGGGGACGATCATGCCGAAGGCCAAAAACCCGATATAAGTGCGCCAGCGGGTAAAGGTCTTGATCAGTTCGAACCAGACGAGATGCATCATGGTATGTCCGCTCTCCCATTTATGAATATTAAGCTACGATTTATGGACATTAAGCTCCGCTTTGTGGACATTAAGCTACGCTTTGTGAACATTAATCTTCGCTTTCTTGACAGCGATGAATTCCTCACGGCTCGCGCCCTTCGATCAGGTTCAGAAAATAAGTTTCCAGTGTCCTTTGGGGAATGAGGCCGTTCACGTTGAAGCCGGCATTGACCAGTTGCCTGTTGAGCTCCGGAATACGCTCCAGATCGAGCTCAACGTTGATGCCGTCGCTTTGGATTGCCGCGGACCTGCCGAATGCATTTGTTTTGAGAAACTGCAGGGCCTCTTCCGGGCGGTCCGTCTTCACCAAAACATAAGAAGGTCCCCTTTTCAGGAGATCCTGGACGCTCCCCTCCACGCGGAGCTTGCCTTGATGGATGATCGCCATCCGGGTTGCAATCAACTCCACCTCGTAAAGAAGGTGGGAGGAGAGAAAAATGGTCACCCCGCGCTCGCGGGCAAGCTCCTGGATAAGCTCACGTACCTCCTTCATCCCTTGAGGATCGAGGCCGGTCGTCGGCTCATCGAGGATCACCAACTCTGGTTCGTTCAGAAGGATCAGGGCCAGGCCAAGGCGCTGGTTCATCCCGTGCGAATAGGTTTTCACCGGATCATCGGCCCGGTCTGCCAACCCGACCTGCTCCAACTGCTTCATGATCTGACGGCGGGAGACGGGCTTCTGGAGTCCCCCCAGGATTTCCATGTTGCGCAGAGCGGAGAGGTGATTGTAAAACGCCGGCTTTTCGACCACCGCCCCGACCTTCGCCAGGGCCTTGTGACCGGCCTTTTTGAGCGACGCCCCGAAGATCTCCACGTCCCCTTCCTCAGGAAAGACGAGATGCAGAATCATCCGGATGGTGGTGCTTTTACCTGCGCCGTTGGGCCCGAGAAAACCGAACACGTCTCCCCTCTGAACCTCGATGTTCAGATGATCCACTGCCAGTCGGTTTTTGTAACGCTTCGTAAGCCCAACGGTGCGCAGTACGGTTTCGGACATGGTCCCACGGTCTCCTGATCGATTGCCTTGATACTTGACAGGAACTTGCCTTTTCGTGTCCACAAGTATAGGACGGAAAAAGCTTGTATGTCAAAGGATATGTTAAATAGGGCTGGACCGCGAATTGCGTGAAGAAGGGATCGAGACGAATCCCGTTGGGAAGACTATCCTCCGCGATATCCGCTGAGAATGCTGTTGCTTCGACAGCCTGCGTCACGGTCGATGACGCTGCCGATTATTAATCCGGATGCAGGGCTCGGCAAAAATGTGTTGACAGAATGCGCAATTACGTGTTAGGTGCCGCCCGACAGTAAGCGAAAGCCGTGCGTGCAGGGTTGCAGTATCGGCGGGGAGAGTGCGTAAGCGGCAGCATGGATGTGCCGCACGTTCTGTTCTTGCCGGCTTCAGCAGGCCATTTATGAGGGGTTAAGCAGAAGCTTGACCCTTTTTTGTTGAAAAATGCCGGTTGCTCGTTATTTGAAATGATTGTTATAGCGGTTGTCAAGGGATGTTGTTTCCGCCAGGCGAAACACGCGCACTGATCTCCGGCGTAAGGGGCTTTTGCCTATCGAACGCCACGGAACAAGACGTCCCTTTTCGAACCGTCACGCGGCAGGCAACTGCCGCCGTTCACCCCCGCGAAGAACTTTTTGGAGACATTAGACTCCGTTTTCGCGGCATCACCGCAAAGTGATTTGCAGAGCTTCATCACGCTGAGAGTGCGACTTGGCAAGAAGGAGTCAAGGAGTATTTTCAGTGAATTTTGAACAGTTTTCTTTAGATCCGCATCTTTTATCCGCCATCAGGGCGGAAGGCTACACAGCGCCTACCCCGATCCAGGAGCAGGCCATGCCCCCCGTTCTCGCCGGAAGGGACGTTATGGGACTGGCGCAGACCGGTACCGGCAAGACCGCCGCCTTCATTCTGCCCATTCTCCAGCGCCTCATGCAGGAACAGCGACCGGCCCAAAACGGGCGTCAGACCGCGGCGGGGGCGCCAACCCGGGAACTTGCCGAGCAGATTAACCAGGCCGCGATTTCCCTGGGGCGCAATACCAGCGTCAAGAGCGCCACTATTTACGGCGGGGTGAGCAAGGGGCCGCAGCTTATCACCCTGCGACGCGGCGTGGAGATTGTCATCGCCTGCCCGGGAAGGCTTCTCGACCACCTCGGCGAAGGCAATATCGATCTTAGCCATGTCGAGGTGCTGGTTCTCGACGAGGCGGATCGCATGTGCGACATGGGTTTTTTGCCGGATATCCGGCGCATCCTCAAATTTGTGCCGGCGAAGCGCCAGACGCTCTTCTTTTCTGCGACGATGCCCGATGATATCCGCTCGCTCGCGGATGGAATTTTGAGCAATCCGGTCAGGGTGCAGATCGGGATGATTGCCCCGGCCAAGACCGTCACCCATGCGCTCTATCCGGCGCCGGATGGACGCAAAACGGATCTGCTTATGGCGATGCTGCAGCAGACCCCGACCGGACGTGTTCTGATCTTCACCCGCACCAAACACCGCGCCCGCAACCTGGCGAGCCATCTGGAGAAGAACAGCTACCGCGTCTCGGCCCTGCAGGGCAATATGACCCAGAACCGCCGCCAGGATGCGATCAACGGCTTCAAGGGGGGCAAATACGACATCCTCGTTGCCACCGACATCGCCGCGCGTGGCATCGACGTCTCGGAGATTTCGCATGTAATCAACTATGACATGCCCGATACGGTTGACGCCTACACCCACCGGATTGGCCGGACGGGCAGAGCCATGCAGACCGGCGAGGCCTTCACTTTTGCTTCCCCCGCGGACGAGATTATTATCCGGCAGATCGAGCAGGTTCTGGGCGCCCGGATCGAACGCCGCCGCCTTCCCGATTTCGACTACGGAAGCCAGGTGCAGGAAAGCGCCTTTATTTCCACCCGTCCCCAGCAGCCAAGGCCGCAGGTGAGCCGTCCGCGGACTGGTGCGCCCCGCCCTGCCCAGGGACAGGGCGCTTCCGGAAACAGGCTTGCTTCTGTGGGCCAGAGACGAGGCGGCGATTCGGCAGGTTCCCGGACTTCGCGCAGCCATTCCACCCCCCAGCAGCGCAAATCGCTTCCCTCGTCCCCAGCGGTGCGACGCGCCTGGTAGGGGCAGTATCCCCACGTTCACCTCAAGGGATGAGTGCTCCATAGAGCATTCACCCCTTGAAAAATATTTTTTTCTTGGTACAATCAGTCAGCAGCTTGTTATGGAGGGAACAATATTACGCGTTTCCGGGGCTTTATCCGAACGTCGGCAAACTCGCCACTGACTGCAAACCAGAAAAGGAGCTTTAATGCTATGAATGAGGCGCTGCATCGATGGACATTCAGCCGCATTGGCGGTGTTGACCAGGTAGTTCTGAAGAGTGGAGACGATATTGCCTGTCTGCACGAGCTGGATCAGAAGCTTTGGGCGGTGCTTACCATGCCCGCCCGTCAGCAGCAAATGCGCGATACCCTCGAACATCTCGATGCCGACCGTGATGGCAGAATCAGAGTGCCGGATATCCTGAGGACCGTTGAGGAACTGAAGGCGGCGTTGTCGTCTCTCGAGATACTCTTTGAGCAGTCGGATAAAATCTCCACCGGTCAGGTCGCCGATGAAAACCTGCGCCAGACGATCATCAATGTTAATGAGATCATTAGTAAAAAAACAGAAGGCTTTTCCCCGGATTCCGAAAATGCCCCGTCTCCCCAGCAGTTGAACGAGAGCAGCGCGGATCTCATCGGCATCGACAAGGCAATAGCCTTGTTTTCGATGCTGCCGCTCAACGGCGATGGCGTGGTGGTTCCCGAAGCGACGGATGACGCCGGCTTGAAGGCGCTTCTGATGACGCTCATTGAGGCGGGCTATTCTGTTGCCGATGCAAGCGGTGCGCAAGGGCTTGATGCCGCCTGCATCGAAAAATTCATCTCTGATGCCAAGGCATATCTCGCGTGGGCCAAGGAGCCGGAGACAAATTCGGGACTGCTGCCTGCCGGTGAAAAAAGCGGGGAGGCCGTTTCCCTTTTTAATGAAATCCATCTTCAGATTGATGAATATTTCAGGCGCTGCAAGCTTCTGGCGATGGCGGATGCGAAGGCGACGACGAAGGAGCTGGAGGCGGCTTTTTCTGTTGTTCTCTCGCAAACGGTTTCCCCTGATTCAGAGGCCCTGAAGGCCCTTCCGGTTGCTTTTCCCAACAGTGACGGGATTTTGCATCTCGACGGACCGCTGCATCCGGAATATGAAAAAAATGTTCGTGCTTTCTTCTTGCTTGTTGAGTTGCCCCGTGAAAAGAACAGCGAGGTGACAGCGGAAGAGTGGGAAGCAGCGACGGCCAGGTTTTCAGCATATAAATTGTGGCTGAGCGCAAAGCCACTGGTCAATGCGGAGGCGCTGGGCGTCGAAACCCTCGGTTCCATGGTTGATAGCCAGGATTTTGTGAAAATTGAGGCATTGCTGGAAGCGGACAAAAAGATGGCGGATGTTCCCTTGCAATTGCAGCAATTGCGCACTATCGCCCTTTTAAAGCGCGATTTTTTGCAAATTCTGAAGAACTTCGTAAATCTGGATGAGTTCTATCTGAGCAAACGGGGCATTTTTCAATCGGGACGGCTCTTTCTCGACAGCCGGGAGCTGGAGCTCTGCGTGGATGTCACCACCGCCGCTGCCCATGCCGCCACCGCCGGTCTTTCGTCGATGTATCTCATCTACTGTGATTTGACCAGAAAGGACGGAACGAAGAAATCCGTCGTGGCAGCTTTTACCGCCGGGGACGCCGATAACATTTTTGTTGGCCGGAACGGCATTTTTTACGACGCCGAAAATAATGACTGGGATGCGGTCATATCGAAGGTTGTCGTGCAGCCGATCAGTATCAGGGAGGCCTTCTTCAGCCCCTATAAGTGGTTTGTGCGCACTATCGAAGGACTCGCCATGAAACGGGCCGCGGCGGCCGAGACGGAATCGATGAACAAGATGAAGGATACTGCCGGCGCAGTGGCCGCACCGAAAATTGGCGCTCCAGGGGGTGCGGGCCTGCCTGCGGTCGCTAAAAAGATCGATGTCGGCACAGTCGCGGCAATCGGTGTCGCGTTGGGCAGCATCGGGGCCATGGTGACCGGCTCTCTCGGCATTTTCTTCGGGATGGGCATCTGGTTGCCGCTGGGCCTGCTGGGGGTGATCCTGCTCATTTCCGGACCATCGATGATCCTTGCCTGCATGAAACTCCGGCGGCGCAATATTGGCCCGCTCCTGAACGCGGAAGGGTGGGCGGTAAACGGTAAATTAAAGATCAACGTTCCTTTTGGGGCAACGCTTAGTCACCTTGCGGTTTTGCCGTCCGGGTCATCACGGCAGTTCAATGATCCCTTTACCGAGAAAAAAAGTCATTGGAAATTGTACGTTTATGCATTTTTGCTGATCGTCCTGGTCCTGATTTTATATTATATCCTATAATTTGCCTTGTGCCGCGGTTTTCATCCGATAATCGATGAGCAGCAACGTGTCTGCCGCCGTTAATCTGCCGATCGGCCCGGTACTGTAAACGGCGTCTTCAAGCGTGCCGTCCGGTCTGATGATGAAGCCCGTCGGGTGGATAAATCCTTTGTCCGCATCGAAAAAGGCCCCGGTCATATTGGCAAATTCTTTTGCATCCATGCCGCAGGCCACGGGGAAGGTCAGCTTTCGCCGTTCCACGATCTTTTGGGCCTCTTCCCTGCTGTCGGTGGAGGCGCCGATGATCTTGATGCCTTTCTCCGTGAATTCATTGATCCGTCCCTGAAAATCAGCTAACTGCTGATGGCAGAATGGTCACCACCGCCCCCGGTAAACGAGGAGGACGCTCCAAGTCCCCGCCCCCCTTTCGGGCAGCGTCAACGCTGCGCCGTCGGCAGTCTGTAATTTCATTTCCGGAAAAAGATCGCCGCTGTCAAGCTTATTCACCACTGTCTGGGACATGATTTCCTCCTTTTTTGATCTGAAAATGCACCTCCAACTTCCATAAAAACTCTCCTTGATCAATAGCCTTTACTAAACTCTACTAAATGGCGTTGCTCGTGGTCATATTACTGTTCGGCACCCGCCGCTGCAGCCATCCTGATGTAGCGCCCCTTCCCTTTGGATATGTCCGCTTACGGACAATTTACGGACAATTTACGGATCATGCTTTAATCATTGCGGTATTGTCAGGAAAAAGATAACGGGAAGGTTTTCCCGTTCCTTCGAGTCTCAATAACAACCGATCTTTCATTTTTTTCAGGATGTATCGCGCTTGAGTCCCGGTAACATTCAGCAATTTCTGACACTCCGCTCGTTTGATCGAACCGTGTTTCCGCACATAGGCCAGGATCTTCTCTTCATCCGTTTCAAACGTCGCCTCCAACAGCGGCGCCGGCGCCTCGACGGGAACGTTTAACGTGTAATAGGCCCAGCGACGCGTGCCGTGCAGATCAACCAGGCCGTAGTCCGTCAGGGTGCGCAGCTCCCGCGTGGCCGTAACCGAATCCACATGGTTGAGCCGCTGATAATCGTTGTTGGTCATCCCCTCGTTATGGCGCAAATAGACAAGGGCCATCCTTTGATGGTCGTTCATCGGCTTCTCGGCAAACCGGTTCAGCCAGGCGACGGCCTCCGGATTCAGCAGCGTGTGGCTTCGGAACGTCACCCAGAAAGAAGAGCGGCGATCCCGAAAACGCGGGGGTTCGAGATTCGCCTGGCGCATCGCTGCGAGCATGGCGCTGACCCCGCTGCCCCGGTTCTCGACCAGATGCAGATCCTCCATCAGACGCATGAGCCAACGGTTTCTTGTGGATTGGGCCGCCTCCAGGTTCTCTTCCGTGACATTGCCGTAAAGACCGCCCGGGCTCTGGATCTCCAGACGGTCGGCAAACAGGCGGATCTGGATATAACTGCCGCGCACAAAATGGCTGTAATCGCGATGCGCAACGGCATTGACCAAGGCTTCGCGGATGGCGACGGCCGGGTATTCCGGGATGTCCCGGCGGAGCAGCCCCTCGATCAGACTGCTTTTGCGTATGGAGGCCAGAACGTGGTTCACGGTGGATTCGACCATTTCCGTACCTTTGAAGCGGGCGCACTTCACGCGGGCATACTCCGAGAGACTTTCTCTTCCCGCCAGCATCATTCCTCCCACCGTAACAAAGCGCTGCTTCCCCTCTTCCCTGATGATTCTCAGATTCAGGATATCCGCTGCCTTCATTGCTTCAGTGCAAAAGCTCTCAAGTCATTTTTGATATAGTATTTTGCGCCAAATTTCGTAAAAAGTTCTTCCGCATCGTAAAGGAATTTACCCCAGTTCACCGTTTGTTCATATTCTTTCATGTGATTTAGCTTGCCTACCTTCCAGAAATTCACATAGGGATGCGCCATCCGGATCACCGCAAGGGCCTGATCGGGATCGATCACCGGCTCAAGGCTGACCCAGGTAAAAAGGCCCTCTTTGTGAGCATTTTTCAAAACGGTCAGCCGGTCATCCACGGTCGAGGCGTGCGGCTCCCAATCCTTGCGGATAGAGTCATCGGCGAAACACAGCGTAATCCCCAGTTGCGTATGAGCATTCTTCATCAGACCCATGTCTTCCTGGATGAGATCCACACAACCTTTGGTCAATATCTGGCTGTTCAGCCGGTGTTTTGCAACAATTCCCAGCGCCTGCCGTGTCAGTCGTTCCGTACGCTCAATCGGTTGATACGGGTCACTCAGAAAGCAAAAGAGAATCCGCCGCGAATCTCCACGCAGTTTTATGGCGTCTTTTTCGAGGTTTTGCAGCACATCACGGCGCGGCGCCGCTGTCGCATGCCACTTTTCCCCTGTTGTTCGCATACACGACGGCGCATAGCAGTACCGGCAGCCGTGCGTGCAGCCGCGGTAAAGATTGCAGGCCAGCTCGGAATATTCCCGCGCCCGTCCTTTTGGTTCATAGACGACATTCATGTTCAAACTCTTCCAAAATGTTCACTTGTTCCCATAGTCGTCTTCATTTTTTATGAAACCGTCCCCTCTACTAAAATTATCTCCCCTTTTTCGTTAACCGGTATTTCTGGGTTGGGCTTTTGGGGGAATCCGGTTGGGTCATCTCAACAAAACCTCCTTCAATAGCAGGTTTCAAATAATCGTAAAGCAATGTTGGACGATGGTTCAATTTCAAGGATTGCATGATCTCGCGAACGGCCAATGGCTGGTGCTGCAAGCAGAGCAGTAATCTCTGTACTTGTTCGGTTACTTGTTCGGTTACTTGTTCGGTGGGCTCGGTTTTCGAGAGCGGCGGTGAACTTGCACCGTTAAGGGCGAGTGGTTGGGCAAAATATACAGTAAAGCGAATTCGCATTCCTATCTCAACCATTTGCGGTTCCTGCAAGCCGAGTTGCTGTGCCTCCTCAAAAATCCGGAGAATACCGCTACCCCATTGTTCGATAAGATCAATCTCCCTGAAAACACGCGCTATAACGCGGTTCCGCAGTTTTGAAACACCCTGACGGATATCATCAAACGTCAAACCCGGCAGCAGGATTCCGGGGTTTTCAATTTCAATCCGATCGTCAAAAAAAGAAACCCTGATGGGAGCGCCTTTCTGGGAGTAGTCGGCATGAACAACCGCGTTTACTACGGCTTCACGCAGAATCGATAAGGGAATGCTCCAGACATCCCGCCGATGCAACTGAGAGAGGTCGGCGCCTCGCAGGGCATGTTTTTTCAGGAAATCCATGGCCCGCTCCACTGCAACCGGAAGGTGATCGTAAATTTCAGCATGATCAAATATTTGACTTTTGGTTTTGCCAATAAAGCGTCCGCATTGAATCCATGCATCGGGAAAAACCGCCACGCGTTGCTTGCCAAATAACAGGACGCCTCCCACGGTGGGAACCAGATGCCCTTGATGCTTTATGACGAGACGCAATGTTTCCAAATCTTTTTTCAACAGCTTGTGGTGCCTTGCAAAACAGGCGACTGCTCCCTGAAAATCGAGGTCATCAATCTCCATTTCAGGGAGAGATTGTTCATCAAATGCAGCACCCAAGGCACTTCTCCGCAGTTCCTGAATCAAATCAGCATCTGCCTGCCGATTGGTTGAGCCGAGCCGGACATACACACCCTGCAGCGGGCCTTCGCTTTTCAGCCAGTGTGGTCGGGAGCCACTGGGATACACTTCTACCGCCAGCAAGGTTTTTCCCTGCCAAGCGATCAATTCCAGATTGGGTACGAGTCGCGGCTCAATGCTCTCGGCAATCAGATTACATAACCGTTCCTCTTCATCCAGCGGATTCTCAAGTCCAAGTACATTCTTTGTGACATCCTCGATACCTATCAGCAATATGCCACCTGCGGTGTTGGCAAAGGCTGTCAGGGTTTTCAGTATATTTCGGGGAGAACTGAGATCACGCTTGAACTCAAGCGTCTTGCCCTCATCGCGTCCGATCATTTGGCTAATATTCATCACGGTCGAAACCCTCTTAAATGAAATTTAAAATGTGAACCCGTCCCCGATTGTTTCGCAAAGCGGCCGAATTCGCAAGCGCTGAGATATATTCACCGATAGCCTGGGGCTCAGCGTCACTAACCTTGAATTCCAGGCATTCGCTTTCACGCGGCTCGGTACATAGACGGTCCAGAAGGGCATGTAGTTCTGCGGTGTTCATGGGCTTTCCCCTGTGGAATTACCCCTTACAAGGTTTTAGGTTTGTATGGCTATTGACATCGGGAATTATTAGTCTATCGCAGAAAAACATTACTTCAGATCCCTTATATCTGACTGCCGCACTGTAATTAATTCCATAGACTATTTTACGTCTATGTGGATACATAGCATTAACCTGTGCCACATTGTCATATGACACAACCCAAGGCTGCTTGATACTACTCTGAACTAATTTAGAAACGCGATCGTGATCTTCATGAATATAGTGATTCTCATACAGTCCTTTACCTTTGACATAGTAGGGAGGATCTAAATAAACAAGAGTTTTATCCGGTAAGGAAGGTAAGCGTGTAGAAATAAAAACCTCGGCATCTGCGTTGTACAACCTAATCTTATTTGAATAGCGCACAATTTTTTGAATTCGCTGTATCAAATCGGCCTTGTTGAAACGTGCATCTAATTTCCATTCTCCAGACTGATTTTTCCCCCCAATTACGCCACCATTAATGATTCCTGATCGGTTAGTACGATTTAGAAAAAAGGTTGAAAAACCCAAATCCAGCATCGAATATTGCTGCGGTTGTTGCTGTACCTCTTTCTGCTTAAACCATTCTGCCATCGTCACTTCAACGTTTTCTATTTTTGCGCAAAGAGCATCATTATCATGCAAAATCGAATGCCAAAAAGCGTATACGGATTTATTAAGGTCATTAAGATGTATGCAGGAAACATGTTCTAAAAAAAGGAGTGTAAATGCTATACCAGCGCCTCCGGCATACGGCTCGACATAATGTCCATCAAGCAAGTTGTTTTGCTCGATAACGCGCATAATAAAATCGATTAGTTTCCCTTTGCCGCCAGGATATCTTAATGGGGTGTTGAATCTCTTCACATTTCTCTCACGTCTTATTGTGCCATCTTATCTCCGGCACCGTAGTTAATATTATTATATGTAGACAATCTCTTTTCATTAACCTATAGCCACATTTTTTCGATAAATAACTTCAAATTATCCCATGTTCGTTTCAGATTATTTGGTTCTGGATTGAATGATGGGTTGTGCACGTAAGCGTTCAATGTGTTGGGCGAAACAAGTGAATTTACATCTGCAAGAGCCGCGTTAATCGGTTTCAATTGCTTTTCGCTCATTATGTTGTTTGTTTTCATATGGTTAATAACTTCTCTCATTTTATTTAAGAGCGTATCCTTACCGGGAGGGAAATTGACATTTATCTTCATTAGATAGTTGTCAACACTAAATTCGATAAATACTCGAAATAAAATCGCAATTGCATTTGCATAGTCTTCCACATTAAGTTTCCTGATTTCATGAAAAATATTATTCACTTTCCCATCCGGGAGCTTCAATTTATAACCCCTTGGAAATAACTTGTCGCGATCATTTGTAGTAAGCGTATTTTTAGGCTTAGATTTAAGTATGGATTGCGCTGTTCCTTGCTGTAGATTGCTTATTTGCTTTCCTTTTTCGATAATCCATGGTTTTTCTGCTATTGCAGGACGAGGGTATTTCTCTATCAAACGGTTAACAAAGGCCTCTCGTTGTTCTACCTTATCTATTTTTGATTCGTTAAAATCATCGCCGTCAAATTTTTCGGTCGCTATTGCAACAACCATTTCCTTAAGGATACTCAAAATCCACATAGCATCAACATTAGAAACAAGTTTGCCATTTTGAATTGTAATACCAAGAGTTTGGCGGATGTAAGCTGTACCCAATAAACGTGATAGATTGGTTATGGGGAATTTTGATCCTGAGATTTTTTTCCTGATGGCTTCATCTATCATCGCATTTGACTCAACAAAATCTAACGCATCTTTAGTTGGAGTTGGCTTACCTTGATCAGCATCTGCCCTTTCCTTAGCGATGGCTGTCCATTCTTCAGTACCGGCACCCCTTAAACCTTTGTCGTGCTTTCGTTGGATCCATATCAATCCAGTTTGCTTATCCGGAACAACGACACAAAAAAGCTGCATCGGTACTTTATTTGCGTAAGACTTATGCAATTTCTTAAATGCTGCATGAAGTTCTGTCCCCTGTGCCAAATCTGGTTCCAGTACAAGTTTTATAGCTGTGTACCTTCGGTTTCCTTCAATTATTACATACATCTTTTCTTGCTCTACTGAAGGTGCAACCATTGGTAAGTCAAAGGGACTTAGCCCACATTCGATGATATCTTCAGCAAGCGTTACAAGTTTCTTGCCTTGTTCATCAATGATAGCCTCACGCGCAGCCTTTTGGCTATCCTGCTTGCCGATACGATAATTTGCTGTGTCCATACTCAAGTCATAAATGCTAATCAATTTACGTTCGATCATCATCCCTCCTATCTCTCGCAAACAAGAAAAATAGAATTTGCGAGTTCATGAAGATTATTAATCAATATCCGATTTATATTGATTTCCCTCGTCCACATAATACTCATTATTCTCTTCTATTCACAACCCCAATCTCCTCATCCGTCAATCCATATAACTCATATACCAGTTGGTCTATCTCCGCCTCAAGCTGCGGGATGGCGGGGCTGTCGGGATCGGCGAGGATATTCCGGACGCGCTCGATGATGGAGGTTTTCTGGGCGTCGGTGGCAGATGGGATCGGAAGTTGTTCCATAAAAATGATACGCATTTCCATAAATCCCCCTCTGACAGGCGGGCTGATCTGGCCGATGAAAAAGTTTGTGACTCGGGAGTTCAAAATGCCGAGCAGTGCAAGATCATCCGTCGGAAGGATGTAGGACTTATCGTTGCTGAAATAGGCAGATTCGTCGTAGATGAATTCAGGTACTGTTGTGAAGTGCCTCCATGTGATTTTCGGTTTGTCGAACTCCTCGAAATAGGCAATGTTGTCTTGAATCTCAAACCATTTATAGGTTCCCGGCTTACGTCCACGCTCGTCGCTATCTGATTTTTTCGGTTCCAGGTCTATCCGGAACTGCTCCAGATGGCGTTTGATGGCCGGATACTGCTCAATGTCCGTCCCGCGTCGGGTAAAGATCACATACAGCCCCGCCCATTCCGCCTTCCATTTCCGGATATCGCGGCCGCGGAGCCAGGGCTTGATCAGGTCGGCGCTTTTGGGATCTTCGGCGATGAGCCGTCGTCGGGTGACCTTGTCGATGACGAAGGCCTCGTTCAGCCCGGTCAGGACACCCCGATAGAATCTCCCCTGCACATATTCGCCCAGTGGTTTGCCGGCCTTTCTGAGTTTCTCCATCAAGGCCAGCACGTCCGGGCGCTCCAGCGTCCAGCCCTCCGGCTTCAGGGCGGCGACGGGCATGGTGAAACCGACGGCGGCGAGGGTTTCGTCTATGCGCTCCAACTGGGAAGGATCGGTAAAGGTGGCGGCGAGAAATTCACCCCCACCTAGCCCCTTTCCCATCGAGGGGGAGGGAGTTAAGTTTTTTCCCACGAGCAGGATGGACGGGTAGGTGGTGGCGTCGAAGATGGGAAGATCACCGAAATCGATCACTATTTTGGGTGTCGCCTCGCCGGCGAGGAGCGCGCGGGTGTTTTTGCCGTAGCCGGCACGCATGAATTTGTTCGGCGCGATAAAACAGAGGTGGCCCGAGGCCTTCAGGATATCCAGGCCGCGTTTGTAGAAGTAGGTATAAAGGTCGGCGGTGCCGCAATAGAAGGCGCCGAAGGTCTGCTTTAACCGGGGCTTGAAGTCCTTGATGGATTCCTGGCGCACATAGGGCGGGTTGGCGATGACCGCATCAAAGCCTTGCGTCTTATGGAAAACTTCCGAGAACATGATTTCGAAGTCAAACTGCTTTTCGCCATGCGTCAGTTCGCCGATGAGTCTGTCAATCTGGTTCTTGATAGTCTTCTTTTTTTCATCGTCGGTCTCGTCAAAGAAGCGGGGTTTCAGCAGTTCGAGTTGTTTGAACGCGTCGGCGTTGAAGAGATCCTTCTCGACATTGAAAAGTGAGTTGCCGCAGACGATCTTGTAATCAAGATTCGGCAGCGGCTTGATCTGCTTCACGTCCTCTTCATCCACCACCAGCGAAAGCCAGAGGCGCAGTTTGGCGATCTCGATCGCGCCGGGATCGATGTCCACGCCGTAGAGGCAGTTCTGGATGGCGTGGCGCTTGAAAAAGTACGGCGTTCGCTCGTGAACGTCATTGAAGTAGGGGGTGAGGGAGGAACGGGCGCGGACGATTTCGGTCATCATGCCTACCGGGAAGGCCCCCGACCCGACGGCAGGATCGCAGACGGTAATGTCTTGCAGCTTCTCGTCAAGCAACCGGGCATGTGTTTCGATGCCTTCAGGCAACTCCGGCTTGTAGCTTTTCGTACCGGACATTCTCGCCGCTTCGTAATGGGCGGCCTGATCGCCTGTATGAATGAAGGTCTCGATATCCTCGCGAGGAACCCGTTCACGGCGGGTCACAGCCCGGAGCGTCATTTGTTCCGGTTCGGGCTCGCCAAACAATTTGCTCTGCTGCGGCTTGAGCGGGAAGATGGGTTCTGCGACGGTGTTGAGCGCCGTATCAAGATAATTGATGAGGCTTTCCCGGCACATGTAGTGGACGATCTCGCGGGGCGTGTAATAGGCGCCCAGCCCTTTGCGGCGGTTTTCTTCGATCAGGTTTTCAAAGACCTTGCCGAGCATTTCCGGATCGATGGCCACTTCCTTTTCCAGCGGTTCGGCCTCGTTGACGGTGAAGTTGTAACGGTCGAATACGTCGAGGACGCCCGTTCCGATGATATCTCCTTCGACAGGATCAGCATTGGCAAAGAGGCGGTTGGGAAGGATAATGTCCGTTTTGCGCCAGTCGTAGCCGCCCAGCGGTTCGAAGAGACCGCCGTTCAGGAAAGGAATCCGGCACTTGAAGTGGCTGCTCCATGCCTCGTGGCCCCGGTCGGTAGCCAGCGTGTCGTAAAAAAGGGGTTTGAGGACATCGTTGAAATAATTTTCGTAAGCGCCGTATTCGCCGCCGGCCAGACGCCGCAAAAAATCGTGCGGGCCTGTGCCCCAATCTTGCCCCTTCTCCACGCCAAGCCAGCCCTTTTTCTGGAGGAAGTAGAGGAATACGATCTGTCCCATCAGTTTCTTGGCAAAATCAACAGAGTTGATGTTTTTTGACTGGAATTCGTCGCTAACGGACTTGTCCTGCGTGATGAGTTCTTCCAGCGCCTGGTGAATGCTCTCGAAAAGTTTGACATAACACTTGAAGAATTCCCTGGTGACGGCCTCAACGCTGAAGGCCTCTTCTATATCCGCGAGGTTGGGATCGGTTTTCGTGTCCTGGAGCAGGGAGAGAAATCTTGTTTGCGCCGTATGGCAGCTTTCGCCTTCGCCCACGATGTAAGAGAATCGGCGCGCCGGGGTCAGCCGTTCCTCAGGTATAATCTTTCCGGTCAGGGGGTTTCGTTTGGTCTCATATTCCATCCTTATGTAGGAGAAGCGCCATGTCCTCGCATCAGGAGAGACAAACGCGATAAGCCCCGCCTCTTTATAACTGTCCTGGCGTTTAAGTAGATCG
>Ga0208373_1002483_pt1 | contig 20339 bp, 15 predicted proteins | sample RifOxyC2_FD_184036 | JGI IMG/M metagenome (GOLD analysis project Ga0208373, IMG submission 184036) | Soil microbial communities from Rifle, Colorado - Rifle Oxygen_injection C2 (SPAdes) | ecosystem: Environmental > Terrestrial > Deep subsurface > Rock core/Sediment | place: Rifle, Colorado... | reverse complement strand
AATATTCAGAAGATCTTTGTTTGTGGTTAAAGACGTTAAACGGGGCGGGAAATTTACCAAAGAAAACGTCCGTTCCATCAGGCCGGGTCATGGGCTTGAGCCTAAATATTATGAAGAAGTCATGGGTAAATCAGCTGCTTTGGACATTGACCGGGGCACGCCCCTCGCTTGGGAATTAATCGGTAATTAAGAAATTATATGGGTGATTATAAAATAAGAAAAGTAAAAATAGAAGATTCCAAAAGCATCTGGCAAATTAGGAATCATCCGGCCTCCCGTGAAAAGTCGGATAATCCGGAAGAGATTTCTTTTGAAAAGCATCAGGTTTGGTTTGAGAACAAATACTTTAAAGATAATAATCATGACTGTTTTATTTTAGAGCATAATCTTAAGGTAATCGGCTATAACCGTTTTGATTTTGACGAGGCCAATGATTGCTACGCGATTTCCATCGCCATTGATTCAAATTTTTATAATCGGGATTTGGGCCACTTACTTTTGAGTCAATCATTGTCGGAGTTTAACCGAACTAAAGACATTATTGCCAAAGTACAAAAAAAGAATATTGCCTCGGTAAAATTATTCAGGAAAAATGATTTTACGGTATTAAAGGAGGATGAAGAAAACATTTATTTTAAAAAGTCGTCTAAGACCGAAACCGGTTCAGGTCAGAAAGAATTTAAGGATAAAAGGGTTTTGTTTTTTCTGCAACGTCGCTGGGGCGTAACTCTGGGGCATTATTTGGCCAAGAAGTTGCAGGCGGAAGGCGCCAAAGTAGCGGGCTTAACCTTTAAAAGAACAACGCATAATTTTATCACCGCTCAAAGAGAGGTTAACTACGACAAGATCATTAACATTGACGAAGTAATGAGTCGCCCAAAAGATTACCTTAAAGATGACGATTACGGTTTGGAAGAAATTTGCCTCTCCTTGGGCATAGATTCCATCTGGCCATTAGCGTCAACTTTAAGGTTGCACGTCAGGTCATACAAAGATAAATACTACTACGGCTTTAAACAAAACGTTTCCGACGAAGGGATTGTAGATTATATCAAAGCCGTTTATAAAATTATCAAGATAATGTTTAGTGAATTTAATCCGCAAGTAATCTTGGCCCCGAATTTCGGCGATTTGCTTCATCTTATGTTCTACCTTTATGCTAAAAAAAGAAACGTTAAAATGCTAGTTTTAATCGACTCTAAAATTAAAGGAATTAATTTTTTCACTCACAGTTACCTGGCTGATAGCGGACGGTTTTACGACCGGGTGGATGAGCTTAATGATGGTTTGGCCGAATCGCCAAACCGAGCCAAGGCTAAAAAATATATCAGAGAATTCAGGGAAAACTTTAAAAAAGCCGACATCGGCTTTAAGCTGGCAGAAAAGAGGTCTTTTATCAAGAAGATTAGGCATGAACTGTCGCCTTACTATCATATTTTACGCTGGTATTTTAAAAGACCGATAAATCAAATGGAAAGTATCGGCATTTCCGTAGATTACAAACCGCCGAAGATTATCTTGCGCGACCATTATTGTCACAAGAAATATAAAAAGCATATGGATAACTTTAACTACTATCCGTTGGACAAAATAGATAAATTCGTCTATTTTCCCCTGCAGGTTCAGCCGGAAGTAACCATTGATGTGATGGCGCCTTTCTTTAACAATCAAATAGAAACCGCCAGGCAAGTGGCCATGTCCTTGCCCGATGATTATACCTTGGTGGTTAAGGAGCATCCGGTGATGAGCGGTTTAAGACCGCCCTCGTACATAGAGAAAATAGACAGAACCCCCAACGTTAAATTAATTGACTACCGGATATCCAGCGAAGAAGTTTTAAGGAAATCAAGTTTAATCGTAAGCCCGAACAGCACTACCATAGTGGAAGCCGCTTTTTATCACAAACCGGCCATTCAGCTTGGTAATTTAGGCACCACCTTAAAACTGCCCAACGTTTTTAAACATGACAACATGACTACCCTATCGTCAAAAATTAAAGAAGTCTTAAAGCTGGATTTAAAGAATCAGGAATATGAGAGAAGATTGGAAAACTATGTGGCCGCCGCTTATGATACCGGTTTTGAATTTAATTATTGGGGAGTTTGGGAGAGAGCCGAAAAAGACAACCTGGATGTTTTTTGGCAGGCTTGGCGAAAGGAATTAAAAAACGTTTTGTGTAATCAAAATTATGAAAATTAGTTGTATTATCCCGACTTGCGATCGGCCGGATTTTTTGCCAAAAACCATCAAGTCAATTTTGGACCAAAGCTTCAAAGCTTTTGAGATACTGATTATAAACAACGGCAAAGAAGACTCGCTTAGCTTGCCCGAGGGTTTAGCCGAAGAAGTTACCGTCCATCGGATCATTCCTTATGCCGGAGTGGCCCAGGCCCGAAATTTCGGTGCCTACCTAGCCCAAGGCGACTTCCTGGCTTTTTTAGACGATGACGACACTTGGAATCCTGATTATTTAATGAATGTTTCAGCGGCCATTGAACAGGGAGCCCAATGCATTCTTAGCCGCATAGATAAATTGGAGAACGGGCAGGTTTTGCCATGGAAAAATCCGGAAAACATGATTACGGTTAAAAATATGCTTACTTATAATCCCGGAGCCGGCGGTTCAAATCTGGTTATAAAAAGGGAACTTTTTTTTAAAGTCAGGGGCTTTAATCCTAAACTGCCGCCTTCAGAAGATAAAGCTCTGGTTTTAGAGGTTTTAAGGAGCGGCCAGGAAGTAAAAGTCCTGCCGGCTAACCAGATTATCGCGAGAATCCACGATGTCGGTCGCTTAACGGATAATAAAAATATTATTGAGGGGATTTATCAATTTACCCGCAAGTATTCATTTTTAATGAATAAAGAAGAGTATTTGACCAACTGGTATAAAATTTACGATTACCAATACAGGGCTGGCGGTAAAAACTCTTTAATACCCTTCGTATTCTTGTATTTAATAAGAATGTTTATATTAATTAAGCGGAAGTTTAAAAGTAATAAAAATATATGACGGCTAACCCATTGTTCAAAAAACTGGAAGATAAAACCATTTTAGTAACCGGCGGCGCCGGCTTCATTGGTTCCAACTTAATTAACGAACTTTTAAAGCATAGCTGCCGGGTTATTTGCTTTGACGATTTAAGCACCGGTTCACCGGCCAATTTAAGCGATTTTTCCGACCACCGGAATTTCATCTTCATCAAGGGCAATGTCAATAATTTTGGAGAGATTAAAAAAGTTTTTGAAGAAAATAAAATTGACTACGTTTTTCATTACGCCGCCAGGGTGGGAGTAATCAGGACCATAGAAAAACCCCTGGAGGTTTTGGAGGATATTGAGGGCATTAAGAACATTCTCAAATTATCTTTAGAGCATCAGGCGGGGAAAGTGGTATTTTCATCGTCTTCCGAAGTTTATGGCGAGCCGGTGCAGTTTCCCGAAAGAGAAGACGGCCATCTTAATCCCAAACTGCCCTACGCCGTGGTTAAGCTGGTGGGTGAAAATTTCCTGAAGTCCTATTATCATACTTACGGCTTAAAAACCTGTTCTTTGAGGTTTTTTAACGCCTACGGACCCAAACAGGATTCTTCCTCCTATGGCTTTGTCACCGGCGTGTTTATCAGGCAGGCCCTGAAAGGGGAGCCGCTGACGGTTTTTGGCGACGGTTCCCAGACTAGGGATTTTGTTTTCATTGAAGACAACGTTCAAGCTTCCATCCTGGCTTTGTTAAAAGAGGAGTCGGACGGCCAGTCCATTAACATCGGCACCGGCAGGCCCCTGACTATTATTGATTTAGCCGAACTGATTATTAAAATTTCAGGCAGGCAAGATTTGAAGATTGATTTCAAACCCTTAAGAAAAGAAGGCGAGGTTATCCATCGGTTTCCGGACGTTACGAAAATGAGGCAGCTTTTGGGCTACAGCCCTAAACATTCAATTGAGGAGGGTTTGAGAAAAACCTTTGAGTGGTATAAAGGCCAAATAAGCAAATAATCATCTATGTCGCTAATAAGGAGAATAAAAATAAAAGTTATCACCTCAAGTTCAAAGTGGCTGGTTAAATTAAGCCTGCTGATTAATTATCCAAGATTAACCGCCTGGGCCTTTGTCTTGGGCCATAAAAAAGTCGGCCTCAAAGGGGATTATAAGGTCCTCTGCGTCGGACGAAGTATTTTTATTGATGACGTAAAGGCTATGACCATTTTTAGCGGACGCATAAGCTATATTGTAATTCATAAAAGTTATTACAGCATTGTTTTTGAACATTTTTGTGATAAAGCCGAGCGGGCAAAATTAACCAGTGTTAACTATTATACCGATGATTATTGCAAAGAAGCCAAATTTAAATATAAAGATTACTTAGGCAGAATGGTTCCTATCTTAAAGAAAATTCTCGGTTTTGATGCGATACTTTCCGGTAATATAAATTATATAGAACAGCAGGAGCTGGCCCAGGTTTGCCATGAGCAAAAAATCCCTTTTTGCGTTTTGCATAAAGAGGCCATAGTGGTTGAAGATACTTACCGGAAGTTCGTTAATAATTACAAAACTTGCCGCTTTACGGGCGACAAATTAATGTTTTATAATAGCCAATGCCTGGAAGGGATGTTGGGCATAAATCTGCAGGGATTAACAAGGGCTAAGGCCGTTTTAACCGGCATTCCGCGTTTTGATTACTATTTTTTAAAAAAGGATGATGAACTGCGGACGAAGAAACAGATTGTTTTATTTTCATTTTTACCGAGGTATAGTTTTCGCTATATAACCCAGGATGAGCAACGGTTGAAAAAAATTGAGGAGATCTCGTATAGTTTTATAAAATCGTTTATGGATTTTGCACTGAAGCATAAGGATATAAAAGTGATTATCAAAACCAAGGCGGCCGATTACTATCTCCAGTATCCTCAAAAGATTTTTGAAGAAAATTTTCAAGAAAAAATAAGTAATTTGGAGATTGTTAATTTTGGCGACCCCTCCGAGCTGATTAAAAACTCCATAGCCGTAGCCGGCTTTAATTCAACGACTTTAATTGAAGCCTTAATTTGCGATAAATTGATTATCGCGCCGGATTTCGGCGAGATTGTTACAGACAGTCCCTGGGATTTTTTTCACCGGCATCAATCCCTGGTGAATTACAGCCGGAGTTTAGGCGATTTAGAAAAATATGTAAGCCAACCCGGGCAATATTCAAATTACCAAACCGAGGTAAAAAATGATTTTCTGGAGAAATTCATTTCAACCACTAAAGGGGAGGCTAGCCATAAAGCCGAGACTGCCATTATCCAAACCATTGAAGACTTTAAAAATAATTAAGAAAATTATCTTAATAAATTATATAAAAAAGTTAAATCAACATTATGATAAAAATAATTGACGATTCAACAGTTAATTTTAAAATGGACGTAGAAACTGAATTTGAAGAGCACAGATTTAAAACCCTGTTCAGCAAAGAGCCGGAAACCATCAGCTGGATTAAAGAATTATTCAGGCCCAACGAGATTCTTTTTGACGTGGGCGCCAATATAGGAGTTTATTCATTATATGCCGGGGCGCTTTATAAAGATAAGATAAAAGTTTACGCTTTTGAGCCGGCCTACCATAATTTCCAGAAGCTTTGCCAAAACATTTTAATTAATCAGTTTAATGAAGATATTTTGCCCTACGGCGTCGCCCTTAGCGGTAAAACTGGATTTTCAATTTTTGACCTTGTTTCAGATATTTCCGGTTCAGCCAATCACGCGGTTTTAGCCGACCAAACGCCGTCGGTAAACGGTAATTTAGTTCTAAAACAGGGGGTTTTTACTGTAACTTTAGACGATTTAGTTAATAAATTCGGTTTTCCCTGCCCTAACCATTTTAAGTTGGACGTGGATGGCCAGGAGGATGAAGTGATTGCCGGCGCCCGAGAAGTTTTAAATAATCAACAGTTAAAAACAGCCATGATTGAAGTGACTGATAAAAATTCATTAAATAAAAAAATAAGAGAGATTATGTTTAAAGCCGGCTTTAAAACGGACCATCCCATTAATTATCAGGCAAATCATTCCAGGGAGCGTAGGAAAAAGAGCGGTCACGGCGACATTGAAAATATTATTTTTACCAGATAAATTTAAATCAGAGGATTTTCAAGCCTTCTTTTAAGCAAAAGTTCGGCCAGGAGAAAATCTTTTTCATCGTCTATGTCAATCGCATCCAATTTATCAATTTTGTGGAAAAGGATTTTATTGCCCGACAGCGATTTTTCTTTCATCAGGGTGTCGTACTTTACGGCGATAACGTCTGTGTGGGTTAAGGCTTCGGGGAACGACTGCCTGGGCCTATTGGCAGCGTCTTTGCCGGTAATCTCTTCCGGCATAAAAGGCTTGAGCCGGCCGCCTTCCGCGCGCCAAAGCTTGTAAGGGTGCTTGGCGGCCTGGGTGACTGTTCTGGCTGAACTGGCCCATTCGTCCGACACTAAAAGCTCAATGCATTTATCAATGAACTGCGTTTTGCAGAGCGCCGCAACGGCCGGCAGTCTTAAAATAATATCAGCCTTCCAATTTTCGTTCTTTTCAAACCATTTAACCGCGTGGGTTAAATATTCAATATCCAGCGCCTGATCGCCGGAGATTTCCTTTGGCCTTAAAAAAGGCGCCTGGGCGCCGTATTGTTTGGCGATTTCGGCATATTTTTCTGAATCAGTTGAGACAATCAGCTTATCTACCAGTTTGGAGGCTTTGGCCGCTTCGGTAATCCAGGCCAAGAGAGGCTTGCCTAAAATTGGCCTGATGTTTTTATCAGGCAGGGTCTTTGAACCCGACCTGGCGCCAATAACCGCCAAAACATTTGATTTTCTTATTTCTTCTTTATTCATAAATTAAATACTAACTAAAAATCCATGAAATTACAAGCCGTCATTTTTGATTTGGATAATGTTTTAATTGATTCTGAAAAACTCTGGCCCGAAATAGATCAAGCTTTTTTTAGCGATTATCTGGGCAAAGATAATTGGCGGAAGTGGCGGACGGTCTGGCTGGCAATGAGAAAAAATACGTTTCAGTTAAGGGAGATTATGGCCAGGCTTAAAGAGATGTTTGATAAAAAAGAGTCACCCCTGGAGATTATAGATTTAAGGATGGAAAAGATGTTTGAAGTTTACAGGGAAAAACTGACTCTTAGGCCCGGAGTTCAGGAAGTTCTGGAAAAGTTAAAAGCAGAGAATATTCAAATAGCCATTGCCTCGGGAATGAATATGAAAATAATTAAGTTTGCGGTTGAGTTATTCGGCTGGCAGGATAAAATTGCAGTTTTAGCCTCTACTCATGAAGGAAAGAAAAACAAGCCTGATCCCGAAGTTTTCTTTTTGGCGGCTAAACGATTATCGGTTGAACTTAAAAACTGCCTGGTGGTTGAAAATGAACTTAATGGGGTTAAAGCTGGTAAGGCGGCAGGCATCTGTACTCTGGCCGTGCCTTATCCCGTAAAGCAGACGGCCGAGATAAAAAGAATAGCGGATTTAACCATAAATTCCCTGTCAGAGTTTAATCTTGACGAAATTAAGCGATTTTTGCTATAGTATCACATACTAACCATATTTTTTTGACGCATTTATTATGACTATTGATTCAGCCGCAAAGAGGCCGTTTGAATATCTGCAGTTGCCAAACCAGGTAGCCATCGGCAATAAGGTCATTGGCCAGGGACGTCCGATTTTTGTCGTGGCCGAAATCGGTTGCAATCATAATGGCAACGTTGAGTTGGCTAAAAAGATGGTTGAAGAGGCGGCTAAGGCCGGAGCGGACGCCGTTAAATTCCAAAAACGGGACGTTGAGGAAACCTTTATTAAAGAGATGAGGGACCAGAAACAGGTCAAAACCTTGGCTTTTGGCAAAACCTACGGTGAATACCGTAGGTTTCAGGAGATGACTATGGAGGAGTTCAGCGAGCTTAAAAGGCATGCTGAAAAACTGGGTTTGTTCTTTTTCGTCACCCCTTTTGACTTTAAGAGCGTTGATTTTTTGGAAGAGTTGCAAATTGACGCCTACAAGATTTCCTCCTTTGACGTAACCAACTATCCTTTAGTGCAAAAGATAGCCCGGCTGAAAAAACCAATTGTCTTGTCAATCGGCATGTCCAGTTTGGAAGAAATAGACGGTTGTTTGGAAACAATTTTTAAATACCACAATGACGTTATTATCAACCATTGCATCTCAACCTATCCGACGCCGTTAAATGACATGAACTTAAAAAACATTTTGTATTTAAAGGAGCGCTATCATCCCTTGCCCATTGGCTATTCCGGACATGAGAAGGGCATTATGCCGACCATTATGGCGGCGGCTATGGGAGCCACTACGGTGGAGAGGCATGTAACTCTTGATAAGAACTTGCCGGGACCTGACCAGGCTACGGTTAGCTTGGACATGAACGAGCTTAAGAATCTGATTTTGCATTTAAGGAATTTAGAAGTAGTTTTTGGCGATTCACGGAAAATCATCAGGGATTCGGAGCGGAAGGCCAGAGAAAAGCATTCCAAGAGCATTGTGGCTAAAATCAGGATTCCGGCCGGTACTACGATTGGCGTAGAAATGTTTACTTTTAAATCTCCGGGCAGCGGACTCAAGCCTTATGAAATTAACGGGCTTTTAGGCAAAATCGCCCGGTTTGACATTGAGGAGGATACTATTATGCCCAAAGAAGCGTTGAATTGGTAAAGCTTATGTCATATTTAGAAAAATTATTCGGTTTGGAGGGCAAAGTGGCTATTGTGACCGGCGGCAACGGTTGTTTGGGAACGGAATACGTTAAGGCCTTAACTTCGGCTGGCGCCAAAGTTGCCGTTTTTGATATTCAAGAAGAATTAAATAATACTCTAAAAGATTTAAGCGATGTTAAATATTATAAAGTTGATGTTACAAACCCAAACAGCTTAAAGTCCGGTTTAGAAGCGGTGGAAAAGGATTTAGGCGTACCAGGGGTTTTAGTTAACAATGCCGCTTTGGATAATCCGCCTTCAACTACTTCAGAAAATACTAAATCTTTTGAAGCTTACCCTTTGGAAATTTGGGAGCAGGTAGTCAGGGTTAATTTAACGGGAGTTTTTCTGGCCAACCAGGTTATCGGTTCAAGGATGGCGGAGAATAAAAAGGGCAGCATCATTAATATTTGTTCAACCTACGGCCTGGTTTCGCCGGACCAGAGGATTTATGAATCAATGCCTTTTAAATTCGTCAAGCCTATTTCCTACAGCGCCACCAAATCAGCCATTTTAAATCTAACCAGGTATCTGGCCACTTATTGGGCCAAATCAGGGGTGAGAGTCAACACTTTATCTCCGGGAGGGGTTTTAAATAATCAGGATGAGAATTTTGTCAAAGCTTATGGCGATAAAACGCCCCTGGGCAGGATGGCTAATAAGGATGAATACAACGGAGCGATTGTATTTTTGGCTTCAGAAGCTTCCAGTTATATGACCGGGGCCAATCTGGTTATAGACGGCGGTTGGACGGCCTGGTAATTGCCCGAGCTTAGTTTTAACGATAATATATATGGATTATTTAAATTATATAGATGGACAATTTATTTCCGGTAAATCCGGGCTGACTTTTAATGACCTAAACCCTTCAAATAAAGAAGAAGTAATCGGAACATTTCCCCGTTCTAACCAAGAAGATGTTAATGAGGCGGTTAAGGCGGCTAAAAAAGCTTTTGCCGGTTGGTCGGCCACTCCCGCTCCCAAAAGGGGCGAGATAATTTATAGAGCCGGACAGCTTCTTTTGGAAAGAAAAGAAGAGATTTCACGGGCGATTGTCAGGGAAATGGGCAAGGTTAAAGCGGCGGCGGACGGGGATGTCCAATCGGCCGCCGACATGGCTTTCTACGCCGCTGGCGAAGGCAGAAGATTGTATGGCCAGACTGCCCATTCGGCTTTGGCCAACAGAATGGCTTTTGCCCGCAGGGTACCGGTCGGTGTTTGCGCTCTGATTACCCCCTGGAACGCTCCGGCGGCAGCCATCGCCTGGAAGCTTTTTCCGGCTTTGATTTGCGGCAATGCCGCGGTAGTCAAACCGGCCGAAGACACTCCTTTAGCCGCTCAATTAATTTTTGAAATTTTGGAAAAAGCGGGTCTGCCGGCCGGAGTCGCTAATTTGGTTCAAGGCTACGGCCAAGAAGCCGGAGAAGCCTTGGCTAACCATTCAGATGTCAATTTAATTTCTTTTACCGGTTCTACCGAAGTCGGCAGGCATTTAAGCGAAATCGGTTCAAAAAAACTGATTAAAGTTTCCTTGGAAATGGGCGGTAAGAACGGCGTTTTGGTCATGGAGGATGCTGATTTGGATTTGGCGGCAGAGGCTGTTGTTTCCGGAGCCTTTACCATCGCCGGCCAAAGATGCGCCGCTACCAGCAGGGTCGTCGTCCATTCTTCCGTCTATGATCAGTTTCTGGAAAAATTAGTCAACAGGACCAAGACGCTAAAGGTTGGGCCGGCTGACGATGAATCCAGCTACATTACTCCCATAATCAATCAGAAACAGTTAGCGCAAATCGCTAAATACGTAGAAGAAGCTAAAACAGCCGGCGCCGAAGTTTTAACCGGAGGGGAAATATTGACTAAAGGCGAATATTCCAACGGCTTTTATTTTGCCCCCACTATTTTAATTAACGTCAAGCCTAAAGATAAGATATTTCAGGAAGAGGTATTCGGCCCGGTTGCGGTGGTTGTTAAGTATGGCGGCCTTGAAGAAGGACTGGAGTTAATGAATGCCACTAACTACGGTTTAACCGCTTCTGTTTTTACCAAAGATTCCGCCAAGGGTTTGCGGATGATTGACGGGATAAGGGCGGGCGTTGTTTATTTAAACGCTCCCACCTTCGGCTCGGAAGTCCATTTGCCGTTCGGCGGTTTTGGGCTGTCAGGTAATGGTCACAGGGAAGCGGGGCTTGGCGGCCTTGACGTTTTTTCCGACTGGCAGACCGTTTATCTGGATTATTCCGGCGGGATTCAGAATTCACAGACGAAAAAATAAAACAAAAAAAATGAATCAAACATTTTTTACCAAAGAACAATTTAATCAAGCAAAGTCTTTTGAACTGCCTGAAGAAAAAAGGTTACGGGTTCTGACTGAAATGATCCGGCATAATATTTTGGGCGTGGTTATGGAAGCCGGTTCAGGCCATTTAGGCGCTTCTTTGTCGGCCGCTGAAGTGATGACTCTTTTATACCACCGGGTAATGAAGATTAATCCGGACAACCATTTGGATCCGGCCAGGGATATTTACATACTTTCCAAAGGTCATGCCGGACCGATGCTAATTTCCGAGCTGGCTTCAGTCGGTTTGATGCCCCATGGCGATTTGTTTAAATATAGGAAGCTTCACGGGCCCCAAGGCCATGTGGACATGGAAACGCCGGGAGTGGAAGCCAATACCGGCGCTTTGGGTATGGGCATCGCCAAAGGCAAAGGCCAGGCGATTGCTTTTAAAAAACAAAACAAAACTAACAAAGTTTTTGTAATGGTAGGGGACGGGGAATTGCAGGAGGGTCAGAACTGGGAAGGTTTTCAATCAGCCCCTGTTTGGAAATTGGATAACTTGGTTGTTTTGCTGGACAAGAATAAAGTTCAGTCTGATTTGCTAACTACCGATATTCTGGATATGCCCGCGGTTGAAGACAAGCTTAAAGCTTTTGGCTGGGAAGTTCTTGAAGTTGACGGCCATAATATTCCTAACCTGATTAGCCTTTTTAATAATCTAAATTATGCCAACGGCAAACCCAAGGCAGTTATTTTGGATACCGTTAAAGGCAAAGGCATTTCTTTTATGGAACATCCGGTCGCCATGGCTAAAGACGGTTTGTACTTGTGGCACAATAAAGTGCCTAACCAGGCAGAATATGAATTAGCCGTCGGCGAGGTTGATAAAAAGATAAAAGAATTATTGGGCGATAATCAGATTGAGTTTCCTGAAATAAAAAAAGAATTTGAAAGAGAAAAAATAAATTGGGCGGAAAAATCCGTGAAGCAAGGCTACAGCGAGGGTTTAGCGGAATTAGTTAAAACAAACGGTAAGATTATGGTCTTAGACGGTGATTTGTCGGTTGATTGCGGCATTAAAGTGATTGAAGAGGATTATCCGGATAATTTTCTGGAAGTAGGCATAGCGGAACAGGATATGGTCGGTATTGCCGGCGGTTTGGCCAGGCAGGGCTACCTGCCGATTGTTAATACCTTTGCCGCTTTTTTGACGGCCAGGGCTAACGAGCAAATTTACAACAACCAAACGGAACATAGTAAAATTATTTACGTAGGCCATTTGGCCGGCTTGATTCCGGCTAACCCGGGCAAGTCCCACCAGGCCGTCAGGGACATCGGCTTAATGCGGACCATGCCGGAAATGATATTGTTTGAGCCGTGCGGTTACGAGGAAGCCAAAATGGCTATTAAATACCTGGTTGAGGAGAATAAAACATCAAGCTATTTACGATTGGCTATTTGCGACAGCTTAAGGGAAATATCATTGCCCGAGGATTATAAAATTGAACCAGGCAGGGGTTTTACGGTTAAAGAGGGTAAAGATATGGCAATCATTGCCTATGGACCCATAATACTTGCCCAGGCTTTAGCGGCGGCAGAAATTCTGGCCAAAGAAGGCCGGTCGGTTAAGGTTATTAATCTGCCCTGGCTCAATCATCTTGACGCAGTCTGGCTGGCCCTGGAGCTTAAGGAATTAAAACTGATTTTTAGCATTGACGACCATTTGATTGCCGGGGGCCAGGGTGAAGAGATATTGGCCGTTGCCAATAAAAAAGAAGAGCTCAAGGGTAAAAAAATTATCAGGTTTGGTTTAAAGACTTTCCCCGAAAGCGGGCAGGTGATGGAAACTTTGAAGCATTTTGAATTGGACGGCCAATCAATAGCCGAGAAAATAAAAAAAGAATTATAAAATAACTCTTTTTAGAAACTCGTTTACGCGTTTTTTTTAATAAAATAATCAACGGTTTGTTTAATTCCTGTTTTAAAATCAACTTCTGGGGAATAGTCCAGGAGTTTTTTTGCCCGACTAATGTCCGCCAATGAATGTTTAATGTCGCCCGGACGCTCTGGGCCGTAAATAGGTTTAATTTCGGTGTTTAAACAGGCGTTAATTTCTTCAACTAACTGGTTGAGGGAGATTGATTGGCCGCAAGCAATGTTAATAATTTCGCCCTGGCCGACTTTATCCGATTTGAGAGCCAAGATATTGGCTTTAACGTTATTTTCCACAAAAGTAAAATCTCTGGCATTGTTGCCGTCGCCGTTAATAACCGGCCGTTCCCCATTCAGCATCTTTTTTATAAACAGGGGCACAACCGCCGAGTAAGGCGAATCAGGATCCTGGTTAGGGCCGAAAACGTTGAAGTACCTCAAACAGACGGCAGCTAAGCCGTGAATTTTTGAATAAATCTGGCAAAGCTGTTCGCCGGCATTTTTATATACGGCGTAGGGGGAAACCGGCAAGGGTCTTAAATCTTCGCTTTTTTTCTCGGACTCCTGGTTGCCGTAAATAGATGACGAGGAAGCGTAAACCAGCCTTTTGACTTTAAACTCAACCGACTTTAAAAGTATTTTTAATGTAATGCTTAAATTGTTTTCCAAACTGGCCAAAGGCTGTTCCAGCGACCTGGGCACTGAAGGCAGAGCCGCCTGATGCAGAACATATTCAACGCCCTCCATGGCCTCGTTTATTTTAGCCTCTTCCAGGATTGAGCCTTCAATAAATTTTAGCTTATCCAAAAAAGGCTTTAAATTGTCTTTTTTGCCGGTAATCAAGTTATCAATAACCGTTACTTCGTGACCTTCTTCAAGGAGGACTTTGACTATATTGGAACCGATAAACCCCGCACCGCCTGTAATTAAAATTTTAGACATAAATTAAAGTAATTTTATATAACAACTTTTAGATTTTAAGAGTTAAGCTATTTATGTAAGGCTGGTGCTGGGTAAACCCAGCCCCGCCCGTAACCAATATTTTGGACATAGAATTAATTTCTAAACTATTATTTTATCTGCCTAATTTTTTAATGATGGTGTTCAGAGTTTTAAGAATGATGCTCAAATCAAAAACAAAAGAGCGGTGTTTGATGTAATAGAGGTCATATTGCAGTTTGGTTAAGCTGGATTCCACGGAATCGGCGTAAGAATAATTTATTTGGGCCCAGCCGGTTAAGCCGGGTTTGACCAAGAGTCTTTCTTCGTAAAAAGGTATTTGCTCTTTAAGCTCTTTAATGAATTCAGGGCGTTCCGGCCGCGGCCCCACAAAACTCATCTGGCCTCTAATAATGTTCCAGAGTTGGGGGATTTCGTCCAGACGGGTTTTCCTGATAAACCGGCCGACTTTGGTTACCCGGGGGTCGTCCGGCTTGGCCCAGGAAGGCCCGGTTTGCTCGGCGTTAACGAACATGGAACGGAATTTATAGGCGGTAAAGCTTTGGCCGTCCCGCCCGACCCGGATTTGTTTGAAAATAACCGGTCCGTTGCTGTCCAGCTTAACGGCCAGGGCAATCGCGGGTATAAAAATCAAAGAAACAATTCCCAAGACAATTGAAATCAATAAATCAAAAATCCGTTTTGTAAAATCAAGCAAAGTTTTATTGCCCTCGGAAAAATTTTCCAAAAACCAGCCATGGTTAATTAGTTTCAGCGGCACCCGCCGCAATTCCTGCTCATAAAAATTTACCAGAGAAATAAAATTGGCTCTCAACGGCATGATTTTAAAAAGCAGTTGGGAAATTTCTTTATTGTCGGGTTCGCCAATGACCAATAAATCTATTTTTTCCGATTTAAAAACGTTTTCCAGCTGGCTTAAGGGGTATTTTTTTAAGCCGATTTCCAAGCTTAAATTTTCCAGGGCCAGGCCTTTAAAATTATAGCCGAATTTTTGAATCAGGCCGTCCGACGGCAATAACTCGTCTATCAGGGGATGATAGCCGACAAAAAGCAGGTTTTGATAAAGTTTTTTGGAGTTGATTATTTTACCCAGCAATAATCTCCAGACAACGTATAAAACGGAGAAGAGGACGGTTAAAATAAGCAAAACCAGCCTGGGCCGGATGTTGGTATTGGGGGAAAGAATGTAAAAATAGATAATGCCGATTATCAGGTTAATGATTATCGCCAGGAAAAAATTATTGAAAAACACCATCTTTCTTTTTATGGAACGCAGGTCGTAAAGATTAAAGGCGTAAAAAATGGCCAGCCAGATGATTAACAGTCCTGTAAAGATTGGCCAGTGCCATTGCCAGATTTCCCGGTTGAATTCGCCCTGATAGCGCAGCCGGACGGTCAGGTAGAGGCAAAAATAAAAAATTGCCGCATCCCCCAAAAGGGCGGCGAATTTAACCGTTTTTAACCAAAAATTATTCATAATGTCTTTATTATAATGATTTTTGATTAATTTTCAAGCTTGTGTCTTGAGGCTTGAAAAAAAAGACGGAATGTCTTATACTTTATTATACTATTATGCCGTCAAATCATTACCATTGGCTGGAAAAAATTTTGTACTGGGTGGTCATCCTGGGCAGTTTTTTGGTGGTCTTTGTGCCTCTGATTGTTATTAAGGAGTCGTATTTTCCTTACATTATTCAGAAGAGCATTTTTTTAAGGATTATTATTGAGGCGGTTTTTGCCGCCTGGCTGGTTTTGGCTTTAACCAAACCAGAGTATCGTCCGAAAAAGTCTTTAATTTTTTGGGCCGTGTTGTCGTATTTTGCGGTAATGGTCATTACGACTTTCACCAGCCAGAGTTTTTTTAGAAGCTGGTGGGGAAATTGGGAAAGGTCTTTGGGCACCTTTAGCATGCTTCATTATCTAATGTGGTTTGTCGCCCTGATTTCCGTTTTTAAAACTCCCAAGGATTGGTTCAGACTGCTTAATCTTTCCCTTTTTGTAAGCTTATTGATTTCCATATACGCCATCGCCCAGCGGCTAGGCAGTTCTTTTATTCTGCAAAGCGGCCTGGAAAGGGTTAGCGGCACCATCGGCAACGCCTCTTTTTTGGCCAGCTACATGTTAATCCATTTGTTTATCGCCCTGTTCTTTTTCGTGGAAAAAAACAGCTGGAAATGGAAGGGCTATTATCTAGCGGTCTTGGTCATTGATTTATTTGTTTTGATTTTAACCGGCACCAGAGGCGCTTTTTTGGCTTTATTCATTTCATTGATTGGATTTATCGTTCTGGCTTTTTGGCAGGGAGCCTGGCGCGGAAAAACTTTTAAAATTTTAATCATCGTTTCTTTGGCTTTAATTATCGGCTGCGGCGTTTTATACGCTTTGCGGGAGAAAAATTTCGTCAGCGACAATTACTGGCTAAGAAGATTAAGCGGCTTTTCCCTTGAAGACAATACCATTCAAACCCGCCTTCATTCCTGGCTCTGGGGCTTAAAAGGCTTTAGGGACAATCTGCTGGTCGGCGTCGGACCCGAAAATTACAGCATCGTTTTTGACCGCTATTTTGAGGGGGATTTCTATAATTACACCGGCAACGAGATTTGGTTTGACCGGGCGCATAACACTTTGGTTGACCAGGCGGCCACCACCGGCATTTTCGGCCTGCTTACTTATTTGTTTATTTTTGGAGCGGCGGCCTACTGCCTCCTTGAATTAAAGAAGAAAAATATTTTATCCCGGCCGACTTTTATCGTTTTAGCTTTGTTGTTTTTTTCATATTTTTTCCAAAACCTGTTTGTCTTTGATTCGCTCAATTCCTACATTTTATTTTTTATGCTGCTGGCTTACGTCAACTATCTTTATCAGAAGTTTACCAGCAAGGCTGAAGCGGAAAAACCGGGTACCGGCAGGATTTTACCAATGGCGATTTCCTTGCCGGTGGTCGTAATTTTGGCCGGCTTGCTTATTTTTTACGTTAATGTTCGGGAAATTAAAGCCAATCAGATTACCTTTATCGCCTACGCCGCCCGGATTAACCGTGATTATTACACCATGGTTGATAATTACGAAAAAGCCAGAAATATCAGCATTAATCGTTTTGATCCGGCCGTTTTAATGGCCTCCTCTTTAAATGAGCTGGTCGGCACCGGCATTAAAGACATACCCAAAGACAGGCAGATTGAAGATTTGAATAAGGCCGCCGACTGGCTGGCCGAGGCCATTAAATACGACGACCAAAACATGTTTTTACATTATCTACAGTCTAAGACCTACGCTTTGTTAACCGAAATCTCTTTAAACCCCAAATACCTGGAAAAGGGCATAGCTTACGCTAACCGGGCCAAGGAATTAAGCCCGCATCGGATCAGGCCCGATTGGATTCTGGCCCAATTGTATCTTTTCGGCTCCCAGCCCGAAAAATCGTTAAGCCATCTTAAAATAGCCGAAGCCATAAATCCCAGATTGCCGGAAACTTATTTTTACGAATCCATCGTCTATAAGACTTTAAACGATGAGGAAAATCTCTACGCCACTTATGATAAAATGATAGACAACGGTTATTCTTTCATCGTCATCAGCCAGGTTAACGACGCCATTCCCCATTACGATGAACTGGGGGACATAAAGAGGCTGATTTATCTGATTGAAGAATTAACCAGACTGGAACCGGATGATATTAATAATTGGAACAAGCTGGTTGATTTGCTGATTTTGGATAAACAATACGACCGGGCGCTGCGGGTCTTGCAAAAAGCGGCTGATGAGATGCCGGCTTTTACCAGCAGGGCTTACAGCAAATATCTGCAAATAAACGAGTTAATCAAGCAAGAACAGCAAAATGAAGAAGCTCAAAATCAAAACTAAGTCGTGGCTATTAATTCTTTCAGCGATAATCTTACTGGCCGCCATCGGCCTGCTCGGTTATAAATTTTTATTTAATCAAGCCGAGCCGGAATATTTTTTGGAAGTGAGTTTAACCGGCGAACAGGCCCTGGAATATCAGCGGCGCATTGAGCAAAATTTTGAACAGTTGAAACTGTTCCCCAATAATTACACCGTTTACGTTGACTTGGGAAATTTGGAAACAGAGCTGGGGCACGCTTCCCAAGCCATCGAGTATTATGAAAAAGCCTGGGAAATAATTCCGACCAACGCCACGCCCTGGCTTAATATTGGCAATATTTACATCAGGCTGGGCGAATATCAAAAGGCCGAGACGGCTTTTTTAAAGGCCATAGAGGTAAGGGAGACGTATTATTTCGGCTGGTTTAATTTAGCCAAACTTTATAAGGATTTTTATACGGAAAAATCGAACAAGGTCAGGGCTATTTACCTGGAAGGCTTAAAGAAAACGGATAACGATTATCAGCTGCTGTATCACTTCGTGGATTATTTGATGGAAAGCAAAAATTATTCCGAAGCCTTGGAATATTTGAAAGTTTACGCCGGCAAGGTGCCGGCCGAAGAAGATCGGCAGGCCGCTCTTAAAAGAATTGAGGAAGTTGAACGGCTTTTAAATTAATTCGTGCCAAAAAATGAATAAAAAACACCAATTCCACGTAATTTTTTTTATAGTGATGATTATTTGCCTGACGGGCGCATTGCCTTTTTCTGCCACCGCGGCAGTTTTTAATTTAAGCTTGATTCCCAACGACGCTTATGTAAACAGTCAAAGCTACCTGGAGCAGATTAAGGCTTTTGAAGCCTGGGACATCAGCCGCCAAAGTCCGGAAGTGGTGGTGGCCGTTATAGACAGCGGCGTGGACATTGACCATCCCGATTTGGAAAACAACATTTGGCGCAATCGGGACGAGATAGACAAAGACGGCTTGGATAACGACCAAAACGGCTATATTGACGACGTTTTCGGCTGGGATTTCGTGCTGAATGTTGCCGATCCCAAGCCTAAATTTGCCGGCAAGTTTTCCCCCTTAGGCATTAATCACGGCACTTTGGTTTCGGGAGTCATCGGCGCGGCAGCCAACAATGCCGCCGGCGTGGCCGGAGTTACCTGGCAGGTTAAAATTATGCCGCTTAAGGTTATGAACGGCGAAGGCAGCGGCAATTCTCTGTTATTGGGCCAGGCCATCCGCTACGCCATTGACAACGGAGCGGACATTATAAATTTAAGCATGGTCGGTACGACTTTGGACGCCAATCTGGAACAGATAATGGATGAAGCTTATCAAAAAGGCCTGATGATAGTGGCGGCCGCCGGCAACGAAACCGCCGAGCCGGGCGGGGGAGACATCAGCCATGATTTATCACAGGTGCCTTTTTATCCCATTTGCCAGGACGGAGGCGAGGGCAAAAATAACGTTTTGGGAGTCGGTTCGGTGGACGCTTTTGACCGGAAATCAAGATTTTCCAATTACGGCAGCGACTGCATTGATTTGACGGCTCCGGGAGAAAATTTTTACGGCACCTTGTTTTTCGCGCCGACCGTTCAGGAATACCTCAAATATTACGGCGGTTACTGGTCCGGCACGTCTTTGGCCGTGCCCCAGGTTTCGGCCGCGGCCGCCCTGGTCAAGTCTTTAAGGCCCCAGTTAAGCAATACGGAAATTTATGATTTGATTATCGCCAACACCGATAACATTGACGACAAAAATCCCCTTTATCGGGGTAAGCTCGGCAGCGGACGGCTTAACCTGAAAAAAGTTTTAGAGGCGGCCGCGGCCGGTACCGCCTTTGGCGGCCAGAAACTGGCCGTGGCGGCCAATGGCGGCCAGCCGCCCTACGTTAAAATATTTGACACGGCCGGCAATGAGATTTATAAATTTTTGGCCTATGCTGAAAATTTTACCGGCGGAGTCAATCTGGCCGCGGCGGATTTTGACAACAACGGCCAGACGGAAATCATTACGGCGGCGGGCCGTGGCGGCGGGCCGCATATCAGGGTTTTTAGCGCCGTCGGACAGCTTACCCTGCAGTTTTTCGCCTATCCGGAAACGTTTACCGGCGGAGTTAATTTAACGGCCGGTGATTTGAACCAAGACGGCCAGCCGGAAATAATTACCGCTCCTTTAAGCGCTTATCAGCCATTGATTAAGGTTTTTGATAGTTTGGGCGTTTTAAAATCGGAATTTTTGGCCTTTGAAAAAACTTTTACCGGCGGGGTTAATCTGGCCGCCGGAGACTTAAACGGCGACGGACAAATGGAAATTTTGGCCGCGGCCGGGCCCGGGCGGCAGCCGGAAGTAAGGATTTTTAATCAAGCGGGCAAAATGATTCATAGCTTTCTGGCTTATCCGAAAGCTTTTACCGGCGGCCTGAAAATAGTTTCGGCCAACCTCTTTAGCGATATTAGGGCGGAAATCGTGACCGTGCCCCAATCAGGCCGGCTAGCGGAAGTAAAAATATTCACTTCGGCCGGCGAGAGCGAAATTGAGTGGCGGGCCTGGGCAACCGGTTATACGGGCGGAGCCTCCGTGG
>Ga0208373_1002482_pt1 | contig 20345 bp, 17 predicted proteins | sample RifOxyC2_FD_184036 | JGI IMG/M metagenome (GOLD analysis project Ga0208373, IMG submission 184036) | Soil microbial communities from Rifle, Colorado - Rifle Oxygen_injection C2 (SPAdes) | ecosystem: Environmental > Terrestrial > Deep subsurface > Rock core/Sediment | place: Rifle, Colorado... | reverse complement strand
AAAGGGTTTGTGCCTATTCGCAAAAAAGGAAAACTTCCAGCAAAAACAGTATCAGAAGAATATCAGCTGGAATATGGAATAGATCATATGGAAATTCATACAGATGCGATCAATGATGGTGCGAATATATTGCTTGTCGACGACCTCATTGCTACCGGCGGAACAGCGCTCGCTGCTTGCCACTTAATACAAAAGCTGGGAGGAAATATTATTGAATGTGGATTCATTGTTGATTTGCCGGAGTTGAAAGGGAGAGAACGTTTAGAACAAGAAGGATATACCGTATTTCATCTTGTTGAATTTCAAGGAGAGTAGTAGTATTCATACACTATGGATATCTATAAAAATTCATTGGAATACCATCAAAAACTGCGTGGTAAAATTGAATTAAAGGTAAAATCTCCTATTTCGAATCGAGAAGCATTGTCGTTAGCATATACTCCAGGAGTTGCAGAACCTTGCCGTCAAATTGCCCGCGACAAAAATGCTGTGTGGAAATATACCAATCGGGGAAATTGGGTAGCAGTGGTCACTGATGGTTCTGCTGTGTTGGGCTTAGGAAACATTGGTCCAGAAGCTGCGTTGCCAGTAATGGAAGGGAAAGCAGCGTTGTTTAAAGAATTTGCGAATGTAGATGCATTTCCTATTTGCTTAAATACGCAAAATACAGAAGAAATTATTCAAGTGGTTAAAGCACTTGCGCCTTCGTTTGGTGGAATTAATTTAGAAGACATTTCAGCGCCGCGCTGTTTTGAAATTGAAAAACGGTTACAGGCGGAATGTGATATACCGATATTCCATGACGACCAACATGGCACGGCAATTGTGGTGTTGGCAGGTCTTATGAATGCACTACAGGTAACACAGCGGGTGGTTGCAACTACACGTGTGGTGGTGAATGGAGTGGGCGCAGCAGGAACGGCTATTATTGATTTATTATATGAGTTTGGTTTTCGGCATATTATTGCAGTGGATAGTAAAGGTATTATTCATAAAAAGCGAATAAATCTTCATGCAGAAAAACAACGTCTTGCAACAATAACAAATTTTGAAAATGTCATTGGTAGTTTGGCAGATGCAGTGAAAGGAGCAGATGTGTTTATAGGTGTCAGTGCTCCAAACGTGTTAACATCTGAAATGGTGCGTTCTATGAATGCGCGTGCTATCATTTTTGCTATGGCAAATCCCGTACCAGAAATTATGCCAAATGTTGCGCTAGAAGCGGGTGCAGAAATAGTGGCATCGGGTCGGAGTGATTTCCCAAACCAAATAAATAATGTGTTAGCCTTTCCTGGTATTTTTCGAGGAGCACTCGACAATGGTGTAAAACAAATTACGGTGAACATGCAGGTTGCAGCTGCAAAAGCATTGGCAGCATGTGTGCAAGAGCCGCGTGCCGATTTTATTATCCCAAATCCGTTTGATCGGTCTGTTGTTTCCACGATCGCTATGGTAATCCAAGATCAGGAATAATTTTTATACAGCATGGATAATATCATACAGAAAAACTAAGCAATTTTGCGTTTATACGATTCATAAGTTTTGTTATTGTAGAATTTATAAGTAGAAACAGCAGGATCCGCGACATTAATAATATACAATATGGCAAACACAAGCGTGAGTGCTTTTGAACGAACTACTCAAAAAACACACCAGTTACTACGAGAAATTGGTAAGCAATTAGGATGGCAAGAACGTGAACATCAAGCCTATTCTTTTTTGCGTGTTTTTTTACATACACTTCGTGATCGACTTACTGTTGAGGAGGCTGCACAATTTGCTTCTGAAATGCCGATGCTATTACGTGGTTTGTATTATGAAGGTTGGAAGCCATCGGTGGTACCCAAAAAAATGAATAAAGAGCAGTTTATTCATACCATTCAAACCCAAGTCAATTTTTCATTTGAAATGGGTATAGAAGAAGCAATTCAACGTCTCTGGAGTGTATTACGCCGGCATATGAGTTCAGGTGAAGCCACGGATATTGAAATGATGATGCCAAAAGAACTTACTGCCTTTCTTCGAGGCATACATACATAAGGCACTGTCACAAAATAATTTACGCATTCCGCACTCATCTTCACGCCATCTTTGCCCAAAAAATTCCTCGAAATATCTCGATATTCCTCGCAATTTTTTGAATAAATCTGGCGCAAATCTGAGCACGGACTGCACAAATTATTTTGCGACAGTGCCTAAGTTATTTTCAGCCAGAACAAAACTTGATATACTGGTTGAGTTCACATAAAATGAGTGCTCAAATATACTTCTATGAACATTCTTGTTCACGGTACCCTCGATTTTGACCGTATTATGCATTTTACCGGTCGATTTCAAGATTATTTTTTATCAGATCAACTTCACAAATTGAATTTGTCTTTATTTATTGATCGTGTGGAAGAACGGTTTGGTGGTGGTGCTGGAGCTATTGCCTATACATTGAAATTATTGAATGAAAATCCGATTGTACTTTCTGCGATTGGTAATGATGGAGGAATGTATCTTCACCACCTGCGCAATTTAGGTATTTCCACTGAATATATTGAAATGTATGAAGATGCAAAAACTTCTACATTTACTGTTGTAAATGACGAAGATCATCATCAGGTCGGGTTTTTTTATTCTGGTGCACTGCAACGAAATGTTCCATTTAGTACGGCAAGTTTCAACCCAGCAGATACCGTAATGATTTTATCACCTCGTGATAATAATTCAGAAACATTTGCCTATGCAGAACAATGCGTGCAAGTGGGCATTCGTTATATTTTTGACCCTGGTCAAACCATAGCTCGATATACAGAATATGAATTACGCAAATTAATTGAAGGAGCATATATTTTTGCCATCAATGAATATGAGTTAGAAACAGTCAAAAAACGTTTTCGTATTACAGAGCATGAAATTCTTCAATGGACTGGAATCCTCATTACTACTCTTGGTTCTGCAGGTTCGCGTATTCAAACCACGCATACAACCATTACTATACCTCGTGCGAGCAGTGACCAAATTGTAGATGCAACTGGCGCAGGAGATGCATATCGAGCTGGAATTTTAAAAGGCATTTCTCTTGGAGCCTCATTAGAACAAATGGGGAAACTTGGTTCTGTTGCTGCTGCGTATGCTATTGAACAGTATGGAAATCAAGAACACACCTTTACTGTTGAGGATTTCTGTCATCGATATCAAAAGAATTATCATGAATTATGCCCGATTTTAGCAGTATAAAAAATCCTGTGGACAAGACCTATACAAGGAAAAAATTTTGTGATTGACAATGAGTCAAGAATATCGTATATTACTTACACCAAAAAAATAGAGGAGTATAGTATTGTATTCTTTTTTGTGAGCTGTTTTATTGGTGATATTGAGTGAATAAACATTCTAGATAGCTACCCAAATTTCATTCATAAGAGAATTTGGGAGGAAAGTCCGAACACCACACTCGTGACAGTTGCTAACGGCAACCCGAATATAAAAAAAACAGATGTTTGAAAAAACGTTTCTGTTTTGACTAAATCGAGGGAAAGTGCCACAGAGACAATACACGCCAGTTCTGAGTCAGAATGCTGATTCCTGGCAAAAGGTGAAAAGTGATGTGATGTGAAAAACAAATTGTTTTTCGCTGCACATCTTCCGCTCACGTAAGTGAGATTGGACGGTAAACCCTGTCTGGTGCAACCTAGAAATTAGGGCATAAGGTATACGGCAACGTGTATCTCAGAGAGATAGCTATCCTTTATCAAAGAATACATAATTTGATAAAGACAGAATTCGGCTTACAGGAATATTTTTCATGACACCAAACATCATCAGCTCACAAAAGAGTATATGAAAAAAGCAGAACTCCTTTTCGGGGCACTCCTTGTCCCTATCGATTATCTCATGTTGATTGCAGCAGGAATGACTGCATATGCATTACGTTTTGGTTCTCCTGTAACTCAATTACAACCAGTGGTATATGAAATACCATTGAAAGAATATATTGCCATGGTTTGCATCACAGCAATTGTATGGCTCTGTATTTTTGCTTTAAGCGGATTATATCATATTCGAGGCACAAGGCGTCTTGTGGAAGAATCAAAGCAGATTTTATTTGCTTGTTCTACTGGTGTATTAATTATTATTATTTTATTTTTCTTTCGGCGTGATTTATTTTCTTCACGTTTTATTATCCTTGCTGCCTACGGTTTTTCATTATTGTATGTCACTATTGCCCGTTTTGTTATTATTTATGTAGAACGTTATTTGTTTCGGCGTGGTATTGGTGTGCATCATGTTGCTCTTATTGGCGCTGATCGCATTACACACATGATCGCAAATGAACTAGAAGAAAAAAAGAGTTTGGGATTACGTGTTCAATGTATAATAGAAGATTTGAATACAAAAACAAAAGAGCGTATTTTTGCATTGCATGAACAAGGAGTGTTAGATGAAGTGATTCAAACCGACCCTCATCTTTCAAAAGAGAAAAGTCAAGAATTATTGAGTTTTTGTGATGAACATCATATCACCTTTAAATATGTAGCTGCATTGTTTGATGCCCAATCATCACACATGACTATTCAACCGATAGCTGGAATTCCTATTGTTGAAATACAAAAAACGCCATTAGATGGCTGGGGACGTATTGCAAAACGTATTTTTGATATTCTTGGTTCAGTATTTCTTATTCTGTTGTTTTCACCTATTATGGTATTTTCAGCAATAGCGATATTGATTGATACTGGTCGACCTATTTTTTTCGCTCGTTTAGATGATGGAGAGCTATTTAAACGCATTGGTCAATTTGGAAAACCATTTTTTCATTTTAAATTTCGTACCATGAAACCCAATACGCATGCCATGCGTTACCATGAATTGAAAAATAAAGATTTACGTCAAGGTTCACCGTTAGTGAAAATCACCAATGACCCGCGCATTACCAGAGTAGGAAAGATTTTACGAAAATATTCTATTGATGAATTACCGGAATTTTTTTTGGTATTGAAAGGAGATATGAGTTTAGTTGGTCCGCGTCCTCATCTACCGGAAGAAGTGGCAAAATACAAGAAACATCATAAGCAAATATTGAATATGAAACCGGGCATTACAGGGCTTGCACAAATTTCTGGCCGTTCAGATCTTGATTTTGAGGATGAAGTACGTTTAGATACCTTTTATATGGAAAATTGGTCAATTTGGATTGATCTTATTATTTGTATAAAAACACCATTTGCTATGATTAAACAACGCAGTACATTATGAAAACACCTTATAGAATCGCTTTAGTGCATGACCATTTAGCTCAAGATGGCGGAGCAGAAAAAGTCCTTCAAGCATTTTGTGAAATCTGGCCAGATGCACCATTGTATATTTTGGTACACAATCCAAAACACGCAAATCCATTTTTTGCGAAAAAACAAATTCAGACATCATTTATTCAACGTATTCCGTTTGGTATTCGAAAGTATCAGTGGTTTTTTCCGTTTATGCCATCTGCTATCGAAAGTTTTGATTTTTCTGGATACGATGTTATTTTATCGAGTTCATCTATGTTTGCAAAAGGCGTTATTACACGTCCGGAATCAATTCATATTACCTATTGCCATACCCCCACTCGATTTTTGTGGAGCGACACTCATTCATATGTAGAAGAATTAGGGGTGAACAAATTAGTGAAATCCGTTCTTCCTTTTTTTCTTTCACACATTCGTATGTGGGATAAAATAGCAGCAGATCGTGTAGATCATTATATTGCAAATTCTGCAACTGTTGCGCACCGCATACAAAAATATTATCATCAAAATAGCACGGTTATTTATCCGCCTATACAAGTAAATGATTTTCATATAGCCAAAAAAGAAGAACGGAAAGATTATTTTTTTGCAGGAGGTAGATTAGTTCCCTATAAACGATTTGATTTACTTGTTTCTGCATTTAATAAATTGGGAAAACCATTAAAAATTTTTGGTAATGGCCCAGCACTGCCTGAACTACAACGCATGGCGAAGCATAATATTGAGTTTGTTGGGCGCATTTCTGATGTTGAGTTAAAAAAGAGATATGCAGAATGTGCTGCATTTTTAAATCCCCAAGAGGAAGATTTTGGTATCACTATGATTGAAGCGCTGTCTTCAGGTAGGCCGGTTATTGCTTATAATAAGGGGGGGGCAAAAGAGATTGTTGAACACGGAAAAACTGGTCTATTAATTGATTATCAGTCATGGGAAGATTATGTCGATGCATTGATAGAATTTAATCCTGATTCTTTTGATCCGCAGTATATTCGAAACTCTGCCTTGACCTTTGAGCATGAACAGTTTAAAAATACTATACAAGCATTTGTTGAATCTGCTTGGGAGGAGTATTCTCATAAATAAAAAATAATATTTCACACATGAAACTTCGAACACACGTTACTATTCTCTCCAGTGCAAAATGGTTTATTGTATTATTTACGATTTTGTGTGGTATTAGCGCATTGTTATTTAGTGTATTTCAGCCTACATATTATAAATCCGTTGTGGCATTTGATGTGCAATTGGTCAATCGTTCAGCAACACCCGATTATCAATATGGAACATATTATGATTTAAAAGGAGCAGAAATTTATACGCAAGCTGTGATGAGTTGGTTTTTAACACCTGCTGTAGTGGAAGAGGTCTATCAAACTGCCGGTATTGGATATATCATTAAATCCATTGAACAATTTACAAATCGTTTTCAAACAAAACAATATTCTGCGCAACATTTTGTAGTACTTTTTAAAGATTCAAATAAAGAAAATGCAGAAAAATTATCACATGCGATTATAGAAGTTATCGAGAAACGCGCCGCAGAGTCAATCACTATTGATGAAAAATCACCATTTTCTGTACATGCATTACAGCCCGTTATTGTGCAAAGTGAATATCCAGTATGGCTGACTACAGTTGTTGGTGTCATTGTCGGATTTTTGGGCAGTATTATTTTAGTGTACATTCGAGAATATTTTCGAAATTAATTTATTCACAAAATAGGACATGCGCATTGGTATTGATTGTCGATCATTACAAGAGCCGTATCCTACTGGTGTTTCTGTATACACACGCGAATTACTACGTGCACTTTTTGCATTACCAGAATCTGCAGCGCATGAGTTTCGCTTATTTCTTGCAGATGGAGGAAATAAAACGCCCTCTTATGAGTTGCAATCAAGCATTTTTAACGAGCAAAGTCATGTGCAACTACAGTCATCACAGGTGCACTGGATTGTGCGACGCTGGCCTCGTAAATTGTTTACAGGGATAGAGGCGCTTTGTTCTTTGCCCAATATTCAATGGATGTTTGGAGCGGTTGATGTAGTATTTGTGCCAAATGTATTGTTTTTTCCTGTGCGAGATCATTCTGTTCCATTAGTGTTAACAATGCACGATCTTTCGTTTGAGCGATATCGTGACTGCTTAAGTATGAAAGGGCGATGGCGTCATCGAATGCTGCGTCCGCATGCTTTTGCTGAACGTGCGCAACATATTATTGCAGTATCTGAACATACGAAACAAGATATTATTGATGTATATAACATTAATGCAGCAAAGATTACAACAATATATCCAGGCATACAGCATGATGAAATTGAGCGGGTAATGCGACAAGAAGAGCAAGGAGGTGTTCGGTTTTCAGAACGTCAGGAGGCCGAAGCGGGCATGGTGTCGAGCCGTGAAATGGCGAGACGAGCGAGGCCGAGTGCAGAGCGCGGTGTGCCTCGCAGGGGCACACAAGCGGTTCTGAAAGCGAACGCCTCCGAAGCTCTAAGCGGAACCCGCGAAACAGTACAGTATATTGTATCTCTTTCTACTATTGAGCCTCGAAAAAATATTGATTCGTTACTTGCGGCATTTCGATTATTACGTACACAACATCCAAATGTACAGTTAGTAATTGTAGGTGGGGCAGGATGGAAATCCAAACGTATATTGGAACAAATACAACGAGCAAAAAATGTACAGTATGTTGGATATGTTGATGAACAAATGAAACAAGAATTGTTGAAACATGCCTGTTTATTTGTGTATCCTTCATTATATGAAGGGTTTGGGTTTCCGCCTCTCGAAGCGCAAGCTGCATCTGTGCCGGTTATTGTAGGATTTCATTCTTCATTACCTGAAGTATTAGGGGAGAGTGCTCTCTATGCAGACGTGTTAGATGTGCATTCTCTGATGCGCGCGATGCATCATTTGTTTGTTGATGAATCTTTGCGTATGTTATATATTAAAAAGGGTTTTGAAAATGCGCAACGCTTTTCTTGGTCTCGAGCTGCTCAACAAACCTTGAATATTTTAACTTCGCAAGTAAAATGAGCATCATATGAATACAATCCCTATCATTCAAAAAGCAGGAGGAGTAGTCGTGCGACAAAATGGGCAACAAGAAACAGAGGTATATGTGGTGCACCGTCCACGATATGATGATTGGTCCCTCCCTAAAGGACACATTGATGCAGGTGAAACGCCAAAAAAAGCAGCACTGCGTGAGGTATTAGAAGAAACCGGATTTTATTGTGAAATTTCCCGTTCATTACCCGACTATTGTTATGAATTGCCTGATGGAAAACACGTATGTGTGAGTATGTACGAAATGCATGTAATTACAGAGAATAATCCTATTGATACTGAGGTAGATCGAGGTGAATGGAAGATGATGCCAGAGGCAGTCCGATTAATTTCTTACCCCTCACTTCAAAAATATCTGAGAGCAATATATTGATCATCTTTTTTTGTCATCAAGCATGATCAATGGTATACTACACGTATAATATTTATATCCATGTTTGTTATTATTTCACTTGGTGCTGTTATTTCCAACACTTTTCTTGCCATTCTGTATTTTCCTGTATGGTGGTATACGATCGGGCTCGCGAAAGTAGTACGACTTATTGTACGTGAAGCGCAATCTCTTGCTCAATCATTTCGTTTAAAAACGCTTTTTCGATTTTTATTTAAACCCATGTATGGCTTAACCGATATGTGGAGTCGTGTATTGAGCTTTGGTGTTCGTATTGTTCATTTTTTTGTGTTGCTTATTGTGACTGCACTCTATACCGCAGTCTTCAGTATTTTATGTATTGTTTGGATAGTGCTGCCACCCTTTATTCTTTACAATGTTTTCTTTCATTTAGGATTGATTGATATCCCATTCTATGCCTAAACAACCAGACACATCTACATCACAATTCACATTTTTCGATTGCCCTACATGCAAGGGGTTTGGGTATCAAGTGAATGGAACAAAACAACATATAGAATGTCGTACCTGTCATCGGCATCCAAGTATGTATGCTGTATTTGGTTTGGAAGTATTGTATTGGAAGCAGCCTCTCACAGCAGATGGAATGAAAGAGCGACAATATATTCGATATGGAGCAATAGCCGTTAACACATTATGCATGATTTTAGGGGTTTCTGGCTTAATTATTATTACCGTACTTGGTGTTCAATCAGTTATGGCAGGGGGTGCAATTATTGATTTATTTACTACACCAAATCAACTGATTGCACTTTTTTGGCTTTCTCTTTTTATTGATATGTTTGTGTATTTTAGAATGGATCGAGAACGAGCATCAAAAAAAACTTTTGATTATAGTAAAAAGGCGCTAAAGAAAAAAAATAATAATCAATTCAGACGTTTTGCTCGTCCCACTTATGAAAAAATACACAAAGCTCCGCATCGTATAAAAAATGACATATCGAACTATTTCACCAGCGAATGTATGAGTGCCGTTGAGCAAGCATTTCATATTGCAAAAAAACTTGGACATCATCAAGTAACGCCACTGCATTTGTTTGGTGGATTGATTACTACCAATGCCATGCGTATTGTACTCGCGCGTCTTGGTGTTTCACCACAGCTCTTGTATTCTAAAATTGGAAAAGCAATGTCTTTGGAAGGTATGGAAACAGGCAGAGATATTGATATAGGAGTAGAAGCTCAACGTGCATTATTTTATGCCTATGAAGAAGCCTTGCAACAAAAACGACCGGTAGTTGATTCTATGGAATTATGTAAAGCATTGGTACAGGCAGATTCATGGGTGCAAGATATCATAGAAGATGTTGGTATTGATCAAAAAACACTGGATCATGTGGTGGAATGGATTTATATCCAACGTTTTTTACAACATCGATATCAGGAATGGAGTAAAAAAGCAATGAAAAAACCAAAAGGAATTATGGATCGTGCTATGACAGCGCGTCCATCACCACTCTTACAGTCTTTGTCGCAAGATTATACTGCACGAGCGCGAGTTGGTGGATTTTTTCCACTTATTGGAAGAGAAAACGAAATGGAACAAGTGATGCGCATTTTACGGCAACCAACGGGAAATATATTATTAGTGGGGCCGTCTGGAGCAGGAAAATCTACTATTTTAGAAGGAGTAGCTCAGTACATGGCCGCAGAAGATGTACCGCAGGAGTTAGAGGATAAACGGTTTGTTATGCTTGATCCTGGCAATTTGATTGCTAATGCCAAAGGAGTCGGTGTTGTTGAGGGGCGTATGCAGCGCGTTATTGATGAAATTGCTCTTGCCCAGAACATTATATTAGGCATTGAAGATATTCATCATTTATTGAATATGCGTTCTACATCTGGTTCTGAAGATGTGGGTTCAATGTTAATGAACGCTTTATCACAAGGATTTCTCAAAGTAGTTGCGACAACCACCATTGAAGAATACCAACAATTTATGGTGAACCGTAGCCCATTTTTGCGTCGTTTTCAAATAGTGAAGGTTGAAGAAATGACGCGTGATGATGCTATTCTTGTTTTGGAAGCGCGTGCAGGCACTATTGAATATAAAAATAAAGTATTTTTTTCCTATGCTGCTCTGGAAGCTGCGGTTGATTTTTCTATTCGTTTTATTCAAGATCGGCATCTGCCGGCTAAAGCTCTTGATATTTTGAGTGAAGCAGCAGCATTAACCCAAGTGCAAAAAGGAGTGAATTCGATTGTCACAAAAGAGGAGGTGGCAAAAGTTATTGCTGAAAAAACAAATGTGCAAGTGACAGCCTTAACAGATGATGAGCGTCAAAAATTATTGAACTTAGAACAAGTCATGCATGAGCGCATAATTGGGCAAAATGAAGCAGTGAAGGCTGTTGCAGCAGCATTACGGCGGGCACGTGAAGGGTTGCGCGATGTGCATCGTCCGATTGCGAATGTATTATTTTTAGGACCAACAGGGGTTGGAAAAACTGAGTTAGCAAAAACCGTTGCAGAAGTGTATTTTGGCAATGAAAATAATATGATTCGGTTGGACATGTCAGAGTATCAAGATATTGCATCATTACGTAAATTAATTGGTGGGAAAGGGGAACGAGGAATGCTTACAGAAGCAATTCGTTTGAAACCATTTTCTATTGTATTATTGGATGAATTTGAAAAAGCTCACCCCGATGTATTAAATATCTTTTTACAAATTATGGATGATGGTCGTGTGACTGACGGAACAGGTCAAACTTTTGATATGAGTAATATAATGATTATCGCTACATCCAATGCTGCTACATTACAAATTCAAAATAATATTGCTGCTGGTATTTCGATTGAGCAAATTAAAACAAGGTTGATGGAAGAAACATTACAACAGTTTTTTAAACCCGAATTATTGAATCGTTTTGATAACATTGTTCTTTTTAAACCATTACTATTTGAAGAAGTGGTGTTGATTGCACGAAATATGTTAAAGAATATATCGAATACATTGCAAGCAGAACGAGGCATTGTTCTTGATGTAGTACCTCAAGCAGTAGTAGAACTTGCGCAGCTCGGATTTGATCCATTGTATGGAGCACGTCCATTACGCCGACTCATTCAAGATACGGTAAACGACGCGCTTGCAAAATTACTTCTTTCAGAGCAAGTGAGCAGACGAGATGTGGTTTTGTTGCAACCGGGTGGTACTATGGAAATTCAAAAAGCTTCTCGATTATAAAAAAAATGGTAGAGCTAATGCGAACGGTTGATTTCAGACCTAAGGCACTGTTTCAAAATAATTTACGCATTCTGCACTCATCTTCACGCCATCTTTACCCAAAAAATTCCTCAAAATATCTTGATATTCCTCAAAATTTTTTGAACAAATCTGGCGCAAATCTGAGCACGGACTGCACAAATTATTTTGCAACAGTGCCTAAAGTCCGGTAGAATGTAACGTGCATCTGACACATCAGATGTATTCTATGATTTTGAAACGAATTGTACACACCATTATTATTTCGTGCGCCGCATTCGTTGTGGTTGTATTACCACATACTGCGCAAGCCGCACTTCCGATTAGCCGCTCCTATGACGGCTGTTTTGAGCGCGAAGGAACAGATGTAAGCGCAACCGTATGGATGCGAGCCCCGCAATGTACAATTACGCTGACAAACGATTATTCTGCAGCTGTGGCAAATGCCATCACTGTTATAAACCTTGATGCAAATCGATATCAAGTCACAGATGCGTCTGGTACTCCTATTACCGCAGGACACAACAATAACACGCTTACTTTTTCTATCACTCTTTTACCCAGTACTTCCACTATTGTAACAATTTCACCCTGGGATTATGATCCAAGTACTTCAGATTTTTGGTTTGCCGCTGTGTCCGATACACAATCGCAATCTGGCGGTTCTCTGCCAAATCCTATTTTTGAAACAATTCAAGCTCAATTACAACAAATTCATCCTCCATTTATTGTTCATTCCGGTGACGTTATTAAAGGTCATTCTGGTGATCCAGAAGAACATGAATTTGAATACGAACTGTATGATGAATTATTTCGTACTTGGGAAACTTCAACCTTTGCAGTACCCGGAAATCATGATGCAAAACAAGATCTCTCTACCTATTATTCTGCTTTTTGGGGGAATCCGAACAATACGTTTGTGTATGGTAACACACGCTTTATTGGTCTGAATACCGCTGAAACACCGGCGACACTTGGTACAGTAACGGAAACAAGCTGGACATGGCTTACCTCAACACTTTCGAATGCAACAGAGGATCATATTGTGGTGTTCACGCATTATCCCATTGTTCCTCCTGAATGGTCTCCATCTGTTACCATGACTTCAAATCAACGTCTGCCGCTTGCACAATTATTAGTAGACTATGGTGTGGAATTAGTGTTGGTAGGGCATGCGCATGGATATGATGACAATACTATTGATTCAACAGATCTTACGGGTTTAAATGGCAGTTTTCGACAGTTGATCATTGGTGGAAGTGGTGGAGAAATGACGAATTATGAAGGTGATTATTTTTTTATGCTTTTTCATGTCACCTCATCGGGCATAGAGCCAATACGTATGGAGTATTCTACAACTGATATTTCTACTGAATATGAAAGTATAAACGATGGTTCTGCAACTGAGATGACACTTCATGCGTATAATAACAGCGTTGTACCAGTTCCCTTTATGCGCGCTTCAGTTCAATTAAATGCTTCTGAAAAAGCGTATGCATCAACCGCAGCAGGTGATTTTTTCCCATTCACTTCTGCTGTTATAGATGGTGTGCTGCATAGTTATGTTGAATTGTCGCTCGGTACATATGAAACGCAAGATATGATTGTAAAAGAACGAACGCGCATGTTAACAAACGTTGCAAATCAAGTAGACAATACTGGTCATATTACTTTTTCAGAATTACCAACAGCAGCATCAACAGAAACAGACCTTTCCGCAGTATCTGAAACTACAGCAACTATTCAAATGCACGCATGGGATGGTAGTCAAGATATGCGTACTTGGACTGAAACAACCTCAGCAAACTCATCCACTACCTATTCCATTACCAATTTGTATCCAGAGCGACAATATACTGTTTGGGTGAAAGGTAAAGTGGTTGATCGTATTGCAACAACAGCTCAGGGTGTAACACAATTTTCATATAAATCACCAGCAAAAGTGCGTAAATTTCGTTTAACAATAGTAAAAAAACGTATAGCAAAACAAGCGGCATTTCTTCCAGCTCAAGAAGGCGGTTCTCATGTTCGTGTGTATAATGACAGTCGTGCACTCCAAGCTTTTATGGCATATGATAAAACCATTATTGGCGGGTTTGAATCACACTGGGGAGATATCGATGGAGATCAAAAAATGGAATTACTTGTTGTTCCAATAAACGGGACTAGAGCACCTTTAAAAATTTTTGATGATACTGGTGAAGAGCTCGCATCAATTTTTCCTTTTGGTGAACAATTTGAGGGCGGGATAGTAGTAGTAACAGGAGATATCGATAATGATGAAAAAGAAGAAATTATTGTTGGACCACAATCTGATTATCGTTCTACCATGCATGTGTATACCTATAATGGAGAATTACAACAAATAGAAAAAATACAAACACTTCAAGCATTTAAAGATACCCAGTATACAGATGGTCTTATGTTACAGGCAGGAGACATCAATGGCAAACGAGGAATGGAAATAATTATTGCTCCACGCAGCACAAAACAGATCATACGCGTGTATCGTTGGTCACCTTCTCAACAGAAGTTACGCTCTTGGAAAAAATATAGACCATTTACAATAGACGATCAAAATGCGACAGCAGGTTTTTCTATTGCAACCGGAGATGTGAATTTTGATGGAAAAGAAGAAATTGTTCTGGGTTCGCTGTCAGGAGATAGTCGTATACAAGTGATTGCATACAAATCTAAAAAACAACGATTGAAGCAAATTTCATCCATATATGCATTTGGCAAACAATTTTCTGGAGGAGTTTCTCTTGAGGTTGGGAATATACGTAAAAATGCAAAAGATGAAATAGTAGTTGTAGGGAAAACAAATGCAACATTGCAAAATAAAATAAAAGTGTATAGCATCAATGCAAAAAATAGATTGATTCATGTGTCATCTGTGCGTCCATTTGGCAACATTGTTGATGGTGGCATTGCACTGTCTCTTATTGATATTGATGGGGATGATAAAAAAGAGTTAGTGACAGCACGCAGCAGAGGTGCTTCTGATGTGCACATTTTTGAACCAAGAGGTGGAAAGAAAATGAGAGAGCTTGCAAATTTTACCGTATATGATAATTCATATGAATCTGGATTAACGATTAGCAAATAACATATAATAAAAATCTATGAATATTGAACGTTGGGAACAAATTAAAACACTTATTCATACACAATATGAAATTGAATATGAAGAAGTAGAAGATTTGCCTGAAAATCTTGGTACAATGGAAGTGATTGAATTTGTTGGGCCATTAGGTCCAATGCGCGTGGAATATGCAACAAAGCAGCGCCAAATAGGCAGAAAAGTGATTGCTTCAACGCGAATTGGAAGTACAGCGCACGAAGAAATTTTGCATTCAAAAACAGAGCAAGTGAATTTTTTGAAAGTGTATACATGGAATGAGGAAGAGGAAGATTGGGAAGAAGTACAGAAAAAAATTTTTGAATAGAACGTTTTATGATTTTTGCACACGGTCCATTTGGATTTTTATCATCGTTTCTTACTAAACCGCTTTGGTCAAAAGTTTCAAAAAAGCATCGTAAAAATAGTATGTATTGGTCGATGGCATTTGGAATACTGGGAGGATTATTCCCAGACATTGATCTTTTTTATTATTATCTATTTAATGCTTCTGCTTCACATCGTGGATTTATTACGCACACGCCTTTTCTGTATCTCTCTATTGCTTTTGTATTAATTGTGGTGTTTTGGCTGATAAAGAAACCCATAGGATATATCAGTGTACTTGCATATACATCCGGCGCTCTCAGTCATCTGCTTGCTGATTCCATTGGTGCACAGATTCAATGGTTGTATCCTTTTTCACATCATTTTTATGGAATTTCCAGTTTTTCTCATGAGTTTATTACGAGCAATGCATTATATTTGAATTTTTTGTTTGAAGGGATAGTATTTTTTTTCTTTTTTTATGTATTAATTCGTTTATTTTCAAAACGCCGCGTCGTACAGTATGTATTGATTGGAGTATTATTGCTTACATGGATGAGTGCGACCACAATAATAACATATGGGAATCAATATATATATCACGGAAAAATAGTTATTCCATATAATGATAATGATGCAGATCGAATACCAAATTATCAAGATCGCGATATGGATGGTGATGGAATCAATAATATTGATGATTTAGATAGTGATCAAAATGGAAAAAGCAATGTTGAGGAAATGATTGAGCATGCAGAAGAATTTACCAACGTTTGGTATGACAAAACAGAAGGAGGATTTCTACAAATTCCAGCTCGATTAGGATTAGTAACAAATGATGATATTGTCCGACGACTGTATGCCACTATTGGTATTTTTGTTACGACCGAAATGCAAGCAGATTATCAGCAAAATTTTGATGGATATATTTTATCACCGGCAGAGACGAATTTTGATCGAAATAATATGAATATTTACACATGGCTTTCGCATATTGGTCGATTAGAAACTGAAGAATCTTTCACAGCAGGCAGAAATCAAATAGGTGATATTCTTTTTTTTGAAAATGGGCACATCGGGATTGTGAGTGGATTCACAAATATGGGAGAAGATCAAATTCTTGATGTACATGTAAAACGAGGTATTGCAGAGGTATCAATGAATCAAATTATTCAGTGGGAAGGAAAACCAATAGCACGAGGGAAAATGCTAAACTCCGACCCATTATTTCAAACAATCTTAGAATAATAGTATCAATAATCCATAGAGCAGGAATGTACAAATAATGCCGAACAGTGCGCCAATGATTACTTCAATCATACGATGTCCAAGTCGTTCTTCCAAATGATTTGGGAGTTTAAGATGTTGTCGCTCTTCCTCTGGAAGCGTGTGAATAAGACGATTTAATACTTTTGCATGAAAACCTAAAGACCACCGAATTCCGATGGCATCACGAATAAACACAAGGGCAATAAATGTTGTTACAGCAAACAGCGGCGAAGTAAATCCTGCTAATAAACCAACAACTAAATCTAATGACACAAGTCCAGCAGTATGAGCAGAAGGCATGCCTCCATAACTATTAAATCTCTTCCATTGCAAGCCATGTTGGGGAAATTCCAATGCAATCTTTACCATTTGTGTTATAATCACCACGATAATTGGAATGAATAATATTAAAACGTGTTGTGTCATATTCATATGAATAGCATTATAGCCATTTTATTCGGAGTCGTCCAAGGCGTGACAGAATTTATCCCTGTTTCTTCATCTGGTCATTTATTAGTATTACATACGTTATTTCCCTCGTTTCAAGTAGGAGATGCCATCGCATTCGATGTAGCACTTCATCTTGGTACTCTTGTGGCAGTTATTTCTTTTTTTTGGAGAGACTGTATTCATTATTTGAGTGGATTTTTTTCTCTGCATCCAAAAAATACAGAACAGCATGAAAGTCGTCGAGTAGCACGATTTCTCTTTCTTGCAGTCATTCCTGCGGGAATTGTTGGGTTATTTTTTGAAGATTTTATTACGCAATATTTGCATTCTACATTAGTGGTGATTATGATGCTTTTTATTATTGCTTGTGTATTTTTTGTTGTAGAGCACTTGTATGCAAAAAGATCTATGCATCATAGAATACAACAAATGAGTTGGATTCAATCATTGTCTATTGGGTGTGCGCAAGTGCTAGCGCTTATTCCGGGCACATCTCGTTCAGGTATTACCATTATTGCTGGTATTTTATTTGGATTACGCAGAGATGAAGCAGCGCGATTTTCTTTTTTAGTATCCATACCGCTGATTTTTGGCGCTGGCTTGAAAAAACTTGCTGATCTTTTTATAATGGGTATTGCCAAGGAAGACCTTCCGATTTTTATTTTTGGTGTTCTTGCTGCTGCAGTAAGTGGATACCTTGCTATTGCATTTTTAATGCAATACCTGAGTAAAAAAACATTAAAACCATTTGCAGCTTATCGTATTATTCTTGCGTGCGTATTGGTCATTTTATTTTATTTTTAATGTATTACTCATGAAAGTTGTTATACGCGCTGGAGGAGTAGGTTCCCGTTTGTGGCCAGTAAGCCGTGAACAGAAGCCTAAGCAGTTTCATGCGCTTACGAGTGAAAAAAGTATGTTAGAAGAAGCCGTTGATCGCGTACGCCCCATTGTTGATTTTGCTGATATCTATATATCTACCAATAAAGAATGTGTACATCTTGTGCAAGAATACATTCAGAACATTTCCGCTGATCATATTATTGTTGAACCAGAACGAAAAGATACGGCTGCAGCAATAGGGCTTGAATCTGTCATTCTTCATAAAGAAGATCCAGAAAGTATTGTGGCAAGCTTGGGGTCAGATCATCGTGTTCGAAGATTTGTAGAATTTCAACGCATGTTACATATTGCTGAAGAATTTATTCGTCGATATCCGAATTATATTATCCCTATAGGAATTCGTCCTACACATCCGGATACGGGATATGGTTATATTCAATGTGGAAAAGTATTAGATACGCTTGAAGGAAAAAATTTGTGGCAAGTGGATCGATTTACAGAAAAACCAGCACTTGAAGAAGCGCGACGTTTTTTAGAGCAGGGTGAATATCTGTGGAATGCAAATATGTTTATTTGGAAAGTTTCTACTATTTTAGAGTTATATAAAAAATTCATGCCAGCAATGTATGAACAATTGATGGAAATTCAGCAGGCTCTCGGTACGAAAGAAGAGCAAAAAGTTATTGATCGCATCTATCCACAAATGGAAAAAATTGCTGTGGACTATGCAATCATCGAAAAAACTACAAAGATTGCTGCGATTTCGGCGGATATTGGATGGAATGACATTGGTGATTGGGCAAGACTGAAAGATGAATTAGCAGAATCAGAACAAGAAAATATTGTGATTGGCGCTGAACATCTGCCCATAAAAACATACAATACTATTGTGTATGGTAATAAGAAAAAAATGATTGTGACGATTGGAATAAAAAATATGGTCATTGTTGATACAGGGGATGCGTTGCTCGTATGTGATAAATATCATTCCGCAGCAGTGAAAGATGTGGTGCAAAAATTGAAGGATAGAAATAAGGAACAATTATTATAATATGTCTTTTCATAAAAAATTTCCCGAATCTTGGAAAATATTGCACTCTGAATATGTATTAAAAACTCCGTGGCTTCGTGTGCGTCGTGATTATTGTGAATTGCCGGATCATTCTGTTATTGATGATTATTATGTCACTGAAGCGCATGATGTTGTTGGCATTGTTGCCATAACACCTGAAAATGAATGTATTGTGAATGCTCAATATAAACACGGCATTGGCGAAGTGGTATGCGAAATACCTGCCGGTTTTATTGAAGAGGGAGAGGATCCGCTGCATGCAGCACATCGAGAATTAGAAGAAGAAACTGGATATACAACAACGCACATGCATCATCTTGCAACGCTAATCGCTTCACCTTCTTCGCAAACGAATCATTATTATATATATTTTGCAGAGAACGCTCAGCCTACAGGGAAGAAAATGCTCGATCCGCGCGAAGAAATTATTAATGAACGTATTCCATTGATAGAGCTGGAGCAGCATATCCGTAATGGACATATCAATGTATTATGGTCTGTTGCCGCAATTCATTTAGCATTGGATTTTTTGCAAAAGAATAATCATAAAAAAATATGAGCAAACGAAATAGTATTATTTTGATTTGCGCATTCGTTTTTATTGGTGGTATCATCGGTGGGATATATTGGAAATATACAGTAGATTCTTCACGTCCTGCTCCTGTCGTTTTGCATGAAGTCAAAATAATGATTCCGGAAGGCTGGGATCAATTTACTATTCAGGATTATTTAAAAAAGCAAGAATTAGACGCAGCAGGTTTTATCAGTGCAGTAGTCAAAGGGGATACACAAGGGGTGTCTGCATTTATTTTTGATGGAAAACCAGAAAAATCATCATTTGAGGGATATTTGTTTCCAGATACGTATTTTGTGTACCGTGAAAATTCTGGAGATCAACTATTGCGCAAAATGCTTGATAATTTTGAGCAAAAAATAACACAAGAGATGCAAGAAAAAATCATACAATCTGGTATGACTTTTTATGAAGTATTGACTTTAGCAAGTATTATAGAAAAAGAAGTAGCCACCCCTACAGATCGCCGTTTGGTTGCTGGTGTTTTTTTGCGACGTCTTGCTGATGAGTATAGGCTTGAATCTGATGCTACGATAAATTATATTACTCGTAAACATACTACTCGCCCAACAGCTCAAGATCTTGCGAATGAATCACGGTATAATTCATATAAATATCCAGGGCTTCCTCCTGGTCCTATTTCAAACCCCGGCTTAGATGCAATTCTTGCTGTGATAGAACCTACTGCTTCAGATTATTATTTCTTTTTAAACACACCAGA
>Ga0208373_1002481_pt1 | contig 20346 bp, 31 predicted proteins | sample RifOxyC2_FD_184036 | JGI IMG/M metagenome (GOLD analysis project Ga0208373, IMG submission 184036) | Soil microbial communities from Rifle, Colorado - Rifle Oxygen_injection C2 (SPAdes) | ecosystem: Environmental > Terrestrial > Deep subsurface > Rock core/Sediment | place: Rifle, Colorado... | reverse complement strand
AAGGGTCCAGCGCCACTATAGACCCAGCGGAACCTGTTTTCCTCAGTTCTTCTTCGGCTACCACCTGGAGTTCAAGATCCAGGGTCAAGCGTATATCCTTGCCGGGCACGGGCTCGATCCTGTTGGCGATGCTAAGCTGCCTTCCGCTGGCGTCAGACTCAATCACCCATCCGCCGTCTTCCCCTCGCAAATAATCATCATACTGCTTCTCTATGCCTGTCTTACCCAATATATCGCCCTGTTTGTAACCAGTGTAGGACATCCTTTCCAGTTCATCCGGGCTTATTTCGCCTATGTAGCCGATTATATTGCTGAACATTTCCCGATATGGGTAAAACCTGCGCATTTCCGTTACTACCGATATATCTTTCAGGTTTGTCTTCTGCTCGAAAATCCTGAACATCGTATCCCTGTCAATATCCTCCGCAAGACATACTACCTTGCTGTTATTGTAGCCCTGGGTTATGAGCTCCTTGGTGTTTGGCAGGATCCTTTCGATAGCCCTGACCATCTTTTCCTGGGAGGCATCGTTTCTTTTCTTGGAAAAGGGGTAGAACAGCACCAGGGTGGTGGGCTTGTTTTCGCAAAGCCTTTTTCCGAAACGGTCGTACAAAATGCCCCTCGGCGCCCTTTCCAGGAACAGCTGGGAGCTGTTCTGTTCCGATATCCGGTAATAATAATTTCCCCTTATTACCTGAAAATAAAAAAACCTCAGCCCGATAATACAAAATATCATTATTACGGCAAAAAATATTTTGTTCAACCTGGCCAGGTATTTCTGTTGGACTAAATTCGATTCGCCTTCCCAGACCATTTTCTTGTTTTCCTAAACCATATGTTAAGCAACCCGAATACAAGCGGCACAAAAACGCTTGTATAGATGACCTCCGTAAGAAGGGCGTAAATATGAAAAACATTGCTGCGGGGAAGAAACACTGCACAGATGAGATTGAATACCAACAAATAAAAGAGCATCGACATAAAACAAATGATTACTTGAACCCTTACTTTTGTTTCGTCAAGTTTATGGCTGTAGCGGCCTACCAGGTACCCTATTACCGTGAATATAACCGCCCTGGCTCCAAAAACCTGCAGGCTGAACACATCCAACAGTATGCCGCTGAAAAAACCATATGCCTCACCGAATACAGTGCCCTTCCTCAACGAGAAATACACAACGCTTACAAGCATCAGGTCCGGCACCATCCCATACAACGGAAAATACATGGAAATCATGCTTTGGACAATCAGCGTCAGGATCATTACTATAAAAACCGAAAAAATATCTATCATTTTGTTAAAATATATACAACCCCTATTTTGTTCCAGCTGATCAGCGGCCTTATGAGTACTTTCTTGTAGTATATGCTGTCCTGCAGCGGCACTTCGTGTACTACCCCGACAGGCAGCCCTTCCGGGAATACTTCCCCTATGCCGCTGGTCACTATCCTGTCCCCTATCCTGACATCGGAAAAAGGCAGTAGGTAATCTAGCAGGAGCATCGATTTTTCCTCACCCTTAATCAACCCTGTTTCCTGGGTTCTGATGTTTTTAACCGGCACATATGAAACAGAATCTGTCAACAACAGTATTTTCGCAGTTGTTTTTGTCGCGTCCGCAACCCTGCCGACAAGGTTGATCTCATTATTAGCGAACATGATTACCGGCATATTTGAATTTATGCCTGAACTTCTTCCTTTATTAATAATGAATGTCTTATACCAGCATGAAGGGTCCCTTGAAATCACCCTGGCAGCTACCATTTTTTGCTGGCTTTTCTTTGAAAGGCCCAGCATACTGGTTAAATCACTGTTTTCCTTTCTGAGTGACTCGTTCTGAGTTTCAACATATCTAAGTTTATTGATCTCCTCCTTCAAACTGCGGTTTTCCTGGTGGATTTTTACGAACGACACGATGTCCTCGCCCAATTCTTTCTGCCTGTTTATGATTTTCAGCGCCAGGTTAGGCGCAGGTGAGAGTAAATAATTGAATAATATCTTGAATGATTCTATTTTCGAGGTTAAGTCAAAGACAAACAGCATGAGGCTTATGGAAATCAGGAGGATTAATACAATGGTAGGTTGGTGTTTCACATTTTTTGCGTTTTCATATTTTCACGTACTTTTTCAGATTGTCCAGCTCTTCAAGGTACTTGCCTGTTCCGTAAACAACGCAAGTGAGCGGATCCTTGGCAATCTTTACAGGGAGCTCCGTTTCCTTTGAAATAAGATCGTTCATGCCCCTTAGCAGCGCTCCACCGCCTGAAAGCACGATACCCCTGTCGACCAAGTCCGAGGAAAGTTCCGCCGGGGTTTCTTCAAGGGTGGATTTTATCAATTCCGTTATGGTTCTCATGGGCTCTGAAAGCGCCTGTCTGACTTCTTCTGATGTCACTTTTATGGTCTTGGGGAGCCCCGCGACCTGGTCGCGCCCTTTCACTTCAAGCGACAATTCTTCCTCCAGAGGGAAGACAGAACCTATTTTTATCTTGACTTCTTCCGCTGTATTTTCACCGACAAGGAGGTTGTATTTTTTCCTGAAATGCTGGATAATCGCCTCGTCCATTTCATCACCCGCGACGCCGATCGATTTCGCTATAACCATTCCGCCAAGGGAAAGAACTGCTATTTCCGTAGTCCCGCCGCCGATGTCAACAATCATGTTGCCCTGCGGTTCTTGTATGGGAATTTCCGCGCCTATGGCCGCGGCAAGGGGTTCTTCTATCAGGAATACTTCCCGGGCGCCAGCCTGCATGGCAGATTCCCTGACAGCCCTTCTTTCTACTTCAGTTATTCCGGAAGGAACCCCGATGACTATCCTGGGATGAAGCAGGCTTTGCCTGTTGTGAACTTTCTTAATAAAGTAGCGTATCATGGTCTCGGTAACTTCAAAATCCGCTATTACACCGTTACGAAGCGGCCTGATAGCCACTATGTTAGCCGGTGTTTTGCCGAGCATACGCTTTGCCTCGGCTCCTATGGCTACGATAGTTTTTGTGTTTTTTTCGATTGCGACAACGGAAGGTTCCCTAAGTACTATTCCCTGTCCTTTGACATAGACCAGGATACTTGAAGTCCCCAAGTCAATGCCCATGTCATTTGAAAACAGGCTAAACAGGAAATTAAACATAATCGCCTTGGTAAGACCGATTACTGGAGCAATTTAATGACTACGATAGATGCAGCATCACCCTGCCGCAAACCGACTTTTAGTATCCTGGTATAACCGCCATTGCGGTTTTCATACCGAGGAACAAGTACTTCGTGAAGTTTTTTTAATGCCTGCTTGTCATGGATATCCGCAGCCACTTTCCGTATTGAGGCGAGGTTCTTTTTTTTAGCACAGGTAATTATTTTTTCGACAAACGGCCTTACAAGCCTGGCCTTTTGTATCGTAGTCTGAGCTTTCTCGTGAAGGATCAGCGACGTAGACATGCTCCGCATCAAGGCTTTGTAACCTGAAGAAGTCTTAAGCATATTATTTGCTCTCCAAAACCATCCCTAGTTTTAAGTTCTGTTCAGACAATTTTTCTTTTATTTCATCCATTGACCTTTTGCCCATATTTCTCAGGCTTTCCATTTCTTCTTCGCTTTTTACAACCAGCTCCTTCAATATTTTTATTTGAGCTGACTTAAGGCAGTTTATAGGCCTTGATGACAGCCCGAGTATATCCACAGGCTGGTTCAATAATTCTTCCATTTTTTCTTTCTGTATGAACTCTGTTGCTGAAACAGCCTTTTCTTCTTCCATTTTTTCAGATTTCAGGAATATATTCAGGCTATCCCTCAATATCTTCGCGGAATATGTCAGGACATCAGCGGGAACAATGCTGCCATCAGTCCATATTTCCATGATAAGCCGGTCATAATCAGTCCTGTGACCAACACGGGCGTTTTCCACTTCGTAATTCACTTTTACTACTGGTGAGAAAAGCGCATCCATGGGTATTACATCAACTGAATGTGAGGTCTTTTTGTTTTGTTCCGCGAAAGCGTAACCCCTGCCTCTGTTCACTTCCATCTCAATCTCAAGAAAACCGCCGGGCTCAATTATGGCGATTTCCTGGTCAAGGTTAATTATTTCAACACTTGAATTAGCCTTAATGTCTTTTGCCAGCACGGTTTTTTCCCCCTTTGTCGAGAGAATAAGTGTTTCCGGCCCCTGAGCATACATTTTAAGCCGTATTTTTTTTAAATTTAAAAGTATCTGCATTACGTCTTCTTTTACGTTTTTGATAGTATCGTACTCATGTCGAACGATAAAATTGCCTGTCCCGCGTATTTTGCAGCTTGTTATGGCAGCCCCTTCAAGACTTGATAGAAGTATGCGCCTGAGGGAATTCCCTATTGTATGGCCATAACCCGGCTCAAACGGCTCAGCAATAAATTTCCCATACGAATTGTCCTGCTTTTCTGTAACCAATTGTTGGGAAAAAACTAATTCTGTCATGTTCCGGACCTCCGATTATAAATTACGATTAAAACTACTACTATTATCTGGAATACAATTCTACAATCAATGTCTCATCTACCGGATATGAGAAATCCGCGCGAGAAGGCAGCGAAATTATCTCCCCCGAAAGGTTTTCCTTGTCTACGGTCAACCATGTTGGTATCCTTGTATAATTTTCCCTCCACCTTTTAAGACCAATATTTTCCTTTAACTTCGGATTGATTACGATTTTATCGCCGATTCTCACCCTGTAGGCAGGAACTTTTAAATTGCGATTATTTACCTTGACATTCCCGTGTGAAATCATCTGCCTCGCACCAATCATTGACTGGGCGAAGCCCATTTTTTTAACTACATTATCAAGCCTGGTTTCGAGCAGGTAAAGCAGGTTCTGCCCGGGCGAGCCCTTCATTTTTCTCGCCTGCTTAAATAAATTACGGAATTGGTCTTCGTTCATGCGAGCAGAGAATCTTGCTTTTTGTTTTTCAGTCAACCGCTTTCCGTATTCACTTGTTTTCTTAACAAACCGTGTAGGCTTGCCGCCCGTTTTCTTTTTGCGTTTGTCAAGAGTGCATTTTGTATCACATCTTTCCCCTTTAAGGAAAAGCTTGTCGTTTACTCTGCGGCATAGCTTGCATACTGAACCTAAATAACGCCCCATGTTCTCCCCTCTTGGTTGTTTTCAGAATACCTGATATTAGACTCTTCTTGGTTTCGGTGGACGACAGCCGTTATGCGGTATTGGAGTAATATCCTTGATCGTATTGATGGCCAACCCTGCTGCCTGAAGCGCCCTGATAGCAACTTCCCTGCCTGGCCCTGGCCCTTTTACAAACACGGATGCCTGCTTGACGCCCATTTCAACCGCCTTCTTAGCCGCTTTTCCTGCTGCTATCTGTGCGGCGTAAGGTGTGCCTTTTTTTGTCCCTTTAAAACCGCTTGAACCTGCGGTTTCCCAGATAAGCGCATTTCCTCTTTCATCAGTGATCGTGATAATAGTATTGTTGAACGATGAATGGATATACACCTTGCAATAGATACTTGTGACTTTTTTCTTAATGTTTGTTTTCGTAGCCATTTATCCTCTTAAATACCCCATGCGATTCGCTAGGAAGAATATGGGGTGCCTCTCCTTTCTGGTACCCCATCCTATTCGCTTGGAAGAATATGGGGTGTATTTTATTTTGCCTGCGGTGCGGCTGGTGCTGCTTTTGGCTTGACCACCCTCGCGCTACCAACAGTTTTCCTTTTTCCTCTTCTTGTCCTGGCGTTTGTGCGTGTCCTCTGACCGCGAACCGGCAGGTTTCTCCTGTGCCTCATTCCCCTGTAACTACCTATATCGACCAGGCGTTTTATATTAGCCGATATTTCACGGCGCAGGTCGCCTTCGACCTTGTAGTTGGTCGAAATTTCCGCGCTTAATTTACCGACTTCTTCTTCTGTCAAATTTTTCACCCGCGTCTCGGGATTTATCTGGACTGTCTGCAGCACCTTGTCAGCCACTGCTTTTCCTATTCCAAAAATATACCTCAGGGCCACATCTATCCTTTTTTCCTTTGGTAGGTCAACTCCTGCTAAACGAGCCATTCAATCCTCCGGTTTTGTTTAACCTTGTCTTTGTTTGTGCCTGACTTCAGAACAAATGACCATAACTATTCTTTTTCTCTTAATGATTTTACATTTCTGGCAGATTTTTTTTACTGATGATTTAACTCTCATTTTTTTCTGTAAGTAATCCTTCCCCTTGTCAAGTCGTACGGCGATAGTTCAACGGTCACTTTGTCGCCCTGGAGTATTTTTATATAGTGCATTCTCATCTTGCCGCAGAGGTGTGCCAGAATCTGATGGCCTGATTCTATTTTTACCTTGAACATCGCGTTAGGCAGCGTCTCGATTACTTCGCCCTCGACCTGGATTTTATCTTCTTTACTCATAATTTTTTTCAACAATTCTTCTAGAAAACCGGTTCAAAACTGGTTAACTGCTCCGGTCCGTCTTCCGTAATCGCTATCATATGCTCGTAATGAGCGCAGTATTTTTTATCTGACATGACCACTGTCCAGTTATCTTCTAGAATCTGGACTTCCCAGCTTCCCAGTGACACCATCGGTTCTACGGCTATTACCATGCCAGGTTGCAATTTAGGGCCCGTGCCGTGTCTGCCGAAATTTGGTACCTCTGGTTTTTCATGAAGCATACGGCCGATACCATGGCCTACAAAATCCCTGATAATCGAATAGCCCCTACTTTCAACATATTCTTGTATTCCGGCTGATATGTCGCCAAGAAAATATCTTTTGTCAGCGAATTTCAGGACTTGTCCGAAACTGCCGTAGGTTCCCTTTAATAAATCTTTCAGTTGCTGGCTTATATTACCAACAGGTATTGTTTCCGCTATATCGCCAAAGAATCCTTTATACTTGATCCCAATATCAACCTTAACAATATCACCAGCTTTAATGATTTTTTTCTTACTGGGTATACCGTGAACAAGTTCTTCATTCACAGAAACGCATATTTTTCCGGGAAACCCCCTATAGCCTTTGAACGCCGGAACAACTTTATAAAGATCAAAACTTCTTCCTGCCACTTCTTCCAAGTCTTTCGTGCAAATGCCAGCTTTTACGCTTTTTTTAACTTCGTTTAAGATGCCGCTTACTATCCTGCCGCAATCTCTTAAGATTGAAAGTTCTTCTTTTGTCTTTAATTCTATCAACTATTTTTTGCCTTTTTTAAGGCTGACTTGATTCTATTTGAAACAACGGCAACTTGAGCATTTGCATCTATTGTAAGCAGTTTTTTCTGCTTGCTGTAATATGCCAGTATAGGGAATGTCTCCTTTTTGTATATAGCGAGCCTTCTTTTTACTGTTTCTGGAACATCATCTTTCCTTTGAATTAGCTTTACCCCGCAACAATCGCAGACACTGTCTTTCTTCGGCGGCTGCGTTATCATATTGTAAACCCTGTTGCATGAAGGGCACAGCCACCGCGCCGTTAATCTTTTCAGGCTTTCAGCGGAGCTTAATTTCAAGTATATAACGGCGTCGATTTTTCTATTTATTTCTTCTAAATAACCGTCCAGTGCCTTGACTTGGAATAAATTCCTTGGAAAACCGTCAGAAATAAATCCGGATCTGCAATCAGGCCGTTGAACTCTTGTCTTAAACATGCTGATAACTATCTTGTCAGGTACCAGCCTACCTTTATTAATATACTTTTGTATTTCACGTGAAATCGGGTTGTCTTGTTTAAGTGTTGCCCTGAACAAATCGCCTGTTGATATATGTGGTATTTTATATTTTTTGATTATATTTGCAGCCTGTGTCCCCTTTCCGGCTCCAGGCGCGCCAAGTAAAATTATATTCAACATCTTTCCCTTTTTGACCTTTTTTATAATTTACTTTATATTAAACCATCTTCCCTTGATCCTACCTTGTTTCATGAACCCTTCATAATGACGCATGATCATCTGTGATTCTATCTGTCCTATAGTATCAAGGGATACACCTACGACTATCAGCAATGCCGTCCCTCCGAAAAAGAAGGGAGCGTTGAACATATTCCTTAAAATATCAGGCATTATCGCTATTAGCACTACAAATATTGCCCCGCCGAGCGTAATTCTTTCAATTATCCTCTGTATATGTTTTGCAGTGGCTTCCCCCGGCCTTATTCCCGGGATGAAACCGCCCCATTTTTTCATGTTCTCGGCCATGTCTGTTGGATTCATGATAATTGAGTTGTAAAAATAGCAGAAAAATACGATAAGTGCAGCATATATAAGTTCATATAACCATGACCCTCTCTGCCAGAATTCCATTAATGTTTGAGCCCACGGTACGTTTGACATGAACTGCAGTATAGTCAGAGGAGCGGATAAAACAGAAATAGCGAATATCACAGCAATGACTCCTGCCTGATCAACCTTCAAGGGAAGGAATGTAGTTGCCCCGCCAACCATTTTCCTGCCAACTACTCTTTTTGCGTACTGTACGGGAATCTTTCGTTGAGCTGTTTCAACCCATATTACAAGACCCATGACAACAAGGACAACCACGAGCAAAACGATGGCTTTCAAGAGGCTTAATTCTTCGATTCTCAGCATCCTGAAAAAATCCTTAATCGCGCCTGGCAGACGGTCAACGATACCAGCGAAAATCATCAATGAAATGCCATTACCTATACCAAACTGCGTTATTTGCTCACCTAGCCACATAACTAGCATGGTCCCTGTAACAAGAGCGAGCACTGTTGTAAGGAAAAAACCCACCGTAGGATTATTAACAATTGTGAGGCCGCCAGGTGTCGGCATTTTAGAAATCATCATAGTTAGACCGAAACCCTGCACTATCGCAAGGACCACCGTCGCATAACGTGTGATCTGCGTGATTTTTTTCTTGCCATGCTCTCCTTCTTTTGACAAACGGTCTATAAAAGGCAAAACATGCGCGCCCTGCAATAAAGACATTATGATCGACGCATTGATATAGGGCATGATCCCAAGCGAAAATATTGACAACTTGCTCATGGCACCGCCGGAAAACATATCCATGAATCCGAGCAATGAATTCTTGTGAGCATCAAATAAAGAACTCAATGCGTCCGGGTTTATGCCAGATATGGGAACGGCCGCCCCCGCGCGGTAAGCAACAATTATACCCAGGGTTATGAGGACTTTCTTCTTTAACTCCGGTATTTTAAAAATGTCCGTGATAGATTTTAGCATTTATCGAGTTTATTATTATTCAACTATTCGGCCTTTATTACGGATACAACTATTTCCTCTGCCGAACCACCGGCTGATTTGATTTTTTCTATGGCGGATTTTGAAAACTTGTGGGCTCTTATTTTAAACGCCTTTTTTAATTCACCACCACCAAGCACCTTAAGGTCCAAATTCGTATTGTCAATCATCTTTTTTTGTATCAGCAAATCCGGGTTAATTTCTGTTCCTGCGTCAAATAATTTCTCAAGTTGTCCCAGGTTTACATAATAGTATTCAGTCCTGAATTTCCTGTTTGTAAAGCCTCTTTTAGGTATACGCCTTAAAAGGGGCATCTGACCGCCTTCAAACCAGGGAGCTTTTGTGCCGCCTGATCGCGACCGCTGCCCCTTCATCCCGCGTGTTGAACTTGCTCCATGTCCACTTGCTCTTCCGTGCCCTAAAATTTTCTTCCTGTGCCTTGAACCTGCCGCCGGTCTTAAATTATTCAGTTTCATGATTTTTTCAGTAATTTCTTTATTTGTTCCTCTGTCCTTAGATTCACCAGTGCATCCATCGTCGCTTTTGATATATTAATCGGGTTTGTTGAACCGAGGCATTTGCTCAATATATCCTTAACTCCTACAGCTTCAAGTACCGCCCTAACACTGCCTCCGGCAATAATACCCGTGCCTGCAGTTGCCGGCCTAAGCAGTACCCTTGAAGCACCGCACCTTCCTATTATTTCGTGGGGAATAGTGTTGTTCAACAAGGATACTTTTGTGAACTGTTTTTTTGCCCTGTTAGTGGCCTTGGAAATGGCTTCGCGGACTTCCTTGGCCTTGCCCATCTGTATCGACAGACTCCCCGCCTGATCACCTACAACAACGATCGCGTTAAACGAAAATCTTTTTCCGCCTTTCACTACCTTTGAAACCCTATTGACTGCTATTACTGTTTCTACATACGGACTGCTTTCACTAGATGTCCTTTGATTTTTTTCTTTTTCTGCCATATTTCCCTTTTAATACCCGTGATAGCCGCCTAGAAGGCTAAAGGGTATATTTCCCTTTTACCTAGAATTTCAGACCTGCAGCACGGGCAGACTCAGCCAACGCTTTTACCCTTCCGTGATATTTTCTGCCGGACCTGTCAAACACAATTTTGTTGATGTTTTTTTCGATCAGTTTTTTTGCAAGTAACTCTCCGACTTTTCTTGACTGCTCTATTTTTTTTACCTTTGACAACTGTCCCTTAAGTTCGATTGAAAGGCTTGAGACCGTTAATACCGATTTGCCGTTAAGGTCATCTATAGCCTGTGCATAAATATGCTTCAGGCTTCTAAAAACACTTACCCTGGGACAATCCGGCATGCCACTTATCTTGTTTCTTATTTTCTGCTTTGTTAATTCAAATCTCTTGTCTTTTGATATTGTCATATTTCAGGCAAAGCTATTTCTTTGCCCCTCCCCCACCACCGGCGCCAGCACCTGCACCTACACCAACGGCTGTCTTCCCGGCTTTCTTAGCCACATATTCGCCTACATACCTTATTCCTGTCCCCTTGTAAGGTTCAGGCGGCTTGATCCTTCTGATTTTTGCGGAAGTTTCTCCGACAAGCTGCTTGTCAAAACCAGAAACTGAAATAATGATGCCCTTTGAATCCACCGTTATCTTGATGCCTTCCGGTATTTTAAATTTGACTAAATGGCTGAATCCGATTCTCAAAACAAGTTCCTGGCCTATTACCTGTCCGTTATAACCGATACCCCTGATTTCAAGCGATTTGTTGAAACCTTTTGTCACTCCTGCTATAGCGTTTCTTATTAGAGACCAAACCAAGCCCTGAGACATGCGATCAAGCCTTTTGTCCGAACTTCTGTTGACAAAAACCTTGCCATCCTCAGTTTTTACTTCTATGTTGTCAACATACTTCTCTTTTAATATTCCGAGCGGGCCTGTTACAATAAAATAATGGTCCTTTATTTCAAATTTTGTTTTCTCTGGAATAATTATTGGTTTTTTCGCTAGTCTGCTCATTATAATCTCCGTTATATTCTGGATGCGCTACCAAACTGTGCAAATAACTTCACCGCCCAGGTGTTTTTTTCTTGCTTCCTTGTCTGTCATAAGACCTTTCGAGGTTGACACTACTGAAATACCCAATCCTCTATATACTCTGGGCAATTCAGTCCATTTCCGGTACACCCTCAACCCGGGCCTTGATGTGCGTTTTATATCTTTGATTGTTCGTTCTTTACTATCTCCATACTCAAAATAAATCCTTAATAAACCTTGTTTGTAATTTTCTATTTTTTTGTAGGATGAAATATAACCTTCTTCTTTAAGAACCCTGCACAAATCTTCCTTTATTTTTGACGAAGGAGCGTCTATTTTCTCTAGATATTTCTGCTGCGCGTTTTTTATCATCGCTATCATGTCTGCAATCAGATCAGTGGACATTTTTTACCTCTTTTATGCCGCTTGTCACCCGTTTGGAAGGATGAACGGCGTTTTATCCTTTTTAATGCCGCCTGTTACCCTCTTGGAAGTGTAGGCGACGTTTTAGCTTACCAGCTGGATTTTGTAATACCGGGTATCTCGCCTTTATGCGCAAGATTGCGGAAACATATGCGGCACAAACCAAAGTCACTAATAAATCCCCTTGGCCTTCCACATATCCTGCAAATATTGCGATGCCTTGTGCTGAATTTCTGCTGTTTTCGCATTTGTACGATTGATGCAATCGTTGCCATTTGTCACTCTCTCTTGTTGAATTTGTCTATTTGAGCTCTTTCTTAAAAGGCATGCCTATCATCATTAAAAGGTTTTTTGATTCCATGTCCGTTTTTGCCGTTGTTACGAATGTTATATTCATGCCCCGTGCTTTATCTGATTTGTCAATTTCTATTTCAGGGAAAATATACTGTTCCTTGAGTCCGAGATTATAGTTGCCCTGGCCATCAAAACCACGCGGTTCCAACCCATGAAAGTCCCTCATCCTTGGAATTGACGCTGAAATAAATCTGTCTATAAAATCATACATCTTATCGCCACGCAATGTGACTTTCAATCCTATAGGCATATTTTTTCGCAGCTTGAAATTCGAAATCGATTTCTTCGCCCTTCTAACAGAAGGCTTTTGACCTGTCATGTTCCCCAGCTCTGCACTTGCAAGGTCAACAATCTTTACGTTCTCCCTGGCTTCCGATAAACCCATATTAATGACTACCTTTTCAATTCTAGGGACCTGTAAAAAGTTTTTATACCCGAATTTTTGCATCATTTCAGGAACCGTTTTTTCCTGATAACTTTTTTTAAGCCTCGATACGTATTTTATACTCATTTTATTACCTTTTTTAATGCTTCAGTTACTCGTTTGCACGAGCATGAAGCACATTACCTTTATATCTTGATCTTATATAATCATTTCTCCACATTTCCTACAAACTCTTACTTTTTTACCATCTGAAAGAAAATCATTTTTTGCGCGGGTCGGCTGATCGCACTTCGGGCATACCAGCATAAGGTTCGACATTGAAATTGGCATTTCAATTTCCCTCGTACCCCCAGGATCGGTCTGGGTCGGCTTAACATGCTTTTTTACAATATTTATTTTCGAAACAACGGCTTTATTCTCAGCTGCCATTGTCCTTAAAACTTCGCCACGCTTATTTTTGTCTTTTCCGGATATTATCTTTACCTTGTCTTTCTTTCTTATGAACGCCATATCTTTTACCTTCCGTTTTTTTGCCTTTTACACAACTTCTGGGGCCAATGATATTATTTTCAGAAAATCTTTTTCCCTCAATTCACGGGCAACAGGCCCGAAAATTCTTGTTCCCTTGGGATCACCATTTTCATCAACAATCACGCATGCATTATCGTCAAATTTTATGTACGAACCGTCTTTTCTTCTGCTTTCTTTTGCAACACGGCTAACGACTGCTCTTACCACTGTGCCTTTTTTGGTATTTGCCGTCGGAGTGGCTTCCTTTACAGCACCTATGATAATATCACCTAAAAAACCGTACCTTCTTCCCGTGCCACCGAGAATCCTGATACACATAAGCTTTTTAGCACCTGTATTATCCATCACATTCAACATGCAGCGTTCCTGTATCACTGGGCTACTCCCTCGTTCTTCGTATTTAATATTTTAACAATCCGCCATCTCTTAAGCTTTGACAGAGGCCTGGTTTCTTCGATTTCTACTGTATCTCCCTGGTGTGCTTCATTTTTTTCATCATGAGCATAGAACTTATTGGGAATTCTCATTACCTTGTCGTATTTTGAATGACGCACTGTTCTAACGATCTTCACTACCCGGGTTTTATCCATTTTAGCTGAAACAACAACCCCCATGCGTGTTTTTCTTCTTGATACGTTTTCCATTTTTTTGTTCCTTCTCACCCTGTTTCGCTTAAACTATTTTAGTGAATTTTTGCTTGTACAACGTATTTAAGCGGGCAATATCCTTTCTTAATTCCCTGATTTCAAGGGGATTTTTTAACGGAGCAGACTTATGCTGTACTTTGATCCTGAATAATTTAAGTTGTTTCTGGTCAAGTTGCAAGGTTAATTCCTGCAAAGTCAAGTTTTTAAGTTCGTTCCACTGTTTAGTTTTCATTTCTTCCTATTTAATACCTCATTCTACGCGCTTGGAAGCGTATGGGTTATATTCCTCTTATTCAGCTCTTGTGACAAATTTTGTCCTTATCGAAAACTTATGAGTCACCAACCTTATTGCCTCTTTTGCATCTTCCTCGCTTATACCTTCGAGTTCAATCATTATTCTTCCCGGCCTTACAACTGCAACCCAATGGTCCGGATCGCCCTTGCCTTTTCCCTGGCGGGTTTCCGCCGGTTTTTTTGTAACCGGCTTATCCGGAAAGATCCTAAGCCATATCTTTCCGCCCTGTTTCATTGAGCGGGCTATCGATAACCTGCACGCTTCAATCTGGCGAGCTGTCACCCAGCCACCCTCCAGGGCTTTTAATCCGTATTTTCCAAAGGCAATTTCAGAGCCCTTTGTTGACAATCCCTTTATCCTTCCTCTTTGCATCTTTCTGAATTTTACTCGTGATGGCATTAACATTGTATCTTACCCCTGGTCACTCAACTTCAGCTCCCTCAGTTGGAGCAATCAATTCATCAATTGTTTTCTGGTCAGACATGGGATCGAGTTTATCTTTTTCCACAAGACTGGCTTCTTTCTCTTTAAGAAATTCCTTATCTGTCTTTCTATAAAATTCCTTCTTGAATATCCATGTTTTTACGCCTATTTTGCCTTTCTTGATCATCGCTTCTGAAAAACCGTAATCTATGTCAGCTCTGAAGGTATGTAGCGGGATTCTTCCTTCCCTTATCCATTCAGAACGAGCTATTTCAGCACCACCAAGCCTTCCTCCAACCATAATTTTAATCCCAAGCGCACCGGCTGAAATTGTTTTTTCTATAGCTCTTTTCATCGCACGCCTGTGGCTTATATTTCTTTCGAGCTGCAAAGCCACTGCCTCCGCCACTAATTGAGCGTCCAGCGCCGGCTCTTTTATTTCCATCACGTTGATGAATGTCTTTTTGCCGGTTATTGCTTCAATGTCGGCCCTCAAGGTTTCAATTTCCTGACCCTTTCTTCCTATTACAATACCAGGCCTTGCTGTAAAAATATTTATCCTTAGGTATTTCCCGACTCGTTCAATAACGACCTTTGAAATTCCAGCCATCCTGAGTTTATTCCTGATATAATGCCTAATCCTGAAATCTTCTTCAATAAGCTCCGGCTGTTCGCGCAAATTGAACCATTTTGATGTCCAATCTTCGATGTAACCTAATCTGTTAGCTTTTGGTGATACTTTCTGTCCCATTTATCCTCTCCAACTCCTCTAAATATAATTTTATCTTTTATCAGAAACTATTATTGTCAAGTGGCAGGTCCTATGCTTGTACTGGGCCGCGCGGCCAAACGCCCTTGCACGCCAACGCTTTAAAGACGGGCCGGAATTCACGTAACACTCCTTCACAACTACCCCGTCCATATTTTTCAGTCTTCCGGCATTCGCAACCGCGCTTTTCAGTGTCTTTTCTATTAAAGTCCTAGGAGACTTTTGCGCAAATTTCAGAATATCGAACGCTGCCCCGGCCTGTTTTCCTCTTATCAAGGAAAGCATCTGCCCGACTTTTCTCGGTGAAATCCTTATAAAATTTGCTTTTGCTATTGCTTCCATATTTAGGTTCCTTTTATTAGATTACGTTAGTTCCGCCGCTTCTTTTGTATGAGCTTCACCATGAGATCTGAAAAATCTCGTATGGGAAAACTCGCCCAGTTTGTGGCCTACCATCTGTTCCGTGACGAAGACAGGGACAAATTTTCTCCCGTTATGGACTCCTATCGTATGTCCGACAAACTCCGGTATAACAACACAATCACGAGCCCATGTACGCACCATCTTTTTTTCGCCAGTTTGATTAAGCATCTGCACTCTTTTATACAAATGAGGGTCTATGAATGGCCCTTTTTTTGACGATCTACTCATGGTTTATTCCTTGCTCCTTTTCCTGATTACCACCCAATCCCACATTTTTCTATTTCTTGTTTTGAAACCCTTTGAAGGGACATTGCTGTATGAACGAGGCTGGTTATTACCTTTCGACTTACCCCGTCCTCCACCGTGCGGATGGTCTACCTGGTTCATTGCCGTGCCTCTTACAACAGGCCTAAACCCTAAATGTAGTTTTCTGCCGGCTTTTCCGATAGTCACATTCGAATGATCGATATTGCTGATCTGACCGACAGTCGCCATGCATCGGTTTAGAAACATCCTTATTTCGCCTGAGGGCATCCTTACGTTCGCGTATGCGCCTTCCTTGGCCATCAATTGAGCCGAGGTACCAGCTGACCTGACAAGTTTTGCCCCGCAATTTGGGAGTATTTCAATATTATGAATGACAGTCCCGACCGGTATATTTTCAAGCGGCAGTGCGTTGCCCGGTTTGATTTCAGAATTCGGCCCGGAAACGACTGTATCGCCTTTCTTCAAACCAAGCGGCTGTATTATGTATCTCTTTTCACCATCTGAATATTCTACGAGCGCGATCCTTGCAGATCTGTTTGGATCGTATTCTATGTCAAGGACCTTTGCTGGCATCGCAATTTTTTCTCTCTTAAAATCTATTATCCTGTAATACCTTTTGTGCCCACCACCGCGGTGAAGGGTCATTATTTTACCGGTATTATTCCTGCCACCGGATTTAGGCAATGACTCGATAAGACTTTTTTCCGGCTCATGCTTTGTTATGTCCGAGTTGTCAGTTGTTGTGATAAACCTTCTAACTGGCGTGTAGGGCTTATAAGTTTTAATTGGCATAAGTTCCTTTTTAACACCTCATCCTATCCGCTAGGAAGGATATAAGGTACATTCCTCTCTTATTTTACTTCTTCTATCGGCTTTATTTCCTGTCCGTCTTTAAGTTTAATAATAGCTTTCTTCCAATCCGGCCTGTACCCAAAAGATTTTCCCATTCTTCGCATTTTGCCGTGAACTATCATGGTATGGATCTTTTTTGCGTCGACATTGAACAATTCTTTCAAGGCTTGCTTGATTTTCGGCTTTGAGGCTTTAATATCAACTAAAAAAACGTATTTGTTCTCTTTTTCCTTAAGAATCGTTGAGCGTTCAGTCACAATGGGCTTTATTATTATATCGTATGCATTCATAGTTTCTCCCGGCAAAATTTCTAATTGAGTTTGTTCAACTTTTCAAAGGCGCCTTCCATAAAAATGACTTTTTTCGCCCATAAAACATTGTAAGCATTTAAAAATTCAACATGGACCAGTTCGAGGTTATTTATATTTCTAGCGGCAAGTTTTATGTTTCTTTCTCCGGCAGAGATTACAAGCAGGGCTTTTTCGCCGTTCACTTTAAATTTATCCAGCACTTGTTGAATTTTTTTTGTTTTGTGATCTTCAAGCTTTAAACCTCTGACAAGGAAAAGCCCTTCTTCCTCGATTTTTGATTTTACAGCCATGCTCAAGGCAGCAATATATTTCTTTTTTGGGAGATCCTGCCTGTATGATCTGGGTCGCGGTCCAAAAACAACGCCGCCACCACGGAATAACGGCGACCTTGTCGAACCCGCCCTTGCACGGCCTGTACCCTTCTGGTTCCAAGGTTTTGCACCGCCGCCGGATACTTCGGCTTTTGTCTTAGCACAGGCAAGACCTTTTCTCCTGTTTGCAAGATAAGCTATTACTACTTCATGCAACAGTGTTTTTGAGATCTTTTGCTCGGCTATTCCAGCCATTAAAGCTTTCTCTTCTATTTTTTCCCCGTTTACATTATATACAGGAATCGTCATTTTATTTTCTGTCATTTTATAACCTTCTCTTTGTTTTATTTGGAATTATTTCTTCTTTTTTGGCGCTTCTTTCGGAGCTTTTCCCTTGCCTTTTGGCGGTTTGGTTTTATCAGATTCAACAACCATCTTGGGTTTAACTTTTCTAGTTGTCTGCCTGATAACCAGCAATTCATTATTTGAACCAGGCACTGAACCCTTCAACAAAAGTATATTTTGTTCAGTCAATATATTGATTACTTTCAGCCTTTGTACTGTTTTTGCGGCATCACCCATGTGACCCGCCATTCTTGTGCCTTTTAAAACCTGAGGCCGCTGTCCCGCACTTGCTCCTCTGTGACGCTGGTAATCCGATGCACCGTGTGTATCTGGGCCGCCGCCAAAATTATACCTTTTTATTACACCAGCAAATCCCTTTCCCTTGGTAAAACCTGACACATCAAGAATATCGCCTTTCGCGAATATGTCAAGTTTTATCTCCTGGCCTATCTGCATTCCGTCAACTTTTTCAACCCTGCATTCTCTGAGCCATCTATGAGGCTTGATGTTGGATTTCTTAAAAATTCCGGCTAACGGCTTATTGGCATTCTTTTCTTTGCATTCGCCAAACCCAATCTGAACAGCGTTATAACCGTCGTTTTCTTTCGTCTTTATGCTTACAACCGGGCAAGGTCCCGCCTGTATCAATGTAACAGGCGTTATATTTCCCTGTTCATCGTATATCCTGGTCATTCCCTTCTTGATACCCAATATTTCTTTAATCATAATAATATCCTGGATTTAATTTCTTATTTTAGATTTACTTATAACTTTATTTCAATATCCACTCCTGATGGAAGTTCCAATTTCATCAGTTCCTCTACGGTTTTTGGAGTGGGGTCAATGATCTCGACTAGTCTTTTATGAATTCTTGACTCAAACTGCTCGCGCGATTTTTTATCTACATGAGGAGACCTTAAAACACAATATTTCCTGATTTGAGTCGGCAATAACACCGGTCCTGAAACAGCCGCACCTGTACGTTTTGCGGTTTCAATTATCTTTGTGATTGAATCATCCAGCATTTTGTGCTCGTATGCTCTTAGCCGGATCTTGATTTTTTGCGAAATTGTCTGTGGTGCGCTCATGATTATTCACCAACCTCAGTTACAACACCTGCTCCGACCGTGTGCCCGCCCTCTCTTATGGCAAACCTCAATTCCTTATCCATAGCAATAGGCGTTAATAGCTCTACATCCATCTGCACATTGTCCCCGGGCATTACCATCTCTATTCCCTTGGGCAAGGTCGAGCTTCCTGTCACATCGCACGTCCTGAAATAAAACTGCGGACGATATCCGTTGAAAAACGGCGTGTGCCTCCCGCCTTCCTCTTTCTTCAATACATACACCTGGCATTTGAACTTCTTGTGCGGCTTGATCGTCCCTGTCGCCGCTATTACCTGCCCTCTCTCTATCTGGTCTTTTTCTATGCCCCTGAGCAGTAAACCTACATTGTCGCCTGCCTCCGCGTAGTCCAATATCTTCCTGAACATCTCTATGCTCGTTATGACGCTCTTCTTCGTCTCCTGGATCCCTACCAGCTCTACCGCATCACCAGTCTTTACTGTCCCTCTTTCTACCCTGCCGGTGGCTACCGTGCCTCTTCCCGTGATCGTGAATACGTCTTCAACGCTCATAAGGAACGGCTTCTCCATGTCCCTCTTCGGCTGCGGAATCGTATCATCGCAGGCTTCCATTAACTTCCAGATAGCTCCGCACCACTGGCATTCCTTCTTCCCGCACCCGCATTCCAACGCCTTCAGCGCGCTGCCTCTCACTATCGGCGTCTTGTCTGAATATTCGTTCTTCTTTAACAGGTCCCGGATTTCCATCTCAACTAAATCCAGTAACTCTTTGTCTTCCACCATGTCTATCTTGTTCATGAACACGACCATCGACGGCACGTTTACCTGCTTGGCCAATAATATGTGCTCCCTCGTCTGCGGCATCGGGCCTTCCGAACCGCTCACCACAAGAATAGCGCCGTCCATCTGCGCGGCACCGGTTATCATGTTCTTAATATAGTCAGCATGCCCGGGACAGTCAATATGCGCATAATGACGCTTCTCGGTCTCGTATTCAACATGCGCAATATTGATCGTTACGCCGCGCTCTTTCTCTTCAGGGGCATTGTCTATGTCCCAGATTCCTTTTGCTACGGCAAGCGACGCCTTGGATAAACACGTCGTTATCGCAGCCGTCAGTGTCGTCTTCCCGTGGTCTACGTGCCCTATCGTACCAATGTTAACGTGCGGTTTCTTCCTCTCAAATTTTTGCTTGGCCATCATTTCCTCCCTAAGTCAAACGCCTTCGGCCCAAAATTCCTGCTACTTAATTTTGGGATCATTCAGAATTTATATTTGTTCATGCCTCTTATTATTCAGCCCGCAACCGGGATTGAACCGGTGACCTCTTCATTACCAATGAAGTGCTCTACCAACTGAGCTACACGGGCAAATTGAAAAAGAACATAACTTATCGGAAAGCGGACGAAGGGCTGCTAGCCACACGAGTAAGTGTGGCTGATCCAGCAGCGGGCGCGAGACGGTGAGCACCCCGGTTCACGAGCCCAGCTTCCTAGTTTCTGTCCCGATTTTCCCTTTTATAATTTGTAATCGGGATACTTCTCGGTAAAAGCGGGCGAAGGGAATCGAACCCTCATAGTTAGCTTGGAAGGCTAATGTTTTACCACTAAACTACGCCCGCCTCTGTCGCATCATCGGGTCCAAACCTGTAGACGGTTTGGATTTCGCACCCTGCTCAAAAAAATGGACGGGGTAGGATTTGAACCCAC
>Ga0208373_1002479_pt1 | contig 20355 bp, 15 predicted proteins | sample RifOxyC2_FD_184036 | JGI IMG/M metagenome (GOLD analysis project Ga0208373, IMG submission 184036) | Soil microbial communities from Rifle, Colorado - Rifle Oxygen_injection C2 (SPAdes) | ecosystem: Environmental > Terrestrial > Deep subsurface > Rock core/Sediment | place: Rifle, Colorado... | reverse complement strand
AGTGAGCCAGATAAGCATCAGGTAACTCTGGATGCCTTTGGCATCAGCAGGCTTAACTCCGCTCTGCGCTTTGCTTGAGACGGAGTCTACGCCCGCGATTTAATTATGAGAAGATTCTAAACTTGAATGTCATTTTAGTTGTTGGGAGATCTACAATAGTAGAAATTATGAGAAGCTTCTAGACAATATTTGATGCTATCAGAAGAAACACAGATCTACAATAGTAGAAATTATGAGAAGCTTCTAGACAACTCTATTTTAAGGCAGGTGCAAGGACATCTACAATAGTAGAAATTATGAGAAGCTTCTAGACCGAAGATGTACAATATGAGGAGTATCGTATCTACAATAGTAGAAATTATGAGAAGCTTCTAGACTTGCAAATGATAATGTAAGACTTATCAATCTACAATAGTAGAAATTATGAGAAGCTTCTAGACCAATGAAGTAGTCCGTGATGAACAAGATCTACAATAGTAGAAATTATGAGAAGCTTCTAGACATAATCGTAGGTGCAGAGCTCCATCAATATCTACAATAGTAGAAATTATGAGAAGCTTCTAGACCAGGAGCTGAGAGAATGACATCGCCCAATCTACAATAGTAGAAATTATGAGAAGCTTCTAGACACACACACTACAGGAAGCTCAATCAGGCATCTACAATAGTAGAAATTATGAGAAGCTTCTAGACATGCCTCCTGGACCGCATCAGAAATCTCATCTACAATAGTAGAAATTATGAGAAGCTTCTAGACGCGGAAATTGCGAGACCAGTACGTTGGTATCTACAATAGTAGAAATTATGAGAAGCTTCTAGACCTAAAAAAGCATGATGAATGGTTTAAATCTACAATAGTAGAAATTATGAGAAGCTTCTAGACACTCCACTAATTCCTGCTCCTATTTTTTTATCTACAATAGTAGAAATTATGAGAAGCTTCTAGACACAATGAATCCTGCGGATGAAGGAACGTTATCTACAATAGTAGAAATTATGAGAAGCTTCTAGACACAATGAATCCTGCGGATGAAGGAACGTTATCTACAATAGTAGAAATTATGAGAAGCTTCTAGACTGCTTATGCACCCCCTCATGGAGATCAAATCTACAATAGTAGAAATTATGAGAAGCTTCTAGACCTGATAGGATTATGATATTGTTGTTATATCTACAATAGTAGAAATTATGAGAAGCTTCTAGACGGGGGCGGTGGAATGCCTATTGGTTGTATCTACAATAGTAGAAATTATGAGAAGCTTCTAGACTGTATTGCAAGATAGAAGAATGTGTGTTAATCTACAATAGTAGAAATTATGAGAAGCTTCTAGACAAATAGAGTTCCTCAATATCATTCATGCGATCTACAATAGTAGAAATTATGAGAAGCTTCTAGACCATGGAATGGATATGGATATGAACGCCTTCATCTACAATAGTAGAAATTATGAGAAGCTTCTAGACAAAAAATAGAGTATGCTATGAATAATGCTATCTACAATAGTAGAAATTATGAGAAGCTTCTAGACTGGTTTTATTGCATCAGGTTTAACTTTAGATCTACAATAGTAGAAATTATGAGAAGCTTCTAGACGAAAAAAAGGCTCATTGGTTATGACGAGTTTATCTACAATAGTAGAAATTATGAGAAGCTTCTAGACCTTGGTTTTGGTGGGGTTACACCACCTGATCTACAATAGTAGAAATTATGAGAAGCTTCTAGACTTCATTGTTAGTCTGAACAACAGTTAAATCTACAATAGTAGAAATTATGAGAAGCTTCTAGACATCTTATTGCAGCCGTTATTGCAGCTATATCTACAATAGTAGAAATTATGAGAAGCTTCTAGACAGCTAGCTAGTCCAGTAGCTAGGCTTATCTACAATAGTAGAAATTATGAGAAGCTTCTAGACTAAATCATTAAATAGGCCACTTATTGAAATCTACAATAGTAGAAATTATGAGAAGCTTCTAGACTATTAGCATTCTATTGATAGTGCGATAATCTACAATAGTAGAAATTATGAGAAGCTTCTAGACGGGGGAAGCGGAACGAACTTTTGGTACGATCTACAATAGTAGAAATTATGAGAAGCTTCTAGACAATCAAATCTTCATAAAAGACTTTCTTGATCTACAATAGTAGAAATTATGAGAAGCTTCTAGACCGCAATTTATACAAACTATCGCCGCGCTTATCTACAATAGTAGAAATTATGAGAAGCTTCTAGACACGGTGACGGCAAGCACTGCAACATTCATCTACAATAGTAGAAATTATGAGAAGCTTCTAGACAGGTCGCATCTTGTGCATGTAGCCTTTCTGGATATAAGACCGACTGGTCTACGTCAGTAAAAAGGGGTGGTTTTCGGCTTGGAAATTACTCCAAGACACATTTTTTTGCACAGGGCATGGCAAGCCTGATGGGGCTGATTATTTAAATAGTTTCTTATTTTCACGACGGTAGGGCATAGCCTCATGGATTTTTATAAAGACCGAGGTTTGCATATCTATCCAAATACCATGTCATCTTCTTCATTCTTGGCGTATCCATACCTTACTATTTTGGCCGATTCGGCTAATTGAAATATGAGAACGCTGTCACTTTGCTTGAATTCTTTCTCAAACCTTTCCTTGATCTCAAGCTGGACAATATCAAGTATGCGTTTGCTGTTCTTTATCTCATACACTGAAAATTGCAGCCTTCTTCCATAACTCCTGATGAATTTGTTAAATCTCGTTCGCAATGCATCATTCTCTATGTCATATGCCAGGATAATCATTCCACACCGCCTATATCAAAGACAGGATACTGGCGTATTTCCTTCTTCTTTATAAATGCCCTGTAGTAGGACTGGACATACAGAAAAATGTCCTCTTTATGCTCCAGAACTGTGCGTAAAAACAATTCCGTATACTTTTTTGCTGAGTCCCTTTTAAGCTCAAACCGGTTCTGCGAACAGGCAAAATCATCCTCCCGTATTTGCTTTAAGTTGTAACTGGTGCGCAAACGCCTGTCAATAATGCACCTGAATGGCTCGATGATATCGCAGACGAGGGATTTTCTTTGAAAAAAGAGCTTATGATAGAATCCGCAATAGGTATCAAAACCATAAAGATTCAGGTTTGCCTCAATAAACTGAAATAAATAGGTGTACCCTATATCCAGCAGGACATTATACATGTCTGATTTGATGCGAGGCTTTCTGCCTTTGAAGCCCATATTTTTGAAGTATGTCTGGAAGAACAATTTGGATGCGGTTCCTTCAATGCCAAGCAGATCCTGGCTGCTTCGCACGGATTGCGCCGATTTCAACAAATCCTGCATTGTCTGGACTGATACTTTTTCGCTTTTTGTCTTGTACCTGATTGACTGCATCAGGCGCAGTTGATTGCAAATCTTGTTGGTAATGACGTGTTTTGCTATTTCTGTTTCGTATTTGCATGAATACTGCATTTTTCGTAAGAGAAAGTTTCCCTCTGTGCCTGCATTGAAGACAAGGTAAGCCCTTAAGGAATAATTGAGAAAAACAAGCGGGATGCAGAATCTTTTTGCGTTCTTCAAAAGTGCTGAGGTTATCGTGAATTCCCCCCTTATAAACACCACAAATATCTTATGGCATGAATGCTGTAAGGCAATCTTTCCATTCTCATCAGTAAGCACGAGATTTGAATTTCTGAATGACAATCTCTTCGCATCAGTGCTCTCAAGGCACAGTACTTGCTTTTCAACGAAATCAGGCCTGCTCATCATGGTAATAATCACACAGCTGGCGATATATGCATTTTCTGCACTTATGGATGTTTTGGGAGAAGGATTCATCATCCAGCTGAAATCTTTTCATCTGGGCCAATACATCCAAAAGCCGTTCTTTTTGTTTCTGTGCCGGAAGACCTACATTATGTATCTTGTTGTCTGAGATAGAATAGAGCCTTATCGCCATAACGGCAAACCCCATCTCCATGAGGCAAAAGTACTGGGCATAGATCTGAAGCAGGTACCCCTCATAGATTACCATTATCCTGTTCTTGCGCTCAGTAAGAATGCCGCTTTCCTGGTCGAATACGTCTATCTTCCCAACAACCCCCAACTCTTCGGAATAGACATCCATTCCCTGCAATACAGCTTTTCTTGTGGTGTACTTTTTCTCATCAATGTTTTTGTGTGAAATTCTCCCCTGTACCTGAGGAGAGCTGTGATACATATGTTCATCATAACTGCCATAAAGATTATGAAAATAGATGCTTCTCGGGCAGAAAAGAAAGTCATTGATGTTCGAGATGATAATGTTATGTTCCATTAGTGCTGTTGCCCTCTAATCTTTTCTTCTTTTTTTCTGGCTCAAAAAGATAATTCTCACTTGAAGTTACAGGACGGCCTAATTCTTTTTCTGTTTCTTTTCTTGCGTTTCCTGCTACTCTTCCTCCTCTCCTGGCAGCACCTTCAACTTTTTTGTAGCCTTGTGCATTTTCTGTTCTTGTGATTTCAGCAGATACTCTCTCGCCCAACATTGAGAAGATTAATTCTAAGTCATTCATGTGATCCCGCAGGTTTTCTCTTTTCAGCCCTTTGAATTTCTTGTATTCGGCTGGAGTCATACCAAAGGTGGCTTCTGATATTTCTGCTGTAAGAATAGCAAAATCCCTTTCCTCCAGAACACCTCTTTTTTTCCATTCATCTGTAAGTTCGTCTCTTATTGCAATGCCCCTTACCCTCTTCTCAATCCAGTCATCAGAATAGCCTTTTGCTTTGTAGATTTCCCTCATCCTCTTTTGGGCAAGCTCTGGATTTTCAATTTCCTGCACTCTATCATAACCAACCTTGGCCAGCCACTGCTTGAATGGCTCTGCTTTTTTTGAGGGGATGGATTGGATGAGCCTGAAAATTCCTTTCGTGTTCCAGCACTGGAGCACTTGGTTTCCTCCTGCGGTCTCAAACTCCAAGCCAAGGGGGGGTACAATTTGTACCCCTCCTTTAAAAGCCTCATTCAGGGCTTTATCCCTGCTTCTTATCTTTTTCAGATACTGAGAAGGATCTTTTGAATCAGTCAAAGCGAAAACAACATCTTTTATGACAAACCACCATTCACCATTAAACCAGATTCGCCTTATGTTTTTGCTCTGGAATACCACTAATGCTTTTTCTGGGTTGGTCATTTTTCAGAGACACCTTTGTTAGAGTTATTATTAAAATTCTCAAATCCCCTCTTTGCAATAGTATAACCTGCAACGCCATTGTTTGAGTGGAAAATTTCAATCAAATCAGACTGACAATCCGGACAAGTTGTGTTATGGTCTAGTTTTTTGGAATTACAAAGCGGGCAGATTCCGCTTGTTTTCGATTGGCTCACAAAACAAACATTGCCAAGTCTGATAGTTTTGGATAGTCCATTATCTTTTATTCCACCCCCTCTCACTGCCATCAAACTCTTAATTGGCGGTACTAATCCATAGTTTTGGAATTTCTGGTAAAGTTTTCTTTCTAAAATCCGATAAATATTGCCACTGAATTTTTCTAATCCATCTGCAACCGTTTTAGTGTCAAACCCTTCTTTTACAATTAGCCCCTCACCACCTGTTTTTTCTTTATAATAATTATAGAGAAAATGTATTACACCGACAGCATTGGCAACAACAGATTGTTTTAAATGATTAATTTTTAAATCTAGTTCTTCGTTGCTAATTTTCCGGATGCTTTTGTTTGTGTTATATGACTCTATTTCTTTTATAATCTCCGCTTCGGATTTTAGCACATCGAAGTTTTTACGCTTCTTGAAAATATGTCGAACGTCAAAAACGTCTGTAACTGAGTAAATATCTGTGCCTATGCTACAAACCGCAAAAAGAATATTTTTTGAAAAGTTGTCCTTTCTCCTTTGACAATTATCGAATTTCTTTTTTTCTTCATCTGTAAATTGTAGGAGATTCCTATTTTCAAAAATCCATTTTAAGTACTTGCTTTTTTCTTTAGCTGTTAATGGTTCATATTTTTTCCCGTCTGATATGTATTCAGCGAACTTGGCTTTCTCAGCTTCTGTTAGCTCATCATTATTCTTTATAGTTATTTTCTTCGCTGTTTTGTATTTTGAATGGTCATTCATGTCCCAGACGTTTCGTTGAGCGTGTCGCATCCAAAGGTTGAAGAATGTAGGTACATCACCATTGGTAATAATATGCCCGTTAATCACTTTTGCAGTGGTTAAATCCAAACTAAGCAATGATTTTTCTTCAAATTGCTTTTCAAGCATCTGGTCGTAATCCTGCTCAGTTCTTCCGAATATTCCCATATACAGATTTTTATTAAGAAAGTATGATGGATTTTGGATAATCTTTCGTTTCCTCTCATTTGCATCAATCTCAGAATACGATAAATTCCTTATAGTCAGAAATTTAAAGCCATACTCACTTACGTTTTTGAATAGTTTCCAAATTTCTGAGTTTGAATCTTTATTAAATACTGGCAAATAAATACCAAGCGTGGAAAGTTCTGCCTCACCATTATCTATACCTAGTGCAAATTTCACATCTTCTTTTTTGAGTTTCTGGTTGAATGCGTCAACTGATGTTTTAAACTCATCATCTGTCATGAACGACATTATTTTTGTCGGGGCATTGCTATGTTCAGAAATAGTGGTAACCAGCGTATATTGGGGGTGCAGGTAACGGTTATTCTTGCGCTCATCATACAATTCTGAATCTTTTCCATATTTTTCTATCCTACCAGAATTTGGCGAGCGGTATGTTAGCGTTATTTCTGGATTAAGGCGGATGTCAAAATTATTGCTTTCATTTTTGGTGTTCCAAAACATTCTCCAGATAAGGGTGTGATTTTTAATGTTTGTTTTAGTAGCATTTCTTAAATCCAGAGAAGTAATCCCAAATATTTCTGCTTCGTATTCTTTTAGTTTGAGCTTAATATCAGATGAGCAAAGAACAAAGCGACGATAGCAAACTTTCTCAAGAGCAATCTGGAACTCATCCAATGTGTTAAACTGCTTATCAATGATGTCGTCTTTGACTTGCTGTTTTGGAAAGCTTAAAACCTTCTGAGCGTGTTGTGAACCTAAAACATCTTTGTAGAATTTGATAAGTCTTTGTTCATCCCCCTCGAAAAAAAACTCACCTCTAATGAAATCACCCCTATCATCTTTGTAGTTTTCGAGTTCAGGAGATTTTTTTAGTTCTGGATAGAATGTATTTGAATGGGTTTGATTTTCGATATATCCAAAACAAAGTTTTCGCAAGCTCCTCAGAGTCAGTGACTCAAACCAGTAGGTTTTAATAGGAGATACCGAACTTGTCGAAGCATTATTTTCCAGCCATTTCTTGAATTCTTCTGCATTCTTTTTTGGGATAAGGGCCAAACTATGTTGCCCGTTTTCTTCTATAACAACAGCCCAATATTTAAGAAGTTGTGACTCTACTTGTTCTTTTTCTATTCCTTTAAGTGTTGATAATATTCTACCATGATCTCGTGCGACTTTTCCGTAAATGTTAGCAAACGCCTTGTATGTTTTGAATTTTCCTTTAGTATTTCTGTCTGCGGCATTGATTAAAGAACCACGTTCTTTTTTGAGATTTTGCAACTCGCTGTTTAATTCTCTTTTTAGTTCATCATTATTGCATTGGTTCTTCTTTTCTGCTTTCTCTTCAATCACTCTTGTTTTATGTTTATAGTCATTAAATTCTTCTCCTGAAATATCGTTGAAAAGATAGAGTCTTGAATTTGTTTTCAAATTCTTAAATGTCGAATCATCTCTTGGGATAAATTCAGAAAATATTTTTTTCTGCTCTGCTTTTATATTTTTTAGTATTTGCCGAATCGAAACATAATCATGATTTACAAAAGGAGCATCCCCAAGCAGAAGAGTATTGTCTTTTCCTTTTTTTGCAATATCTGAAATATCTGATTTAATTGCTTGTTTCAGGTTATTGGATATATTTATATGCTGAGGAATTAAGCTATCAAAGTTAGAATCTAAATTAATTTCTAGCTTATCTATTTGTTCCTGCTTTTTCTGGCCATAATCGTAATCTATCGGTTTTTTATTAATAGTGTAGTAATTGAAACTTGCCTTTGCGATAGGAAGCCCATTTGATTGTGCAGGCAGGTACATATTGACACCAGAATCCAGTTGAGATTGTAATTTTGCCCCTAATTGTTTTAGTTGAATACTCAGATTGCCTGTTTCATTTTTGTCAGTTGTATTCTCGATAAGAGAAAGTAATAACGGCAGTGAGTTTCTGGCGTTCAATCTCTTAATCAGCAGTCCCTTTTTTGCCCTATTTGCTCTTTCATTCAATTTTGATGTTTCATCGCAAAGTTTTAAGTAGATATCATTAACTTCATCCCTTGCCTTTCTTATTTTATCCGATAAGCCCTTAATATCACCAATAGTCTGCCCTCTTTTAAGTTTTAATCCTACAATCTCCTGCTTTGCGTACTGTTTTAGCCAGATATTCTTGACGGTGAGATTACCCTTTATGATGAATTCGTTATTCCTGCTTTCATAGAAAATATATTCATTAAATTGGCTGATAAAACTACCAAGAGAGGATATGAATGACGCTAGATTAAATTTATTTTTTAGTTCAATAGCACCTACATCAGACTTGATTTTCGAGATATGTTTTGGTTCTAATTTGAATCGAATCGCTTTAGTGATTTTGTATTGTTCCATATTTATAACCTCCCTCTCGCCTGTGCAAATTGAAGCCATTCTTTGTTAGTGATTGCAAGTTTCAGTTTCTTCCAATCTTCCCCTTCATGAGCGTCGATTTGCTTCAACAGCCATAACCCTTTTTTAGCAATATGATATGCTCCATTTGCATCAGCATCTTTGGGCAAATTATCTCCTGCTTTTCTGCTATCGTAAAACTCCCCTTTGGCATTCATCACGGGCGAGATAAGGTAATCTGTCTCACTATTTGTGATGCTGTTGCGCATTTGTACAGTAATCTTGAATAGATTGAGCAGTTTTTCAAAGAATGTTTTTTCAGTTTGAGACAAGATCTGATGTTTCAAATCTTCTTCATAACGAATCCCGTATTCTTTGAACAAGTTTTTGAACTCATCTAAAAGTACTATTTCTTTATTATCCCACTGGTTGCTCTTTTCTGGATTTCTGAATGTTCTAATTCTATCACCCTGTGTACAAATAATCCACTCCTGTCTTGTATCATCAGCTTTGGAGTTAAATAAAGAATATTTTTTTACTTTAAACTCAAAATAGCCTTTCTCTACATTGTAACAAATGTTTTCAAAATTATCAAAGAACGTTTTGGCCTTATCTGCGTTCTCATATCGGGTATTAAACAGGTTGACAAATCCAGTGGTTGGATCGATTTTGCTGGTATTCCATGCAGGAACGTAAAACAAAAAACCGCTTTGTTTTCCCAGTTTTATAAAACTTTCAAACTTGCTTGTCAGTTGCAAGGCTTTGTACAAACCTCCTGTTTCGTTGTTTGCCTTGTCTTTAAAAATCAAATAATTGAGTTTATCTATCAGTTTCTTCTCTAATTTCTGGTAGATTTGTTTCTCTACCTTGAACCTCCCGCGCTTGAAGCCAAAATTCAAATCTTCCATCACCACAATGGCATTATGCTCTACCATCATTCTTGATATCTCATGCACTATTATGCCGATATAACCTTCTTTTAGCTCTTTTATAGTCTCTATAGTTCCCCAATTTTTTCTGGCTTTGTCTCTTTCTTTTTCTCTGTTGTCAAGCAGCCCGTGGTAATCTGTTTTGACGTTAAATTTCTTGTTGATGATGGTGTTGAGCGATCTTTGTTCTAAGATGTTGCCGCGTTGGTCTATCAAAGTCAAGTAGATTAGATGTCTCTCACCACGATCTATGCCAATAATATTTACATCAGGATTATCTTTTAGAAATCCCAATATGGTATTGTTAATATATCCTGCTTCTGTTGCCTTGAAATTGAGTGTAATTGGTACATGAAAATGGAATTTATCAACAGTGTAGCGATAATCTTTAACAATCTCATACTTAAAAACACTTTCCTTTTTGGGGTTATTTGGATTTTTGTTCTTGATTGGCTCGTTGGCTTTATGAATTGCGAGGTCCTTAATAGATTTTTTTCGGTAAAATAACTCTGCCCCCCCATTAAGCTTATACATAACATCTTTGAGGTTTTCAGGGTCAAACAAAGCCTTCCAGTACAAAGTATGCAAATTAGGTTTGCCTTTGCTGTATTCTGAAAAGTCCTTGTTGTAGATTTGAAAAAGGTATAGTTTACCTTGATCAACAAGCCGATTAATGTAATTTTTATCAATTCCGACAAACGTCACCTTGTAAGTTTGGGATGTGATATGATCAAAGAATTCCCCTAAGTTTTTGTAGCTCTCCGTTGATTTATATTCAAGCTTATACGTATCTTCATATCTCTCGGAATGATTCTTTAAAACACCCTTATAGTAATCTATGAGTTCAGAGAGTTGATTTCTGTCAAATTCATCCTTCCATAGATCTTTATCGTTCTTCTTTGCGTCTTGGAATTCGTCAAATTCCTTTTTTATAGCTTCGATCTCTTGATTCCATCCTATTTTTTCAACACATTTCTTTGCTTTGTCTGAAAACGCAATCCTTGGAAGTTGCCTTTTGATGTCTCCAAGGTTTTTGTAGACCATCTTCTTGAGGGGCGAATCATCGACAAAAATTTCAGGACGCGTGTCTTTACTCAAGATATCCTTGTCATCATAAATGTTGATTATCCCAAGTAGAAAAGAATCATTTTCTTGAAAAATAAAAGAATAGTTTTTGTTGTGTTCTTTGTTTAAATCCCATCCTTGCGCCAGAGTCGAACTCTGAAAATTCAGCTTAAACTTCTCAATGCTGTACGGCTTTTGCGAAGCGTAATTCCGAACCTTGTTATACAAAGGTATCAATAGTTGTAGTTGGTCATACCATGGTTGGAACTGGCTGTAGAATATCTCGTCTTTTTCAAGTGTGGTGTCGCTTGGCAAGGATAGTTGTTTCACAAAATGCAGCAGTTCCATCAGGCTGTCAAGGAATGCTTTGATATCACCGATAGTCTTCTTGTCTTGATGAAGTCGTTTCTCTTTTGGATAATCTCTATTCAAAATACCTTTAATGCAACTATATTTTGCTTGAATATTAGCAATCAGGTCAAATTCTTTGTCGCTTTCTTCTTTCTTTTTGGCAAGGAAATTGGTGTGGAAGTAATCGGCGAGGGGTGTTGTATTTTCGTGTAAATCATTCAATACTTCTGCTTCGTTTTTGTAGGCAAACAAAGCTTTTTCAATCTCTGCAACAGAGAAATGGGATTGTTTGATGTAGTTTTCTTTCTCTTTTTCCTGTTTTTTAGATAATCCCTTTTCACCGATTTTTAATGTTTGCAAAAAGGCGAATTCTAAAGCGACTTTTATGATGCCCCAATCGCCAAACAATGCTTTTGAAATGTCAGTAATAGCTTTGTCGTTTCGCAAATAGATTTTATTCGAATCATAGTCTTTGAGACTTGTGAGCAGTTCTTTGATTTTTTCCAGCACATTCTCTGCCTCATCTTTATCTCTGGGATGAAAACTGACGAGGTTCGCTTGATAATATTCTTCTATAGAGTTCAGAACTTTCTGGCTGGCTGTTTTACTTTCATCGTCTTCAAACGCCTCTGGTAAGAATGAGACGCTTTCCCTGTCACTTAATATCTGCTTATACAGTTGTTTGAGCTTAGGTATTCTGTCTTTTTTATCCTGTCTTTGGTTGTACAAATTAATATGTTCGTTGAGCCCTTGAATCTTCTTTTTCCCTTCTTGCGCAGTCATCCCGCCAATAACCAGATTATAAGCATCGATCTGTTTTTGAGTGAGAACTTTATTATAACAATATAGATTAAAGGCTTCATTAATGTCTTTAATGTCAAGATGTTCCTTTATTTCTGTGTACAAAGTAGTGCATTTTTCATATAACACAGGTATTGATTTAATCCTCTCAAAAACCTTGATGTTATCCAAGAATTTGGGTAAATTTTCATGAACCAGTCGATAAGCGATAGATGTGGATTGTTCTTTGTCAGTGTACATATTTTTTCGGTTTTTATGAAAGCCACCGAAGTATGTTGTGAATGTTTTGAAACTTTCATCAAAATATAAATCTTCTTCCTGAGTTTGCATCCACTTCTCAAGAAGGTCTGTAACAAGTTCTTTTTTGTCAATTTTTGAGAAAATTTCTTTTGCTTCACCTGCCCTGAATCCCATAGCGATTTCCTTCCTCAACTCTGTCTGTACTTTTTCAAATGATTTCTTAAAGCCGTCCTCTTTTTTACGTTCAGGAGATGCATTGTATAGATCTACAAATTCCTTCAGTTTTGTTAATTTCACTTGCGACATCGCTATTTCAATGAAGTGTTTGTGAAACCCATCAATGGTTTTCTTCATCTTCTTGTAGCTTTCCGCTCTTTGCTCGTCTTGACTGATTAGCCCTTTATTCTCAATATGCTCAAGCGTCTTCCCCTGCGGTTCCAGCTCAAACCTCAGCGTCTTTTGCAGGCTGTAGAGGTTGGTGAAATCGCCAAAAAATGATTTTTGTGCGTTCATAGTGTTCTCCCCATAAGATTCTTCATTCTTGATTCATAGTCTGGCTATCTTTCCCGCATCCGTTATCTTGAAGCCATTGTCTGTTATTTCAACAAAGTCCATTGATTTTAATTCAGCTATGCTCCTGTATACCATCGCGCTGCTTAAACCTGCTTCTCTTGCTAAATCAGCGTAGGTTGTTATTTTTTTTCTGTCGATGTTCTCTAATATTGTCTGCTGGCTTTCGTTTAGCCTGAACGAAAGAATCGGTAAATATACCACAGCAGTTTTGTCCTCTTCAGGATTGTATGCAATTTTTCTTACATATTCGCTTCGGGTATATGCTCCAAAAAGCACGCCTATGCTCTGCGTCTTGCGACCAGCAGTTATGTTAAAGTAAATTTCATCATCTCTTGGCTGCAGTTCTATTATTTTCACTACTTCTTTTGCTATTGACACTATCTCATATTTTGGAATTTTCACTTCTTTGATGTCCAGAACCCTCCCCAATGAGTTTTTTATCAAATCCAGTGCTTCTTTTTGTTTTTTGTCTGGCTCTTCATCTATGAGAAGTATCAGGCGCTCAGGGCTTAGCCTTGTACATGCCAGCAACACGGGGTCCGGATTGTAAAGTGTAGCAATTAACACTTTCATATGTATCCCTCTAATGATTCACAATAAAGTAAAAATGCCTATTGATTTATAAATTTATTCGCCTATTTGTTAGAATTTCTATATTTTTGTAGAACAACAAAATCCTGCAGAATAGCCACTCCAGAAGTAGTGGTTTGCGTGCACTGAATGGCACTCTCTCAAAAAAGAATAATTTACAACGAATCATTGAAAAAAAGGCCAATATCATCCTATTTCTCGCATCCACAACTCACTGTGTACCTTCCTCCTTTTCTATTCAGGCAATCGTGCGCTTTAAAATTCTGAGGGGGGAATAAAAAAAAGGCTGGATGGGGACAATAGCCTCAAAATAATAGCTCCATAATGGTGAACTATTACATCACGTGATGCAGAATGATTTAAGCTAAAATGGGCTAATCCATATAAAGGACTAGCCCACTGTATTGTTTTAGGAGAAACAATACCATACCAGTCAATCACCATTACTATTTCTATGTTTCTCTGCGGGGAGTGGAGAGGCACCATGTATGCAACGACCAAAGAGGAAACAAATCAATAAGCTAACGCCAACCCTGCTGCAACAGCCAATTGTGGCTTATCTCCTGCTTTTTCAGGATGCCTTCTATGATTCCTTTTGTCCCTGTCCTCGCTGCGGCTCGTCAAACAGCAAGAAGCACCACGTTGAAGAGCATAAGCTGTTCTGTAAGGTCATCATCAAAGGTAGATTTAAGGACATTACGGTAACGGTGCAGGTCTTCTACTGACTGCGAGAAGACGTACTTTGCCAAATCACCTTTTTACGAGGGCGTTCTGTATTGCCAGCCGGTAGTGGACTTATGCCTGTATCTCGCAGCGAAAAATCCCTTTCATAGGGTGGAGAAGATCCTCATGGAACTTGGCATCCAGGTTGACAGGGATACCGTAAGGAATTATGCGAAGCGATTTGAAAAGAAAGTCAAGAAGTATGCAGGTATGCACCTGTTTGACCAGATAGTGGGCATCAATCTCCTGAGAGTGATGTTTGATGTGGAGAATGTCAAAGAGCTAAGGAAGAAATATCCCCATAAGAAGTATGATGGTGTGGCGGATGAAACCTACCCCGCGATAAAGGGGGCAAAGAAGAAATTCAAGGAGATTAACAAGAAAAGAAAGCTTGAGGGCAAGGAGCCGTTCAAGTGGCCAAAGGGGTTTACCCTTGCTGTGGGCTATCTTGCCTTGCTGAAGCTGTATACCTCGCTTGTCCTCAATGAAGTGCCGTTCAGTTGAGTGTTCAGCGGGCAGATTCTTGCCCCGCTGCTTGGTGTGGACTTTTTCACGTCAGATGGCCATGGTGCCTATAATGTCAGGGATGACATCATGGAACACCTGAGATGCCTATTTCATAGGTGCAAGAATCTGACAAAAAAGGACAAGATGCTGAAAAGGATGAAGAAAGACAAGAGACTGCCAGGGGAGATAAAGGAGTATCTCAGCAGGAAGTATAAGGCACTTGAGAAAGAGGAGCTGGCTAAGATGAGGGAGAAGTTTCCACAGTATTTTGACGAGGCGGGAAATTTCTCTGGAGCATTGACAAGCAACGCAATAGAAGGAGGAAACTGGAAGATAAAGCATGAGCTAAGAACCCCTTATGCCAGATGTGACACCATTACGGCAAGAACTGTGCTGATTTGCCTAATGGACTCCATCTGGACATTCAGAAAAGGGGTGCCTCAGCAGAGTTTTGGCCATAAGCATACGACCTTTAGCTTCAGGAAAATCATGGACTGCTAAGGTCAGGAGGCAAAGAAGACAGAAAAATGACTTTAGCAGCTAATATGATTCTGCATCACGGTTACATCATGTAGAAAGCTTATTAAAAACTGTTTATTTTCCAAATTACATGCTTCCAATCAGGATAGCCCCATCCATCCTCTCAGCAGACAGGAGTAATCTGCAACAGGAAGTGCGCCTCATAGAGCCCTACGCTGACTACATCCACATTGACATCATGGACGGAAAGTTTGTCCCTCCTGTGACGTTTCGCCCTGAAGAGATAAAAGCCATTCACACAAAGCTTCCAAAAGACGTCCACCTTATGGTGGAGTATCCGGAAAAGGATGGATATATTGACAGCTTTATTGATGCAGGAGCAGCCATTATCACTATCCACACTGAATGTAAAGAAGACACGCATGGGCTCATACGCTGCATCAAAAAGAAAGGCGCAAAAGCCGCAGTCACCATCAGGCCAAAAACCCCCATAGCAGAGCTTGAGCCATATCTGGATACAGCGGACATGGTTCTCATCATGAGCGTTGAGCCAGGCTATTCAGGCCAAGCATTTATGCCAGCAGTGCTTGAGAAAGTCCGCCGCATCAGAAAGCTTAAGCCAGAGCTTGACATAGAGATTGACGGCGGCATTAATGCAGTGACTATAATGGATGCGGTGAGGGCAGGCGCTAACGTCATCGTTGCGGCATCCGCTATATTTGGCAGGAAGGACAGGATAAAGGCAATGCAGGAATTGAGGTCAGCAGCAAAGGGTGCGTTGAAGAACCGGCGCAAACGCTAATTCACTCTATACCATGACCAAAATAAAAATCTGCGGCATAACAAACCTTGAAGATGCTCTTGGCGCAGCAAAGGCAGGAGCAGATTATCTTGGCTTCAATTTTTATGGAAAAAGCCCAAGGTTCATCGAGACGGCAAAAGCAAAGAGGATACTCCATTCGCTGAGAAAGAAGTATCCGCAAGTGAAGATAGCAGGCATCTTTGTAGATAAGGCCGCCAAAGAGTTGATAGCGATAGCAAATGACCTTGAGCTTTGGCTTATCCAGCTCCATGGAGAAGAGGGCAATGGCTACATCGGGAAGCTACAAGCAAACATTAAAATCCCTATCATGAAAGCCTTCAGGATAAAGGGGAAGGAATCACTCCATGCCATGGCAAAGACAAAAGCCGACTACGTCCTTCTTGACTCCTACCAGAAAGGAATCAAAGGAGGGACGGGAAGGGCATTTGACTGGAGTCTCGTGCGAGGCATGGAGCACGGCAGGCTTTTCCTATCAGGAGGGCTCAAGCCTGAGAATGTCAGTGAGGCAATAGAGAGAGTGGCTCCCTACGCAGTTGACGTCTGCTCAGGGATAGAAACGCAGCCAGGAAAGAAAAGCATAAGAAAGATGCACGCATTCATAAGGGCAGTGAGGAAGAAAGAACAGGCGGCTTAGAAGATGAAGAAGCAGATGAAAGCCTATTTTGGAAAATACGGCGGGATGTACGTTCCCGAAACTCTAGTACCAGCAGTGAAAGAGCTAGGCAAAGCCTTTGCCAAGTACAAAAAAGACAAGGCATTCAACGCTGAGCTCAATGGGCTTCTTTCGTCCTACGCTGGACGGCCCACGCCAATAACCCTCTGCAGCAATCTGTCACAGGAACTAGGCTGTAAAATATACCTCAAAAGAGAAGACCTCGCCCACACTGGAGCGCACAAGATAAACAATGCCCTTGGCCAGGCATTGCTTGCTAAGCGCATGGGGAAAAAGCGCATTATCGCTGAAACAGGCGCTGGCCAGCACGGTGTAGCAGCGGCTACTGCCTGCGCAAAACTTGGCCTACAATGTGTTGTCTACATGGGGACAATTGATGCAGAGCGGCAAAAGCTTAACGTCTTTCGCATGAAGCTTCTTGGGGCAGAAGTGAGGACAGTTGATACTGGCTCAAAGACACTCAAGGATGCCATTAACGAGGCATTGCGCGACTGGACAGCAACAGTTGAAGACACCCACTACCTCTTAGGAAGCGCGCTTGGCCCTGCGCCCTTTCCTGAAATGGTAGCCCATTTCCAGTCAGTTATAGGGATAGAGGCAAAAAGGCAGATACTCAAGGCAGAGGGAAGGCTTCCTACAGCAGTCATCGCCTGCGTCGGAGGAGGCTCAAATGCCATTGGCATATTCAGAGCCTTTCTCAAGGACAGGGACGTCAGGCTGATAGGTGTTGAGGCTGGAGGCTATGGCATTGCAGGGGGAAAGCACGCTGCACGCTTTGCAGACGAAAAGGCAGGCAGGGCAGGAATCCTGCATGGCACATTGACCTATGTTCTTCAGGACGCTGACGGGCAGATAGCAAATACCCACTCAGTCTCTGCAGGGCTTGATTATTCAGCAGTCGGCCCTGAGCACAGCTTCTTGAGAGAGATTAAACGGGCAGAATACACCTATGCCACAGACGAAGAGGCATTGGAAGGATTAAAGCTATTGAGTAAGGCTGAAGGCATCATCCCAGCCCTTGAATCAGCTCATGCAGTCATCCACGCAACAAAAGTAGCAAAAGGGCTTGGAAAAAACGGTCTCATCCTCATCAATCTTTCAGGACGGGGCGACAAAGATATGGCTGAGGCCGCAGGGATGCTTAAACTATAACATGAACCGCTACAAAAAAACATTTGCAAACCTGAAAGAGAAAGGCGAGAAAGCATTAATTCCTTTTACCGTAGTGGGCGACCCAGATTACGGCACATCGCTTGAACTAGTCAAGGCAATGATTGACGGTGGAGCGGACATCTTAGAATTGGGAGCAGCATTCTCTGACCCGATAGCAGATGGGACAACCATTCAGGCAGCAGACGCAAGAGTGCTGAGCAACAGCATCCACATTGATGACTTCTTCAGTTTCATCGCTGACATAAGAGCTTATAGCATGACCATCCCGATAGGGGCGCTCATCTACGCCAACCTCATCTATCAGAGAGGAATTGATGCCTTCTACCAGAAAGCAAAAGAAGCGGGGCTTGACTCAGTGCTTGTTGCTGACCTTCCCATAGAAGAGGCAAAGCCTTTCATCAGGGCAGCAAAGAAGAGCAGGCTGCAGAGCGTCTTCATAGTAAGCCCCCTCACAGATGACACAAGACTTCCTGCAATCCTGAAGCAGACCACGGGCTTTGTCTACGTCGTCGCACGATTGGGGGTAACGGGAGCACAGGAAGAGATGCAGGGCGCAACGATCTCCCTGGTGAAGCGCCTGAGAGCAAAGACTGACCTTCCCCTGTGCGTAGGCTTTGGTATCTCTACTCCTGAGCACGTCAGGGCAGTCTGTTCAGCAGGTGCAGATGGAGCGATTGTGGGGAGTGCCATAGTCAAGAGAATTGAGCAGAGCCTAAGCACTAAGGGAGCTATCCCGCAGATGGTAAGGGCATTTGTTGCAGAATTAAAAGGGGCAGCCCGAGGATAGAAAACCATTAAACCTCTGGAAAAGGGGCTAACCTGGGGCGCACTCAAGTATTAGGGTGATAGTGGATTTGGTGGAGAGCCTTGGATTTGGGCAGTCAAAGGTTTACTGCTGCTGCGTGTTTATAGCAAAGTGCAGTAATAATGAAACTTTTAGATATGCACTTTGCTATACTAGCAGAAAACACAAATGTTCGATAATTAATGTTTTCTGCTAGTATATACTTCTTCCATTAATAGCGCTGCTATAAGATAATCCAATATCTGCGTAAGTTCCCTGTGCTTCCAGGGATTGGTTTTTGCAATTTCCCTTAATTCTCTTACCTGTCGCAAACTTGGCTTCACATGCTCACCAGTTGGGTCAGTAAAGCTACAAGCAGCATCATTGGCCCAGGCATATGCAACGGTGGGAAAACGATGGTCGTAGACGCCAGGAATTGCAGAATAGGGCACCTTTCCAGCTCCATCTTGGCAATAAGGGGGTGTTGGCCTATGTCCATATATACTACTATTATATTTATCTGAATGAACCACACGAAGAAGTAGCGGATTTCTATCTTGTGGCCCCAGGTTGACAATATCTCCGATGGTAGTTGATGGGGCAGGATTATCTCCTACTATTATGGTGAGACTTGGACCCTGAGGAACAAAAGTAGCACTGCCACGCATACTTCTAACATGCAAACCCATATGTACACCCCCAGCACATACATCACTTTTTGAATATAAAAATCTGACGGTTAATTGTAACCTCTATGAAGTAGTAAAAATTAGGAATATTTAAATACTGCTGGATTATTCGTTTCGATTGAGCAAATTAAATGTTAGGGAGTATCCCTTTTTGTATACTGGGGGACAATTTAGAAACTTTTAAATATGGCGGAGGGAGAAAAATCACCATGGCTTTGTTTGATATGACCCCAAAGGAAATGAAAGGTGCGCCATTTAGTGAGATGCCACTCTATCAATATGGTTTGCCGGATGTTACTTACCCCGACAATGCTCGGTGTCTAATGAATGCCCTAAAAAGTGATGGTCTGCATACATTGAAGCCATCAAAGCTTGAAGAGTCATCTAGTGGGCAATTCAAAAGAAAATATGGCCCGATTATTCAGCAGTTGGCCAGAATACAGGAAGATATCGAAACTGTTGAGGATACTACGCTTAATTTTCTCAAGATGCATTATATGGAAGACAAATTGCAACTTAATGCAGCCTTAGGCCTGACTTTTCTTTTGACAGGGAATAGCCAATATCTTCAAGCCTTGCAACGAAAAATAAGGATGCCAAAGACCAATCCAAGTATACAGAGCACTGAAATTGTTAATCTTGAGTTTTATTTGTCATCAAATTCTAGAGCCTTGAAGGACACTGCTGTAGACTTAGTAAAAACAGATTGGGCTCAGCAATTTGAACATTGTGCTAATGAGTATAGTAGGGTTAAGGGGACATTAGCTCAGATAGCGAATTTAATGGAACAAAAACCCGTTGTTGTTGGTCAAAATGAAGGCATACAACTCTCCGAACTTCTGAATACCATTATCTATATGACTCCTGGGATTGATAATACTCCAGGGCTTGACAAAAGAAAATATTATATGACTCCTAGAATATTATCCAAGATAGATAATAATGAGAAAATGGCCATTTTCCTGCCATATGATGTCTTTCTGGTAACTCGAGGATCTGACAAGGGTGTAAGGGGTACTAAATATAATTTAGCTACAATGAGGATAGATGGCTATGCAATGATTCCACTCTTGGTGGGAAGATACCAGGAAAAATACATGTATACTATGAAGAATGCTTCTCATATTCGGACTGCTGACTAAACGTCCTGAATTCCAAGCCCATTTTATATCACTACACCTTCAAAAGCTTCTTATCCACTGCCTTTAAAATATCTTCCTGCCTTTTAGTAAACTTCACCAACTTTGTTACTTCAAATCCCTTTACCGAGTCT
>Ga0208373_1002472_pt1 | contig 20410 bp, 20 predicted proteins | sample RifOxyC2_FD_184036 | JGI IMG/M metagenome (GOLD analysis project Ga0208373, IMG submission 184036) | Soil microbial communities from Rifle, Colorado - Rifle Oxygen_injection C2 (SPAdes) | ecosystem: Environmental > Terrestrial > Deep subsurface > Rock core/Sediment | place: Rifle, Colorado... | reverse complement strand
GCCCAGGATCTTGCGGCCAAGATGCAATATCAGATCGATCATCCGCCCGAGTCGTTGTAGCAAACCGATTATTTCCAACCGTATCCTCTATATGAAGCCGTAATATGGACAAATTATAAATCCCGCCGGTTGAATTGGACCAGGGAAATAAGAAAACACAACACCGTGATCCCGAGAGATATCAGAACCCGGATGCCGGCGCCGGGCTTGCCCAGAATCAGTTCTCCCGGCTGGTATAACTGGAAATAGCTGTAAGGCGACAGGGATTGCAGGGATGTGCTCAATTTAATCACCGTATCAAAAAAATACAAAGACACAAACAGGCCCACGGCCATGCGGATGCTTTTGCCCTGGTCGGATTGGAAGGTGGATATGGCCGTTGCCAGGGACCCCATGCTTAGAAAGAAAACCAGGCCGACACCTGCCGCCCTGGCGTAATCCGCCATGTTCACCTTTAGATCAAAGCACAGATCCCCTGCCAGTGTTCCCAGCAGCATGGCAGAAAACTGCAGGGCCAGGGCAATGGCCAGAAACGAATAGATGCCGAGGGGGATGGTGACCCGCCTGACGGGTTTGGTCAACAGGATATCAAAGGTTTTGAATTGGATTTCTCCGGCCAGATATCTGGCCGGGATGCTGATCTGGAAAAAGGAAAGTACAATGAGGATGAGCGGATGCACATATCCAAAGGCCAGCATCTGAAGGGCGAACTCGGAAATGCCGCCCTGGATCCCCATAAATGCCGTTATGCCCGGGGGCAGCAGCCTTATGATGGAGGCCAGCGTTTTTTTGATGTCGGTTTCAAAAAAGACCCAGGCAAAGGCCCATTCAAAAAGAAAACAGAACAGGACCAGGAGGGCCAGGTTTATTTTCTGGTCCTGAAATATTTTTTTCATATAGGACAGATAACCGGACATGGTTCCTTTTATTTTTCCCGGTAAAAGGTCATGAATGTCTCCTCAAGGGAGGGCTCCGGGAAAACCAGGTTTGTGACCTCATATTTTGCGATCTGTTTTAAAAGCGGGTTGATATCTCCGCCGACATTCAGGACAAGCCGCACTGGGTCCTGTTCCAGGATCTTTGTGTTATCCAGGTGAAACTCCTTTGCCGGGACAGGCCGGGCAAAGCTGACCTCCATGCGGCGCACCATCTTTGCCTTTAAGGAGGATACGGATTCTTCCGCAATGAGCCGGCCCCCTCTCACCAGCCCCACCCGGTCACAGATTTTTTCCACCTCCGCCAGGTAATGGGAAGAAAAAAAAATGGTTTTCCCCATGGACTTAAGGTGCCTCAGCCAGTCGTACAGGACCATTTTATTGATGGGGTCCAGCCCCTCGGAGGGCTCGTCCATGATCACCAGGTCCGGGCCTTCCTGCAGGGCCTGGATGATTCCGAGCTTTTGTTTCATCCCGTGGGAATAATCTTTGATTTTTCTGTTTAAATCCTCAGGGCTCAGATCAAAGGCATGGAGAAGGTCTTCCCGGAATAGGGGAGCTTTTCGGGAAAACCGGTTCATATGGGTTAGAAAAGACCTGCCGGTCAGATTTTCATAGAGCTTTAATTCACCAGGAACATTGCCGATGGCCTGAAACAGGGTCGCATAATGGGTTTTTACATTTTGCCCAAAGAGTTTCACCTCTCCTGAAGAGGGGCGCAGCAGATTGAGCATCAGGCGGATGGTGGTTGATTTTCCGGCGCCATTGGGACCGAGGAAGCCGAAAATCTCTCCCTGGCCCACCCCAAGGGTGAGATCTTCTATCCCAGGTGATTTCCCATAATATTTGGTCAAATGGCGGATGTCTATGACGGGCACGCTGTATGGTCCATTTTATGGGTTTTTATTTTGCCTCCGGCCCTTTCCATTCAAGTGAATACCATAACAGAAGTTTATCCGGCAATAAAGGCCGGTTTTCCAAAATCATTTTTTTCTTGACATGGGCTCGGATTTGGTTCATTGAATCAGACCTGTTTTTTTAATGGGCAAACAGAAATAAGATTTATTCGGGCATTCCTTCTGAACGGATCAGAATGGCCGAACGGATCAAAATGGATGATTGCCTGAATTTTTATGAATATAGGACCTCGGAGAAAAGACCATGTCCCTTGCCATTGAAGAATATATGAGCCCTAAAACATTTGAAAAAATCAGATCCTTTTCCGAGGACAAGGAAACCCCTTTTCTGGTCATCGACACCGCCACCATCAACAGCCATCTGGACAATCTGGTGCAGGCCTTCCCCTATGCCGGTATATTTTATGCCGTAAAAGCAAATCCGGCCATTGAAATCCTCACCCTGTTAAGGGACAAGGATGTCAATTTTGATATCGCCTCCATTTATGAACTGGACCGGGTCCTCTCCCTAGGGATCAGCCCGGACAGGATCAGTTTCGGCAATACCATTAAAAAAAGTAAGGATATCCGGTATTTTTATGAAAAAGGGGTCAGAATGTATGCCACTGACTCCGAGGCTGATCTTCGCAATCTTGCCAAGGCTGCGCCCGGGTCCAGGGTGTATGTCAGGATCCTGACCGAAGGAACATCGACGGCGGACTGGCCTTTATCCCGGAAATTCGGCTGCCAGTCGGACATGTCCATGGATCTGATTATTCTGGCGCGGGACTTGGGCCTGGTGCCCTATGGCCTCTCATTCCATGTGGGTTCCCAGCAGCGGGATATCGGCACCTGGGATGCCGCCATTGGAAAAGTGAAGGTCATTTTTGAACGTCTTCAGGAAGAGGACGGCATTGAGTTGAAAATGATCAATATGGGAGGGGGCTTTCCTGCCAGCTATGTGACAAAAGCCAATGACCTTGCTACCTATGCCCATGAAATCACCCGGTTTTTGAAGGAAAGTTTTGGTGAAAACCTGCCTCGCATTATCATAGAACCCGGCCGCTCCCTGGTCAGTGACGCCGGCGTCCTGGTCAGCGAGGTGGTATTGATCTCCAGAAAGTCCAGAACAGCCTTGAACCGCTGGGTATACACAGATGTCGGGAAATTCTCGGGCCTGATTGAAACCATGGGCGAGTCCATTAAATACCCGATCTATACCGGCAGAAAAGGCGAGGTGGAAGAAGTCATCCTGGCTGGTCCGACCTGTGACAGCGCAGATATCATGTATGAAGATTATAAATACAAACTGCCGTTGAACCTGGCCATCAGCGACCGTCTCTACTGGCTTTCCACCGGGGCCTATACCCAGACCTACAGCGCGGTTGAATTCAACGGGTTTCCACCCCTGGAATCCTATTTTATATAGAACGGGATAGGAATCTGTTTTCTGCAGAAAGTTCATTTCTCCGGATACCCCGGCTTGACTTTATGCCCTGGAATACATAATCTCCAGGCAAGTTTTTTTAGAGACCCCGTCCGCCGGGAACCCGGGAGAAGATCATGAATAACCCTATGAGTCAATCCGCCATACAGGCATCCAGCATCAGTCTCATGCCCTATTATGTTCTCGGGGTGGTGGGGACAACCGTTGGCATCCTGGTGGTTGCCGTCCTTAATTTTTTCACCCCCCTGGACCCCATCCAGCATATGATCCTGGGCCAGGCCCATTCCCTGACCTGGAACCGGCTGGCGACCTTTTTTCTACCCAGGCTGCTGATGGTCCTGGGGCTGTCCTATTTTGCCGTGATTACGGGGTCCAACCGGATGCTCAGGCCCATTTCAGTCTGTCTGAACCAGATTAAAAAGGGAATGGATCCCGGCCCGGAAATCATTGAGGCGGCCAAGAGACGGCTTTTGAACCTGCCTTTTCTGGTGATTCCGGTGAATGTGTGCATGTGGCTGTTAATCCCGGCCATGGTGGGGGTCTCGGCGGCATTGGCCGAAATGATGGACCACCGGACCGTGATCACCCTTTCCGCCAGGGCCAGCATGGTGGGCCTGATCGCCTCGGGCATCGCCTCCCATTATATCGAGGTCCTTTCAAGGCGGCAGCTCATCCCCTTTTTCTTTCCCGACGGCCAGTTGAGCCGGCACAAAGGGGTCACCGCCATCTCCCTGTCCCGCCGCATCCGGGCCACCAACAGGCTCATCGCCGTCATTCCGGTGACGGTTCTGCTGGTCACCCTGATCACGCTTCAATGGGAAATCGAGGCCACTGCCGTGCCCGCTGTCACCTTTGGCCGGGGGGTTATTGTATTCACCTTTGTCCTTTTCATCTGGACCCTTTTTTTTCAAAGCAGTTGACCCGGCTGCTCTGTAACAATATCGTGGACCCCATCAACGAGCTGGCCCTGGTGCTCATGAACGTCCGGAAGGGCCGGTTTGATCAAAGGGTCCGGGTGGTGTCCAATGATGAAATCGGCTTTGCCGGGGATGTGGTGAACGAGATGACCCAGGGCCTTCAGGAACGGGAAATGATGCAGAAATCCCTCAACCTGGCCAGGGAAATCCAGCAGAACCTGCTGCCCAAACACAATCCCGTCCTTCCGGGGCTGGATATTGCGGGAAAAACCATTTATTGCGATGAAACCGGAGGGGATTATTATGATTATCTTTTACCGGAGATCGATAAAAAAGACCGGATACGGATTGTTCTGGGGGATGTGTCCGGGCACGGGGTGGCCTCGGCCCTTCTCATGGCCACCTCCAGGGCCCTGTTCCGGCAGCGCTCCGCCATGCCGGGAACCCTTGCCGAGGCGGTGACGGATATCAACCGCCATCTCTGCCGGGATGTGGAAGACTCGGGGAGTTTTATCACCTTTTTCGGCATTGAGCTGGACCTGGGGGAAAAATGCCTGAAATGGGTCAGGGCCGGCCATGACCCGGCCGTGCTCTATGACCCGGAACAGGGGAGCTTTACTGAATTGAAAGGGGAAGGAGCGGCTCTGGGCCTGGATGATACCCTGCAATACAGGGAAAACAGGATTTCAACCCTGTCCAGGGGCCGGATCATCGCCCTCTATACCGACGGGATCTGGGAAGCCCGGAATCCGGCGGGCCAAAAATTCGGCAAGGACAATCTTCACCGCATCATCCGGGAAAATGCCGGCAGGCCGTCCCGGGAGATCCTGGAGCTTTGCATCGGCGCTTCCCGCCAATTTCAACAAGACGCCGGGTACCAGGATGACGTTACCCTCATCATTGTCAAGATAAGTATTGATCAACCTGAGGCCCCTGGGGTATAGTAAGCCTTTATGATTTCAGACAAGGATGGATGACCATGTGCTTGGCAGTTCCCTCAAAAATTATCGAAATGAATAACGGCGTGGCAAGGGTGGATGTGGACGGGGTGGTCCGGGAGGCAAGCCTCATGCTCCTGGATGATGCGAAAATCGGGGACTATGTCATTGTCCATGCCGGGTTCGCCATCTCAAAGGTGGATGAAGAAGCGGCCCTCCAGACCTTGGAAGACATGAGAACCATACTGGCGGCCGACGCCTTGGATGCCAACAGCCCCAATCGCCGGATCTAAGCTTCATGGCCGGTCCCGTCATTGCAAAACGCCTGGAAATCAGCGGCGTGGTTCAAGGCGTCGGGTTCAGGCCTTTTTTATTTTCCCTTGCCGAAAAATACGGTCTAAAGGGGGAAGTGTCCAATACCTCCGCCGGGGTCAGCCTTGTCCTGGAGGGGGCAGAGCAGGATATCGATCTTTTCTCCGCCGACCTTGTTGAGAAAACGCCTTTGCTGGCCTCGGTGACCGGGATTGAGACCTTCCGGGCCGCGCCTCAAAATTTTTCCTCGTTTCAGATCACGGACAGCCGGAGTTCCGGTAGCCGGGCCACCCTGATTTCCCCGGATGTCACCGTCTGCCCGGACTGCCTTTCGGAAATGCAGGACCCGTCGGACCGGCGGTTTGAATATCCTTTCATCAACTGCACCAATTGCGGCCCGCGGTTCACCATCATCGAAGATATCCCCTATGACCGGCCCAGGACCTCCATGAAGGGGTTTGAGATGTGCCCGGCCTGCCGGGCCGAGTATGACGATCCCCGGAACCGCAGGTTCCACGCCCAGCCCAATGCCTGTCCCGTCTGCGGCCCGGAAGCCTTTTTAACGGACCGGGAGGGCAGGCGGATCAGCGCCGGGACAGGGGCGGAAGGCTCCGGGGATGCCGTTTCCCTGGCGGCCCGGTTTTTGGGGGAGGGCCGGATTGTGGCCGTCAAGGGGCTGGGCGGGTTTCACCTGGCCTGTGATGCGGAGAATGAAGAGGCCGTGAATAGCCTGAGGCTGAGAAAAAACCGTCCTCACAAGCCCTTTGCCCTCATGGCGGCTTCGGATTCCGTTCTCTTTGACCATGTCCATGTCAGTGAAACGGAAAAGGCGCTGTTGAATTCCTACCACCGGCCCATTGTGATTTTACGGAAAAAAGAGGCCGGTCAGTCCCGGCCCGGCGGTCTTGCAAAGGGCGTGGCGCCCTTTAACCCCTGCCTCGGCATCATGCTGCCCTATACGCCCCTGCATTATCTTCTCCTGGAAAAGGGGCCCTCCGTTCTGGTCATGACCAGCGGCAACCGGTCCGGGGAGCCGCTTTCCATCGACAATGAAGACGCTTTAGAGGCCTTTGCCCATATTGCCGATTATTTTTTGCTGCACAACCGGGACATCTATTTCAGGGCCGATGATTCCATTGTCCGGGTCCAGGCGGGAAAGCCCCGGTTTTTAAGGCGCTCCAGGGGTTATGCCCCCCTGCCCCTGGTCCTGGATCAAAGGCTGCCGGAAATCCTGGCCTGCGGGGCAGGGCTGAAAAACACCATCTGCCTCACAAGGGAGAACCAGGCCTTTTTAAGCCAGCACATCGGTGATCTGTTTAATGTGAAAACCCATGAATTTTATAAGGCCTGTATCCATCACCTGAAAAAAATCACGGATATCGAGCCCGTCCTCATGGCCCATGACCTTCATCCAGGCTATATGAGCACGGCCTGGGCCCTGGAACAGACAGGGGTCAAAAAAAAAGGGGGGGTCCAGCATCACCATGCCCATGCCGCGGCCTGCATGGCGGAAAACGGCCTGGACGGGCCCGTGCTGGCCATCACCCTGGACGGCACCGGTTACGGAACCGACGGCCATATCTGGGGCGGGGAAATCCTTTTGTGCCACCGGGCCGGCTTCCGGCGCAAAGCCCATCTCTCCTATGTCCGGATGCCCGGCGGGGATGCGGCGGTGCGGGAGCCCTGGCGCATGGCCGCCTCCATCCTGTATGAGGCCTTTGGGAGGGAGTTTTTAAACCTGGACCTTCCTTATATCAAAGAAATGGACAGGGAAAAGCTGGACTTTGTGGTGCAGATGATGGAAAAGAATCTGAACTGCCCCCTGACGTCCAGTTGCGGAAGGCTTTTTGATGCCGTGGCCTCCCTCTTGTGCGTCCGCCATGAGATCACCCATGAGAGCCAGGCCGCCATGGAGCTGGAGGCCCTGGCCCATGAAAGTATAAGCAGGCTGGGCCTGGGAGGTAAAAGTTTGGGTGGTGAAGACCTGGGCGGGTCGGATCTGGATAATGAAGGCCTGGGCGGGGAAAGCTATGATTTCCGGCTGATTGGCCCGGACCCGGATGATCCGGAAAAGTCCTATCGGATCGATTTCTTGCCTGCCGTCCGGCAGATGACGGCCGATATTCAGAGCGGCCGGTCGCCGTCGGCCGTCAGCCTGAGATTCCATCATACCCTGGTGGAGGCCTTTACGGCGGCGGCAAAAACCGTGGGCCGTGAAACCGGGGTGAAAAGCGTTGTTCTCTCCGGGGGGGTCTTCAATAACGATCTTATTTTTACCCGGATGATCACAGGCCTTGAAAAAGAAGGCTTTACCGTATATACCCATACCCAGGTGCCCACCGGCGACGGCGGCATCAGCCTGGGTCAGGCCGTGGTGGCGGCCGCTTTGGAGGGATAAGTTACTCATGACCATGAAATATGTTGAAGAATACAGGGATCCGGGCCTTGCAAAGGGTCTTGCACAAAAAATCCACGGCATCAGCACAAAAAAGCTGAGGCTCATGGAGGTCTGCGGCACCCATACCATGTCCATTTTCAGGCACGGGATCAGAAGCGTCCTGCCTTCCGGCATCACCCTCTTGTCCGGTCCGGGGTGCCCGGTCTGCGTCACGGCCCAGAAGGATATCGACGCCTTTGTGGAATTTGCCAGGCTCAAAGACGTCATTGTCACCACCTTCGGGGATCTCATCCGGGTGCCGGGGTCCGGGTCCAGCCTGGGCAGGGAAAAAGCCGGGGGTGCAGATGTGAGGATTGTCTATTCCATATTTGACGCCGTGACTATTGCAGGGGAGAACAGGGACAAGGAAGTGGTGTTCTGCGGGGTTGGGTTTGAAACCACCATCCCCACCATTGCCGCCGGTATCCTCATGGCCAAGGAGGCCGGTCTCGGTAATTTTTCCGTGTATTCGGCCAACAAGCTCACGCCCCCGGCCCTTGCCGCCCTCATGGAAACCAAAGGGGTTGACATCGACGGCTTTATCCTGCCGGGCCATGTGTCCGTGATCACGGGGACCAACGCCTACCGGGACACCTTTGAAAAATACAATATCCCGTCCGTGATTACCGGGTTTGAACCCGTTGATATTCTCAAGGCCGTGCTCTTGCTGGTGGAGCAGAATGAAGAAGGCCGCCCCGCACTGGTGAATGCCTATTCCAGGGCCGTGAGCGACGAGGGAAACCCCAAGGCCAAGGCCGTTATGAACCAGGTGTTTGAAGTCTGCCATGCCGTCTGGCGGGGGATCGGCGAAATCCCCTTCAGCGGCATGGGATTGAAAAAAGAATTTCAGGCCTTTGATGCGGCCCTGAAATTCGGCATGGATCTGCCTGATGTGCCAGAGCCCAGGGGCTGTGCTTGCGGCCAGATCCTCATGGGGTTGAAAACCCCGGAACAATGCAGCCTTTACAAGAAAAAATGCACGCCTATGACCCCTGTGGGGCCCTGTATGGTGTCCAGCGAAGGCTCCTGTGCGGCATTTTACAAATACGCGTAACCCATGAATCGAGAAAAACCATGACCCAAGAAAAAGTATTGCTGGACCACGGCTCCGGGGGCAAAGTCTCCCATTCCATGTTTTCCGACCTCATCCTCCCGCTTTTTTCCAGCCCTGAACTGTTACAACAGGATGACGGCGCCGTCCTTGACATCGCCGGGGCAAGGCTGGCCTTTTCAACGGATTCCTATGTGGTGGACCCGGTTTTTTTTCCCGGCGGAAATATCGGAGACCTGGCCGTCAACGGCACGGTTAATGATATTGCCATGTGCGGGGCTGTTCCGAAATTCATCAGCGTGGGCCTGATCCTTGAAGAAGGATTTCCCGTTGAGGATTTAAAAATTATTCTCACGAGCATGGCCGGGGCAGCCCAAAAAGCCGGGGTCAGGATCGTCACCGGCGATACCAAGGTGGTGCCCAGGGGCAAGGCGGACAAGATTTTCATCAATACCTCGGGCATCGGGGTAATCCCGCCCCATGTCCGGGTCTCCGGGGCCAACGCCCAGCCCGGCGACGCCGTAATCCTCAGTGGCACCCTGGCCGATCACGGGATCACGGTTCTGAGCAGCCGGGAGGGATTGAAATTTGATTCCGACATCAAAACCGATTCCGCCCCCTTGAACGGTATGGCCCAGGCCATCCTGAATTCCGGTTGCCGGGTCCATGTGCTGAGGGACCCCACCCGGGGAGGCCTGGGCACAACCCTGAATGAGATTGCGGCCCAGTCCGGGGTGGAAATCCTCATTGATGAATCCTGTCTGCCCATCCGGGGTCCGGTCCGGGGAACCTGCGAACTCCTGGGTTTTGATCCTCTTTATATTGCCAATGAAGGCAAACTGGTGGCCTTTGTGCCCCAGGAGGACGCCCAAAAAGTCCTTGAGATCATTCAGGCAAATGAATACGGAAAAGAGGCGGCCGTCATCGGCCGGGTGAGCCAAAAAAGCACGGGCAAGGTGTTTCTGAAAACCTTGATCGGCGGCACAAGACTCGTGGACATGCTGACCGGCGAGCAGTTGCCCAGGATCTGCTGAAACGGAAGGTATCATTGCCGTATAAAAATAATTGCCGGATACTCACACATTCAGCAACCCGTGTTATATTTATAAAAGGCGCGAGAAAATAACAGATAAGGTGATTTATGGAAAAAATTATCAATATCCACATTGAGAAGTTGCCTGAGGGAGTTTATCTGGCGACATCGGATGATGTTCCCGGGCTTTTGGCCCAGGGACGGACGGTGACCGAGGCATTGGAAATCGCCAGGGATGTAGCCCGTAAGCTTCTTGAAGCAAGAGCGGAGAGAACCGGATCTGTCGATCTTTCCTCAGTGGGCGATTCCTTTGATTATCCGCTGATTGTAAACGCATAACATGGTAAGATTGGCCGGTATTACCCCGGAATCATTCCTGAACAAAAAATAAAGTTGAATTTCTGTTTTATTCCAAGCAGATCTGAACCAGGTGGACCAGGGTTTCCACAGATTTTTCCATAATATCCAGGGACACCCATTCGGTCTGGCCGTGATAGTTATGGCCACCGGTGAAAATATTGGGGCAGGGCAACCCCATGGCCGTGAGGCCCGACCCGTCGGTTCCGCCCCGGACCGCCACCCATTTGGGCACAAGCCCGGTTCTGCGGACGGCTTCTTCCAGGTATCGGGACACATGGGGAACCTGTTGCAGGGTTCCATGCATATTCCGGTAGGTTTTCGAAATTTCAAGGTCGATCCTGGAACTCGGATGCCGGTCCTGAACCCGGAGGATGATGTCTTCCAGAATGGCTTTCTCTTTTTCCAGGGTCCGGATATCAAAGGCCCGGAGCAGGAATTTCACCACGGCCCTTCCCACGTCTCCTTCCATGGCGTAGGGATGGAGAAAGGGAGCCCTGTCCTTTGTGGTTTCCGGGGCCATGTCTCCGGGCAGGGCCGCAACAATATCTGCGGCGATCTTCAGGGCATTGACCATGACGCCGTGGGCCTCTCCCGGATGGATATTTTTTCCCTGGATGGAAATCACGGCTGAATCGGCGCTGAAGGTCTCGTTGTTGATTTCTCCGGCAGGGCCGCCGTCCACGGTATAGGCAAAGTCGGCGTCAAATTTTTCAAGATCGAAATTCAGGGCCCCTTTGCCGATTTCTTCATCCGGGGTAAAACCGACCCGGATATGGGGGCGGGGGATTTCGGGATGGGTTTGAAAATGGTGGAGGGCCGTCATGATGATGGCGATCCCGGCCTTGTCGTCGGCCCCCAGGAGGGTGATGCCGTCGGTGGTGATGAGGGTGTGGCCCAGAGAGTCCTTCAGGTGCCGGTTTTCCTTTTCAAGAATGCTCACTGTCTCGTTCAGGCGGATGTCCCCGCCCGGATAAGCCCTGATGACCTGAGGATTTACATCTTTCCCGCTGGTTGAAGGGGAGGTGTCCAGATGGGCGATGAGCCCCAGTTTGGGAATGTTTTTTCCCGAGACTGTCTGATTTGCCTGATCTCCTGAAAGATTGGTATTTAACCGGGCATAGACATAACAGCGGTCGTCCAGTTCCACAGAGTCCAGACCTAGTTCCTGAAGCTCCAAGACCAGGAGCCTTGCCAGGTCAAACTGTTTGTCCGTGCTGGGATTGGTCCCGGAATTCTCGTCGGACTGGGTATCGATTCGGACATACCGGAGAAACCGGTCCAGGAGGTGTTCTTTCATTTTATGCCAGCAGGGCTTCGATGTGTTTTTTGGCTGTTTTCACAAAGCCGGGAAAGGCCTTGGCCAGGGTGGGGGTCAATTCCGTGCCCCAGTCGATTTTCTCGGGCTCGATGCCCACGACCTTGAGGGAAGGCCGGTGGCCCCTCATTTCCGCCATGCCGAGGGAGTCCAGCAGATCCACGTCATGAAGGGAGAGAACCTGTTTTTTGTTCTGCACCAGGTCTTCTTCATCCAGGCTGTAGATGGTTCCGGGAGGATGCCCGGCCCGGACCACATCCAGGACCAGCAATTTTTCATATTTTTCAAACAGGAAAAAAATATCCTGGGTAAAGGTGCCGCCGTCAATGAAATCCACCCGGCTTTCATCATAGGTGTCTTTTTCTTTTAAGAGTTCGTAAATTGCATGAACCCCGATGCCTTCATCCATCATGAGGGTATTGCCCACCCCCAGAACCAGGAGTTTTTTCATTTTGCGTCCTGTCTTGTTGAAATTGTCAGTTCTGCTGATAGCAGAAAAAAAAGGATGAATCAAGAAAAAGAGGGGATGAATTTCATCCCCTCTTCATTGTACTACATTCAGATCAGATTATAATGGAAGTTCCACTTTAATTTCTCTGTTGTTGTCTGCGTCCAGCACGTGGACGGCGCAACCCAGTCACGGGTCAAAGGAGCGGATGAGCCGCCCCACATTCACCGGGTTTGCAGCATCGGGAACCGGAACACCGATGAGGGCTTTTTCCATGGGTCCCTTCTGGCCCATGTCGTCCATGGGGTTTGCATTCCAGATGGTGGCCGATGTGACCTGGTAGTTGGCGATTTTCTTGTCTTTGATGTTGACATAATGAAGCAGGGCGCCGCGGGGAGCTTCCGTAAGGCCAAGACCTTCTGCCGAATCCGGAACAGGAACCGGAACATAGGTGTCTTTGCCGGGTTTGACTTCCGAGAGCCACTGTTCAACGGCATTGGCCACGATGACGGTTTCTTCGGCTCTTGCCACATGCCTTCCCAGGATGGAGAAGGCTGCGTCGCCGATCTCCCGCATCTTTTTAACACCCAGTTTTTCCTGGCCGATCTTGGACAGTTCGGGGTTGGTGACCCACATTCTGGCCAGGGGGCCGGCTTCATGGGGTTTGCCGTTATACCGGGGGGCCTTGATAAAACTGTAGGCTCCGGCCTTATTCGGGTTGGGAACGGTTTTGCCTTCCCTGGGGTTCAGACCGGTGGTGGCATCATCAAAGAAAGAATATTTGACATATTCCTTGATCAGGGCGGTATCCACCGGGTAGTCCTTGCCGTCGGTGAAAACTCCTCTTTTCTGGAGGGTATTGCCCTTGTCATCCATGGGGAAGACTCCCCAGGAGACGCAGTTTTTATATCCGCCGCCGGTTTTGAGAAGGTCGCCGTAGGGACCGGCCAAAAGGTAAACCAGGGGAACATATTTTTCCATGACAAATTTTTTGACTTTTTTGAAACGCTCGGCATAGGCAACGAGCTTTTCCTGGGTCGGGATTTCCGATGCGCCGCCAACGACAAGCCCCGGGACATGGGGCATTTTGCCGCCGAAAAGGGCTACCATTTCATGGCAGATCTTTCTGATTTCAAGGGCTTCCAGATACTGGCCCACGGCTACGTCATTAATGTCCTTGGGAACGCGGACATCGTTTTTGGCATAGCGGGGGATAAAGGGGGCCGTGTCCGGACCGTTCACATAGTCCAGGGCCGCCAGGTGATAAAAATGAAGAATATGGGACTGGAGATAATTGGCCCCGAAGATCAGGTTTCGGGTAATTCTGCCGTTATCCGTCAGTTTGACCTTGAATGCATCATCCAGCGCCAGAACCGATGCCGTTGCATGGGCCGTGGGGCACACACCGCAGATTCTCTGGGTAATCTGGGAAGCATCTCTGGGGTCCCGGCCGATCAATATCTGCTCAAAACCGCGGTACATGCCGCCGAATACTCTGGCATCAGAGACAACGCCGTCCTTGACCTCTACTTCTACTTTGAGGTGCCCCTCAATCCTGGTGACAGGATCAATGGCAACCTTGATTTTTGTTCCGGCTCCAACCGGAGCTGCTTGTGGGGTACAGCCTGCCATAATAAAACCTCCTTAAGGTTACAAAGTTTCAGAAATCTCTGGTTATGCCGGTTCATAGAAGGGTGAAGATGCATCCGGGAAACCGGGCTCAACACAACCAATGCAGACTGCATTGTCCACACACCAGTTCAAACCGCTGTTCCATTTGCGTGTGTAACAGTCGGCAAAGGTGGTCGGGCCTTTACAACCCAGTTCGATACGGCAGCCTTTGGGTTCTGAAAGCTTTTCAGCCAGGGTGCCTGCGTCGTATTCTTTCAGATGCGGGCAGTTGTCATGGATATTCTCGCCAAAGAAGAGCAGCGGGCGGCCATTGTCATCCAGTTCGGGAAGCCCTTTGGTCAACAGATGAACAATGGAGCCGACGATCCAGTCCGGATGCGATGGGCAGCCGGGGATATTGACCACCGGGGTCTTGATTCCAAACTGCTTGAAAACATCCATGACGCCGGTTGCGCCGGTTACATTGCCCTTGGCGGCCGGAATGCCGCCGTATGTAGCGCAGGTTCCGACGGCGATCACGCTGCCGGCCTTTGCTCCTATTTCCTTGGTCAGATCCAGCATGGTGATTTCCTTGTGGTTCATCTCGCCCACGATGCAGTATTTTCCATCTGCAGCCAGGGGAATGGCGCCTTCAACCACCAGGGAGAATTTGCCTTTGTATTCTTCGGCAACGGCGTAAAGGTTTTCCATGGCGGTCTGGCCTTCACTGGCCATGACCGTGGGGTGGAACTGAAGGCTGATCACCTTGAGAAGGATATCAGCAATGGACGGGTCAACGCTGTTCAGAAGAGAAACCGAACAGCCTGTGCAACCCTGTCCCTGGATCCAGAGAACCGGATGGGTTTTTAGGGCTTTCTCAAGCGCTGAAACAAGGGCTGGATTGAACATCTGAGAAATACCGATTCCGGCTGCTGTCCCAGTGGCGGCTTTCAGAAAGGTTCTTCTGGAAACCCCTGTTTTCTTTTGTTGCACATCGGGCAACGTTTGTTCATCTTTCACGGGCACCTCCTTGATGCTGTTAAAAGTCTAACACACTTATGACTGCTTGCAGAAAGCAATGCCTTATACTTTCTGCGAAAAAATGATTCGGCAAGTATATAAAGGGAAATAGGGGCTGTCAACATGAAGTATAGAAAAATTAAATTATTTCTAGTTTTTGAATTGGAATTACCAATACTGGTCCAAAAAGAGACAGGGAAAACAGGTTAGCCGTTGGATACGGCCCTTAAAAAATCAAGCTCCGGAATGGGCATGAGTTTTTTGCCGGGCCCCAGGCAGACCAGTTCCAGGGTGCAGGTGATGGCCGGTTTTGTGCTGCCGGGCCGCCGGGCTTCATGGGAAAACACAACCCGGTATGCCCCGTCCCTTTTCCAGGTGGTGTGAATGGTGAGCAAATCCCCAAAGACGGCCCCGTCATGGAATCCCATGGTGAGTTTATAGACGGCGAACCCGATCCCGTGATCGTGCCACATCCGGGAGAGGGCATCGATACCGATGATGTCTTCCCTGGCCCGTTCAAAGAATTTCAGATAATTGGCATGGTAGACAACGCCGGAATGGTCGGTGTCCTCGTAATAGACCTGGGCCTTAAATACATGGGGGGGTGATTCCGTCATAGAGAACTCCTGTTTTTTCAGCACCATTTTGCCAGGGAAAATCCGAGCCAGACAGACCCGAAGCCCAGAACCAGGTGAACCAGAAGATTGACCAGGGCTGAAAAGAACTGGCCGTCCCTGGCGGCGGTGAATATCTCATAGCCAAAGGTTGAAAAGGTGGTAAATCCGCCCAGGAATCCCACCAGGACCAATACCCGGACTTCGGGGCTGAACATCTGCCTTGCTTCAACCAATCCGCTGAGAAACCCGATGAAAAGACAGCCGATGACATTGACCGTCAGGGTTCCGTAAGGGAAAAACGGGTCATTGAACAGCCGCTGGGACAGGGTGCTGACCCCATACCGGCAAATGGATCCGGCAAAGCCGCCCAGGCCCGCCATTAAGATTTTGATCATGATATCCCCCCTGCACTGAACCCAATGGTTTGTTTTCACGACTGTAATCAGGAATTGAAATAAAAGCCATATTTTTTATACCGGGACGGAAAATTTCGGCGGAAGGGAGTCGGGGCCGGATAATGTCCGGATCAGCAGATCCGCATCAAAGATTTCCGGAAGGGCGTCCCTGTATTCGATTAAGAGCACCAGGGCTTTGGCAGCGGCTTTTTGGGCCGGGATCTTCCGCCCATATAAAAAATGCTCATGGGTAATGGCGCAGAGAATCAGAGCCTGGAAGGCTTTTTTGTTTCGGCCCGAGGCGGATTGCCATTGTATTTCCATCCATTCGTGGAATTCATAGAACAATTCAAGATTCCACAGAAGCAGCGAAATGAATCCCTCCTCTTCCGGCTTGAGTTGCAGGGCCTGAATTTTCTCAATCAGGCCGGTGAGGCAGGCTTGCCTGTGGCGGATATAGTCCCGGACAGGCGAAGGCGTGGTATCGTTCGGATACGGGTCCACCGCTTCGGCAAAGGGCCGGATATCCTTTGCCTGTAAGGCCAGGACAAAGGCATGGCCCAGGCGGTTGCGGACATCTCGGCAGAGCCGGCTTTCAAAGGGGTCGAACCTCATACCGTGATTTCCCAGCATTGGTGGATCTGTTTGCGGTTATTCCGGTAATCCTCGGGAATGGTCAGGCCGGTGATATCTTTAATATCCGTGACGGCCAGGTCCCGGGTTTTTAATTCAAAATTCTGGTGATTGGTGGAAAAGAAAACCGTGCCCCCTTTTTTCATGAGCCCGAAGACCCTGGTGAGCATTTTGGGGTGATCCGCTGCAACATCAAAATGGACGTCTTTTGTTTTTGTGGTGGAATAGGAGGGCGGATCCACCACGGCAAGGTCAAAGTCCCGGCAGTTGGGCCCGGGGGCCGCCAGAAAATCCAGGGTGTCTTTCTGGATCAGGATATGTTTCGGGTCTGATAATCCGTTCAGCTCAAGATTGTCTTTTGTCCACTGGATGGCGGTTTCCGACCGGTCCACGGATACGGTCAGGCTTGCCCCGCCCTTGGCCGCATAACAGGTAAAAGAGCCGGTATAGCAGTATAGGTTTAAAAAGCGCTTGCCGGCTGCCCGCTCCCTCACCCTCATCCGGGTGTCCCGGTGGTCTGAAAAAAGCCCGGTATCCACATAATCACTCAGGTTGACATAGAATTTCAGATCTCTTTCGGCCATGGCAATCTTCTGATTGGTATGGTTGATGCGCTCGTAGCGCCGGCCTTCCTGGATACCGGCCTTTCTGATTTTCAGGTGGAGGTTTTCCATGGGCACCTCCAGGGCTTCAGCAACGGCCTGCCCCATGAGGGGGAGCCATTCCGGGGTGGATTGCAGCCGCAGGTATTCGCCCACAACCAGGTGGCCTCCATACCAGTCCACCACGGCCCGGATCTCCGGGATGTCCCAGTCATAGAGCCTGAAGATGTCAAGATGGAGTTTTTGATACCGTTTTTTAAAATTCCGGTATCGCTTTTTAACCCGGTTGGCCAGCATGTCGGCCTGAAGCCGGTGTTTTTCCGCTTGATCCACAAGCCTCATTTTTGTTTCCTTTCCCGTTCATGGGGTATCCATACTATAAAACGGCATTGATTTGCAAATGAGTTTCCGGTCTTGACATAACCGGGCGCGAATAATAATACAACAGTCTAAGGTCTGATATCATACAAATCGATTCAAAAGAAACAGGAGTTTTTTATGTTGAAAGATGGTGAAAAAGGCGTTATTCGCCAAAAAGGCAAGGATATTGAAACCTATGCCGTTGCCCCCCATATCCCCTGCGGTCTTGTCACGCCGGATCAACTCCGGAAACTGGCGGATACGGCTGAAAAATACGGCGTTTCAGCCATGAAAATAACCAGCGCGGCGCGAATCGCCCTCATCGGGATCAAGGAAGATCAGGTGGACGATATCTGGAAGGATCTGGGCATGAACACGGGCCATGCCGTCGGGCTTTGCGTCCGGAGCATCAAGGTCTGTCCGGGAACGACCTTCTGCCGTCTGGGCCAACAGGACAGCCTGAAAATGGGGATGAGACTGGACGAGATTTATCACGGCATGGTCCTCCCCAGCAAGATGAAGATGGGGGTGAGCGGCTGCAAGGTGCAATGTGCGGAAAACTGCATCAAGGACATCTCCCTTTACGGGACCGAGGAGGGATGGACCCTCCAGATCGGGGGCAATGGGTCTGCTAAACCTAGACTTGCGGATACACTCATGGAAGGGCTCTCCTTTGACGAGGCATTAAAAATGGTTGAAACCGTGGTGGCCTATTACAAGGCCAATTCCAAACGGGAGCGCATGGGGCGGATGATTGAAAGGATAGGTCTGGATATCCTCCGGGCGGATTTAAAAATCAATTGACATTCGTCCGGCTTCCTTGTTTATATGAAAAGAAAAAAAGGAGAACCTTTTGCGCAGAAAACCCGGCATTGTAACGAAAATCAGCATTCTTGTTTTTTCAGCCATTGTATCCACACTTCTCATTGTATTTTTAGGCTCATTTGTATCTTTTCTGGAGATGAAGAAAACCAACCAGGAAGAACTCCGCAAAATTTTATTTGAAGAGAGAAAACAAAAACTCGTTGAATTAACGGACAATGCCTCCACCGTGATTGAGAACAGCCCCGGACATTATGCGGCTAAGGCCGTTGCGGCCATGCGGTTCGGGGAGGGAAATAAAAATTATTTTTTTGTTTTTGATGAAAAAGGCCGGTTTGTGGTTCATCCGGAAAGGCCCGACCTGGTAGGCGTCGAAAGCATGGATCTGAAATCCGAAGACGGCCGGTTCATTATCCGGGAAATAATTGAAAGATCCAAAAAAGAGCCCCAGGGGTTTTTAACCTATCAATGGGAAAAACCAGGGGGGGACAAACCCGGGGAAAAAGGGGTTAAGGAAGAAAAACTGACCTATTTCAGGGTCATACCGAAATGGGGCTGGATCATCGGCACGGGTATTTATAATGATGACATCAATGAGATTGCCCTGGAAAAAGAAGCGGCTTTGGTTGAAAAATTCGATAAGAGCCTGGTATTTTTCATGGGTTTTGTCCTGTTCTTTTCCTGTTGTTTTATTTTCTGGTCGATTTTTATCACCCGGAGGCTCCTGAGCCCGGTGAAGGAAGTGGCAAAGTTCGCCAGACAGATCGGCAGGGGTGATTTTTCAGCCCGCCTTGAATACAAAAGCCATGATGAGATCGGGCTCATGGCGGAATCCATGCGGAATGGGGCAAAGGACCTTGGCAAACTGGTGAAAAGCCTGGTCCGGACGGTTGCCACTATCGCCGAATCCTCTTCCCGCCTCCAGGAGATTGCCCATGACCTGAAAGATGCGTCCAGGGAAATGGAAAATAATTCCGGCAACGCCACAAGAGAAACCCTGAATATTTCAGGCCGCATGACCAATATCCTTTCCGCCACCGATGAAATCAACAGCCGGCTCCGGAGCATTGCCGAGTTTACGGAAAAGGTGTCGGGCAATACAAAGGATGTCGGGGTTAAGATCGATTTTGTGTCGGAATCGACCACGGCCGCAGCCTGCGCCGTGGAAGAGATGTATGCCTCCTTTAACGAAACCGCCCGGAATTCCAGCCTGGGCGCCGGGGTTACGGAAAATGCCGCCAACCAGGCAAGGGCGGCCTCCCTTATCATGAATGAACTGGGGGAATCGGCCAAAGAGATCGGCGAGATCATCGGTATTATCCAGACCCTTTCCTCGCAGACCCACCTTTTGTCCCTGAACGCCGCCATAGAAGCCGCCGGGGCCGGAGATGCCGGAAAGGGTTTTTTTGTGGTGGCCCATGAAGTCAAAGAGCTGGCCAATCAGTCGGAGCGGTCCGCCAATGTGATCCGTACAAAGATACGGGGTATGCAGGACCATGCCAAGAAATCCATTGAAGTGATCCAGTCCATTGTCGGTGTTATTGAAGAGATTGATAAGATCATGCTGGCCATTGCCGCTTCCGTGGAAGAACAGACCACGGTGACCAATGATATTTCATCCAGCCTCAGCGTGACGGCGGAAAACGCAAAAGATCTGAACATCAAGGCAAAGGAGAATATTGACGCCATTGCCCAGGTGGCCGTCAATATCGATGCCGTCTCCAATGAGTCCGGGGTGATCCGGAAAGATGTTGATATGACCGGAACAGGGATAACAGAGGTGTCAACCTACGTGGGCAAAACCAATGAATCCGTCAAGGCCTCGGCCCTTAGAATTGAGGAGATCCAGGCCCAGGCCGATGAGCTGGCAGGCCTGGCAAAGAACCTGAACCAGGCCATTCAGATATTCAAAATCTAATTTCCGCCAAGGAGGAATATGGACAGACGGGAATTTTTAAAACAAGTGGCCCTGTGGTCTGCCGGGGCCGTAATGTCTCCTCCTATGTTTGATCTTTTGTCGCCGGCAGGGGCGGCAGAGATTGATATGCCCGAGATCCTGACGATCAAGGGCAGGGATCTGCCGGCCATGGTCCGCTCCATGACGGAGGCCCTGGGCGGGATGGGAGCCTTTGTCAAAACCGGGGACAAGGTGGTGATCAAGCCCAATATCGGCTGGGACAGGACCATTGAACAGGCGGCCAATACCCATCCCCTCATCGTGTTCGAACTGGTCCGGCTCTGCCTGGATGCCGGGGCAGTTC
>Ga0208373_1002469_pt1 | contig 20418 bp, 23 predicted proteins | sample RifOxyC2_FD_184036 | JGI IMG/M metagenome (GOLD analysis project Ga0208373, IMG submission 184036) | Soil microbial communities from Rifle, Colorado - Rifle Oxygen_injection C2 (SPAdes) | ecosystem: Environmental > Terrestrial > Deep subsurface > Rock core/Sediment | place: Rifle, Colorado... | reverse complement strand
AAAGCTTTGGCGTGGAAGTGGATGCCCGCGAAATAATGTGCCGGGCCAAAGGCGACCAGGCCTGCCGGTTCGTCATGGGCCTGAAAGCTCGGCTGGATGAATACGAGCAGTGGACCTTAAAAAACGTCAAGAGATAATTTTAGGAGGTAAAATAAAGTGTCATCAGAATTTTATAATAAAGTTTATAAAGAGTGCCAGTCTTATTTTGGTAACGACACCAAAGATTTTTTGGATAAGCAGATAAACACCCATTTGCTTAAGCCGCCGGATTCCGTAGAATACGAAGATAGGCACGAACTGGCCAAATGGCTTTGGGTTTCTTCGGCTTTGACTATCGGCCCTGAACTGGCCAGGAATTTAGCCGATGGCGTTTTGGCCATTAAATAAATGATTAATTAATTATTAACCCTATTATTTTATGAAAGGATACGTAGCCGACATCGGCCAGGAAACAATCTCCAACGAAAATTTCCGCCGGGTGCTCTATACCGCCAAAAACAGCCAGCTGGTGGTGATGCATCTTAATCCGGGCGAAGACATCGGGGCCGAAGTACATGAGCTGGACCAGTTTATCCGCGTGGAAGCGGGCGAAGGCAAGGCCATTTTGGACGGCGTGGAACATAAGATTGCCGCCGAATACGCGGTGGTGGTGCCGGCCGGGGCCGAGCATAACATCGTCAACACTTCTTCCACCGAACCGCTGAAGCTTTATACCCTCTATTCTCCGCCGGAGCACCGCGACGGCGTAATTCACAAAACCAAGGTTGAGGCCCTGGCCGACGAGTCCGATCATTTTGACGGCCAGACCACGGAATAACCTCCGCCATTGTCATCCCGAAATGACAAAGGGGAGAAAATCGTTTAATAAACTAACTTATAATATATGAAAAACATATTCATTATTATCATCGTCATTGCCCTGATTATTCTGGGCTTCTGGTATTTTAACGGCAACGACAATCAGCCCGCGGCCGAGGGGCAGCCGGCCGGGCAAATAACCAACGACAATGAAATAACCGAAGTTGACGACACCAGAGAAGGCGAAACGGAGGGTGAAGTTCGTGAATTTAATTTAACCGCTACCAGCTTTAAATACGACATTACGGAAATCAGAGTCAAACAAGGCGAGACCGTCCGAATCAACTTAACCGCCGGCAATGGCCTGCACGACTGGGTGATTGATGAATTCGGCGCCGCCACCAAACAGCTGGCCGCAGGCGAAAGCGACAGCGTGGAGTTTGTGGCCAGCCAAACAGGGGAGTTTGAATATTATTGTTCGGTCGGCAACCACCGGCAGATGGGTATGGTCGGTAAATTGATCGTGGAATAAACCGCCTTATTTAAATTTATAACAACCCCGCCCCGTCATTCGACAGGGCGGGGCTTTTGTTTTTAGAGCCGACGGTATAAAACCGTCGGCTGAACGTGAAAATGGGTTAATAAAGGTAAGGCCTGTTTAGGCGACGGGTTTATCCCGTCGCTTTGTGTTGTGGATAAATCTTATTTGACTTTAATGTTAGAAATATATAACATATACTTAAACCTATAAATTTATGACCATTAAACAATTTACCGTCTGCCGGCTGATTATCGTTATTTTATTGGCCGGTCTGGTGGCTAACGCCATCAATAGAGGGGATTACCTTCTGCCGATTATCGCCCTGATAGCGGCTATGGCCCTGATGTATTACTGTAAAAAGAAAGTCAAAGGCGTTCTGGCCGACGAGCGCGACTGGCAAATTTGGCATAAATCAATGAGGATTTCCGTTTTTGCCTTTTCTTTGCTGGCGGCCGTGGTCAGCATTGTTCTGGTGGCTTTGGGCAAAAACAACCCGTCATTATTGCCGGTCGGCTATACCCTGTCTTATTCCGTTTGTTTTATCTTAATCCTGAATTCCATCCTTTATTCCATTTTCAGGAAAAAGGGGGATTAAGGCATGAAAACCAGAATCAAGGAATTCAGAACCGGATTAAACCTGACCCAGGAGGAGCTGGCCGGGTTAGTGGGCGTTAGGCGGGAAACCATCGTCTTTCTGGAGCGGGGCAAATATAATCCTTCGCTCAAGCTGGCCCATGACGTTGCCCGGGCTTTAAAAAGTTCCATTGACGAGCTTTTTATTTTTGAATAAGTATCCAAAGGATGCGAGGCCAGGCAAAATATGCTATAATTTAAAAACAGTATCTTAGTCAGGAAGGAGGTGATAAAATGAATAACAAAGATTTTTGGAAGAAAGGCACCACTTTGGGCATCTTTTTTGCCATCCTGTTTATCGTTTGTTTTGCCTGGTTTTTCATTCGCGGCGGCACCGAGGCGGTTTGGGACCTGCATAGCAAGATGATGGCCATGTCTTTCTTTGGCTGGCGCGGGCCGGATTTGGGCAGTTTTATCCTGGGTTTGATTCAGTCGTTTGTCTGGGGCTACATCGGCTTATTGCTCTGGACGGTAGCCGTGAGAATTTCCAGAAAATAATCTCGCTTGGCGGGATTTTTTTAATGTTTATCCAACCCCGTCATTCGACAGGGTTGGATTTTTGATTTTAGGATTAAAAAATGTCATAATTCAGTTATCACGGATAAATCACTGATATTAAATCCGTGCTTCATCCGTGTTAATCCGTGTTCTATTAATCATCAATCTTATGACCCAAACTCAACCATTGGTCCATTTGGTTACCGACGAAGAAGCCAAAGGCCGGGCCAAAGCCCTGTTTGAACAACTTAAAAAATCCACCGGCAAAGTGCCCAAGTGGATGAGAGTGATGGCCAATTGCGAAGACATTTTAATCGGTTTTTTCACCCTGTTCAAGGCTACTATGGACGACGCCCCCTTGCCGGGCAAATTAAAATGGAAAGTGGCTTACAAAGTTTCCGAGCTTAACAACTGTAAGTTCTGCGTTAACGCGGCCGAGATGAAATTAAAGGAATTTGGTCTGTCCGATGAGGATATTAAAGACTTGGACCAGGCGAGCGATGAAAGGGAAAAGGCGGCCTTGGAATATGCCAAGCTGGCCACCGAGCACGCTTATAACATTGACCCGGCCGTTTTTGCCGAAGTTAAAAAGCATTTTTCCGACGAGCAGATTGTGGAACTCTCCAGCGTCATCGGCCTGTTCAATTTTATCAATCGGTTTAATGACAGTTTAGGAGTATTGCCGGACGTGGAGTAGTCAATTTATAAAAAAGTCTTTGAGTAAATAGAGTTATGGAAGAGTTTAATTTAGAAAAATATAAAAGATTAAGAGAACAAACTGAACTAGAATATAAAAAAATTGTCAGTGTTTTTTGTCCTGCTTTAAAGTCCGAAGTAGTCTTTAATTCTAATGGATTTCATCACTTAATATATGATTCTTGCCGCGTTGAAAGAAATAAAAAATCACAATATAATAAATTTATTTATCTCCCAAAAGCTGTAGAAACAATTAAAATAACTACTACAATTCAAGAATATAGACGAAGCATTTGTCCCATTGGAAAACCTGATAAAAATGGTCTTAGAAAAACAAGTGCCGTTGAATGGTTTGCTTTTTGGTCAATAATTAGTTTTCCAAAAAGAATTCGTATCCGAACCATTGTTAGAAGAATAGGCGGCGAAGATGGTTTTTATCACTTTTGGAGCGTTTCACCCTTTTGGACTTTAAGTAATAGTCAAAGGATAATAGGTTCAAAAGAAATAGCAGATGAATAATTAAAAACACCCTTAAAATAAAGGGTATCTTTAGCGTGCTTGCTTTTCGGCTTATGATCCTTTTTAAGGATTGGCCGAACGGGGCCTTCGCCCACAAGCACATTTAGAATATAGCATAATATTATATTAAAGTCAATAATTATACACAGGTTTAAAACAATTTGAATAAATTTTTAGCTAATATTGGCTAAATAAAAGATATTTGACTTTTAAGTATTTTTTTATATTTTTAGCCATCATAGAATAAAAGCAGAATAGGGCATATACTTTTTAAAAGTCGTTGTAGGATTTTAATTTAAAAGTTCGGTTCAATACATTGTTGATAATTTCCCTAATAACTGTAATATGTATTTGACTAATACAATATATTGACTTAATATTTAAAAGGATATATTATAAAAATGTCGCTCAATAGTTTTAAAATATCGCAAAAACTTTTTTATTTGAAACCATATTCAAAAAAGGATGACGGTGCCAATAAAACCTTCATTGTTTTTGCGGGTGACTATTGGGCGACCATCGTCGTCCTTTTTTGATTATAAAAAATTATAGGTTATATTAATTAGAAATAATTTTAAATCTATGGCAAATGAAAAACAACAATCAAAAGTATTCAAGGAATTTACAAATCTTTACAGTCTATCTAAAACACTTCGGTTTGAACTAAGGCCAGTGCCGGAGACGAAAAAATTATTGGAAGAGGGCGAGGGCAAAAACTTAATCCAGACAGATCAGGAGATAGACCGTCTCTATGAAGAAGAAATGAAGCCGATGTTTGACGCCCTGCACGAGAAATTTATCAACGAATCGTTGTCTGCCGTAAAATTTGAAGCTGATAAATTTGAAGAATTGGAAAAATTGATAGCGCAAGCTGAAACATTGAGAAAAAAAATCAAAGAGGCGCGTGCCAAAAAAGAAAATATAAATCTGATCGAAAAAGAATTGAGAGAAATAGAGGGGGAATACAAGGAAGGAGAAAGAAAAGGGAAGATTCCTGATTTGCAAAAAGAATTAAGGGTAATTTTAACAAAGACTTTTGATGACACTGCCGAAAGGTGGAAAAAAGATCTGGACGGAAAAGAAACGGATCTGCCCAACAAGAAAGGAAAAAGAAAAATAAAATTCAAGGAAAAAGAGCACGGCCCGAAGATTCTGCAGGAAGAAAATGTATTGGCGCTTCTGGCGTTTTTTAATCCGGAAAAAATTGATGTAATTAAAAAATTTGTCGGCTTTTTTACCTATTTTAGCGGGTTCAATCAGAATCGGGCGAATTATTATTCGGAGGACGCGCTCGCGACCGGCGTGGCCAATAGGGCAATAAACAAGAATCTGCCAATTTTTTTTAAAAACAAAAAAGACTTCAAGAGATTCAGAGGGTATTTACCGCAACTGGAAAAATTCAGTCGTTATTTTGAGTCGGGAAACTACGGGAAATATTTATCGCAAGCCGGTATTGAAGAATATAACGAGCAAATCGGGGCGATAAAGCAGATTGTCAACCTGGAGCATAACCAGAAACAAAAAGACAGCAAATTTCAGCTGCGCGGTTTGGCGACCCTGGAAAAACAAATCGGCTGTAAAACCGGAAAACAAAGAGAAGGGGCGGGAGAGGGTGAAGATCTGAAATTTTTGGAAAAAGCCGGTCGCGGTTTTCAAGTAGTTAAAAATAAAGATGGCGAATATTTTGTTTGGGAATGTCTGGATTATATAAATGCTGGATTAGCTGAAAAACTAAAGGATGTAAAAGAAAATTACCAGAAATTTTTTGCCGACTGGCAGAGCGGCGGTTATGACTTGGAAAAAATCTGGTTCCGCAAGGAAGCGATCAATACGATTTCCGGCCGTTGGTTCGGCGGCAGTAATTGGTTTATTATCGGTAAAGCGTTAGCCTTGGCTGGTGCGGGAAAATTTGATAAACGGGAGAATGCTTATAAAACGCCAGAATTCGTCAGTTTGGCTGAAATAAAAGCAGCCTTTGAAATACTGGAAAACGGGATTAATTTTGATTTGAAAAAGAATAAAAAGAAAGGCGATAGCGGGGAGCTTATAAAATATTCAGCCGAGGATTTATTCAGGGAAGAATACAAGGAAAAAGGATTGATTAAATCTGGCCTGTTTGAAACTATGCTGGCGGTTTGGCGGAGAGAAATTGACGATAAATTTATCCAGCTTGAAAATTTCAAAAAAATATTTAAGGAAACAAGGCAGGAAAAATTTGACCGCAATAAAAAAGACGGGAGCGGGCAGTCAATCCATACGGAGATAGTGAAGAATTTAATTGAGGAAGGTTATCTGCGCCTTTTTCAGCTGACCAAATATCATAATCTTGATAAAAAAGGCGAAAGGGATCCGCGGCCATTTGACGGCAATTTTTATGCCGCGCTGGATGAGTTTTGGAAAGACAATATTATCGTTGTCTACCACAAGGCTCTGCAGGCCACGTTGACGAAAAAGCCATATTCGGAAGATAAGATCAAATTGAATTTTGAGAACGGGTCTTTGTTGGGCGGATTTAGCGACGGACAGGAGCGAAACAAGGCGGGAGTAATTCTGAAAAATGGAAATAAATTTTTTCTTGGAATTTTGATTGACAGATGTTTTTTCCGAACAGATAAGCCTAATCCGGTTTATGCCAACGCCGAAAACAATGAATGGCAAAGATTAATTCTGACTAATTTAAAATTTCAAACTTTGGCCGGTAAAGGGTTTCTCGGGAAGTATAATATAAGTTATGGTGATATGGGAAAAGAAAACCCGATGAAGGCCGTAGAAAGTTTGCAGAAATTTTTACTCTTGCCAGAAAACAAAAAGAAGTATTTAGATAAATATTCACCTTTAGTAGCTATCGCAAATAAAAATTATCAATCAAAAAAGGAATTTGATGCTGATATTAAAGAAGCGTTAAAGGATTGTTTTTCAATGGAATTTAAGTCAATTGATTGGGAGATGGTGAAACAAGGTTTGTTTGAAAAACGCTTGTATTTGTTTGAAATCGTGAATAAGGATATTTCTACCGAAACAAAAAATAAAAAGAATGTTCACACCTTATATTGGGAGTCTCTGTTTTGCGGCGAGAATTTGGATAAGCCGATACTGGCATTAAACGGCGGCGCGGAAATATTTTATCGTGAAAGCCAAAAAGAAAAACTTGAAAAAAAGTTTGATAAATCGGGCAAGGAAATCTTAGACCATAAAAGATACGGCTTAGATAAATATTTTTTGCACGCCTCTATTACCATTAATTATGGCCAGCCGAAAAATATTAAATTTAAAGAAAAGATCAACGAAGAAATATCTAAAAATCAAAAAATCAATGTCATCGGCATTGATCGCGGCGAAAAAAATCTTCTTTATTATTCGGTAGTCAGTCCGGAGGGGGTATTGCTTGAACAGGGAAGTTTCAACCGGATTGAAACAGAAAGCGAAGTGGACGAGAAAGAAGTAAAAGCCGAATATGACGAATGCGGCGAATTGAAAAAGGTGGAATTGGCGCCGACCGGCAAAAAAGTCAAATATACCGATTACCAGATTTTGCTTGATTATTATGAAAAGAAGCGCAATCTGGCCCGCCGTGATTGGCAGACGATCGGCAAGATCAAGGATATGAAAGACGGTTATTTATCGCAGACAGTGCATAAAATTTATCAGCTGATTTTGAAATATAACGCAGTCGTAGTGATGGAAGACCTGAACGTTGAATTTAAGGCCAAGCGGGCGGCCAAAGTGGAAAAATCGGTTTATAAGAATTTTGAAATGGCTTTGGCAAAGAAGCTGAATCATTTGATTTTGAAAGACAAGGAAGCAAATGAAATCGGCGGCGCGCTTAGGGCTTATCAGCTGACTCCAGCAATTCCGGCGAATGATGTCGGAAAATTTGATAATGCCAGGCAATGGGGAATTATGTTTTATGTTCGGGCGAATTATACTTCCACGACCGATCCGCTGACTGGTTGGCGCAAGCATCGGTATCTTTCTTATTCGGATAAAATTGAAACGATCCAAAATTTCTTCAATCCCGACGAGGGCGTACAGATTGATTATGATTCGGCGCGGCAATGTTTCAAATTCAGTTATGATCAGGAATTTGACAGCGACGGAAAAAAGCATTGGGAGCTTTTTGCTTTTGACGGGCTGGAAAGATTTTATTGGGACAATAAGGCTCGGGCGGGAAGGAGATATAATTTGCATGAAGAGTTTGAGATGTTATTCAGGGATTTGGACCGGTCAAAAAACATCAATGCACAGATTTGCGGCGTCAATAATTTTGATTGGAAAAAATTGGCGTTTTTGTGGAAGTTGATCAATCAGATCAGGAATACGGATCGGGCGGCACAAGGCGACGAAAATGATTTTTTGCAATCGCCGGTCTGGTCGGAGAAATATGATTGTTTTTATGACAGCCGGAAAGCGACAAGCGAAATGCCGAATAATGGCGATGCCAATGGCGCATTTAATATTGCGAGAAAAGGTCTAATTATTTTAGATCGTATTAAAAAATGCGCAGATATTACTAAATTTGGTAATGATAATAATGGTCGTAATCCCGAAAATGGTTATTTTGTTTCTGATGGAGAATGGGATAAATTCGTTCAAACAAATTCAAATTAACCGTTATTTTTATGGATACTAAAACCCCCAAACAAGTTGAGCAAGAACTCCAGCAATTATTGGAACAATACAAACTCGTCGCTAAATTATCAGTTAAAACAATTAAGGACTGGATCTATAATTCTCCTGGCACTAATTCCATAGAAGACATTAATCTTTATCAAAAAAGATATTTAAAATATTTTCCCAGAGTCAAAAAAATTGAAGAGTTAAGCAGAATTGTAAAAATTTTTACCGATGCCTGGAATTATTTTCCACACAAGGCTTTACAAGGAAAATCCCCTCAACAGATGTTTAAAGTTCTTTATAGTGACGAGGATAAACAGTCGGATTTTAAAAATCAAAAAATGCCTAAAATGATTGTTGGCGGGCAGGAAATGGACTGGGATGATTACTGGGCAATGATTAAAGAAATGGAAAAGGCGCAGATTCCTTTTAAAAATTGGATAGAAAAAGATTTATTGCCTAAATATCAAATATTTTTAAGCCAAAAATACCAAAAGTATACCTTGAATAAGCATTTAGAGGTGGCCGATCATTTTTTCCATAGAGTTTTGCATGTGGGCTTCATTACATTGGAGGAAATTAGAAAAGATTTTATCCAAAAGGAATTTCCGCGCTGGTGGCAAACCCATGTTTTAACGGATTCTTTAAGTGAAAAAGAGATTATTTCTTCATTAAAAATGTTGTTTGAGTTTATTGAACTGGTTTATGGCATTAACCAAGATAAATTCGTCCAAAAAAATCAGAAATAAACATCCTTTTGCCAAAATAGGCAAAAAGAGCTAAATTATTATTATGAAGAATTTAATATATAATATTTTAAGCAGATTTCCTAATAAAGAAGGCCAAAAGTCCTTGGGAAAACTCCTGGATCAGCTTTCTCATGGCGGGATTAATTTTAAAATCACCAGCCATAAAGACGAATCAGGCAGTTATCTTATGGCCAAAGCTGAAGTAGCGGGAAAGTATATAATTACCTCTGGCAGGAATTTTTCGGAATTGGATAAAAACATTAAAGACGCTATTTTTACCGCTTATAAAGTGTCAAGATATTATTGTGATGAAAAATTAATTAATTCTCCTTTAATTAACCAAGAGACCGAATTGGTTTATGCAACCCGTTAATGTCCCTTCAGAAAATATTTGTAAATAGATAAACCATTGACAAAACCGCCCGTATGCGCTAATATGGACGGTTTTAGTTTTAATTTAAGCTAAAAATTTATGGAATCCTATATTCAAATATCAAAATTAAACGATTTTCTATTTTGTCCCAAAACCCTTTATTTGCATAGTGTTTATGAAAGCTTTGGCCAGCAAACTTATCATCAAAAACCGCAAGTGGCCGGTAAGATTAAGCATGCCAATATTGACCAGGGCAAGTATTCAACCGCTAAAAAATACTTACAGGGATTAGAGATTTATTCGGAGGAGTATGGGATATTGGGCAAGATTGATATTTATGACAAAGAAAATCAGGTTTTAATAGAAAGAAAAAATAAAGTCAAAAATATTTATGAGGGTTATTTGATGCAGGTTTGGGCGCAAACCGTTTGTTTAGAAGAAATGGGTTATAAAGTTAAGAAAATCTTTATTCATTCTTTAAGCGATAATAAAAGATATCCGGTTAATCTTCCCGGGCCGAAAGACAGGTTGAAATTAAAAAATTTAGTAAATAAAATTTATGATTTTAACATTAAGGATTTTTCCAGTCATAAATGTCCCCATTGTTCCATGTCCATTTATGGCAATTTAAACTGATAAATTTATGATGTCGCTTCCCGATTTTAAAGAAAAGAAAATATTGTTTGTTTCAGCCGGTAAAGACGAAACAAAAGTCAAAATCAATAATGAAAATATTGCCTTAGTTAAAGACGGTCAGATAGTAAATCAGCTGTCTTGCCACAAGGTTTTTGCTTTATTTATTATCGGGGATACCTCTTTAACTACGCCTTTAATCAGAAAATGCCGCCAGTTGGCCGTTTCCTTATTTTTGTTAAAACCCAATTTTGAAGTTTACGGTAAAGTCATAGCCGAAGCCGAGGGCAACTATTTGTTAAGAGAAAAACAATATAGTTTAAGTGAAGAGGAGGAATTGGTTTTTGCCAAAAATCTGATTAAAAATAAGCTTAATAATCAACTGTTTCTGTTAAAAGAGAAGAAGTTGATAACCGCAGAAACAATGAAAGAAAAAGTAGGTATTTTAGAAGAGAAGATTAATAAAACCAAATCGGCCAAAGAGCTTTTAGGCATTGAAGGCAGCCAAACTAAAGAATATTTTTCCCTTTATTTTGGTAAATACAATTGGTATAAAAGATTGCCGCGAACTAAGGTTGATATCATCAATTATTTAATGGATATAGGTTATACTTTTTTATTTAATTATTTTGAAGCTTTATTGGCTTTATATGGCTTTGATGCCTACAAGGGCATTTATCATAAATTATTTTTTCAGAGAAAGTCTTTAGCTTGCGATGTAATGGAGCCGTTCAGATGTTTAATAGATAGCCAGATAGTTAAGTCGTATAATTTAAAACAAATCAATGCGCATGATTTTAAAACGCAGCAAGGCAGATATTTTTTGCCTTTTGACAAGCAGCAAAAATATGTTCAGATGTTTTTTGACTGCATTACCGATTATAAAGAAGAATTATTTAACTATGTTAGGCAGTTTTATCATTGTTTAATGGATGACCAAAAAGAATACCCGTCATTTTTGATTAAAAAATAGATTTATGATTATAGTTTCTTATGATTTTAGCAGTGATCGCCGCCGGGCTAAATTCTCCAAGTTTTTGGAAAGGTTTGGCCGCCGAATTCAATACTCCGTTTTTGAGCTTAAAAACAGTCCCAGGATTTTGGAAAACATTATGACCGAAATCAATTTGAGCTACAAGCCTTATTTTACAAATACCGACAGTATTGTTATAATGAAAATGTGTGAGCCATGTAAAGATAAGGTTAAAAGGTTTGGCTATGCCCAAAACGAAGAAAAGGAAGTGCTTATGTTCAGTTGATTGTTATTTGAAAACAGAATAAATACTTAACAAAAGTAGGTAGAAGTTGCTGTATGCGTATTAATTTATCCCGCACCATAATTTGGCGCTGGGAAACCCTAATCTTAATAAAAATTAGGTGGCTAAGGTTAGCCAAAAGTCGTCTTTATAATTTTAAAAGATTTGTATCTTCTTGGCTAACTTTAGCTAAACTTGCTCTCTAATACACCTATTCAATTTCTACTTTTGTAGATTTCCTCCGTGGACTTAAAAGCTCCAGAGCTCTAATACACCTATTCAATTTCTACTTTTGTAGATTAGCCAAGCCCTGGCCGGTGCAAGAATCTCTAATACACCTATTCAATTTCTACTTTTGTAGATAGTCTCCAGCTGTTCCGTGGTTAGCCTTCTCTAATACACCTATTCAATTTCTACTTTTGTAGATGCTATAAGGTGGACTTGGTATCAACCTCTAATACACCTATTCAATTTCTACTTTTGTAGATACCACAGTTTATCCACAAGTCAAGTTCTCTAATACACCTATTCAATTTCTACTTTTGTAGATATTAAACTACTAACAAGTTTAGTTTTCTCTAATACACCTATTCAATTTCTACTTTTGTAGATAGATAGGCAAAACAATGTTTATTCTCCTCTAATACACCTATTCAATTTCTACTTTTGTAGATGGGCGAGCCTTGTTTGGCTTTCCACCTCTAATACACCTATTCAATTTCTACTTTTGTAGATGTTAATTAATTACCTGAGAGCCGCGACTCTAATACACCTATTCAATTTCTACTTTTGTAGATACCGGCCTGTTTAGAATTATATCAGCTCTAATACACCTATTCAATTTCTACTTTTGTAGATTGGCTACTTTTTATAAAGTATGTATGCTCTAATACACCTATTCAATTTCTACTTTTGTAGATGCATACAAGCAGGGTGATAAAGTTTACTCTAATACACCTATTCAATTTCTACTTTTGTAGATGCAAGCACCTTTAGCGGTGGCATTTGCTCTAATACACCTATTCAATTTCTACTTTTGTAGATTTGTCTGAACCCTCGGCTTTTTCAAACTCTAATACACCTATTCAATTTCTACTTTTGTAGATGATGTTTTCTCAACTGGCACGACTACACTCTAATACACCTATTCAATTTCTACTTTTGTAGATTTTCTTGACATATAATTTATTATTTATCTCTAATACACCTATTCAATTTCTACTTTTGTAGATTTTAATTGCTGGAGTAGATAGCACGCTCTAATACACCTATTCAATTTCTACTTTTGTAGATAATTACAGCTACAGGCGAGGATGTAATCCTCTAATACACCTATTCAATTTCTACTTTTGTAGATAATTACAGCTACAGGCGAGGATGTAATCCTCTAATACACCTATTCAATTTCTACTTTTGTAGATAATAAATTAAGAGGAAGTGGATGATTCTCTAATACACCTATTCAATTTCTACTTTTGTAGATTTATTACACAGGCGTTGCGGAAATCACTCTAATACACCTATTCAATTTCTACTTTTGTAGATGGCAACCGATTTATTCGCTCGGCTTTAACTCTAATACACCTATTCAATTTCTACTTTTGTAGATGAAAATCCACTTCCATATACCCACATCTCTAATACACCTATTCAATTTCTACTTTTGTAGATTTCCAGGGAATCTTTGTCGGCGACTCCGCTCTAATACACCTATTCAATTTCTACTTTTGTAGATTTCTGGAACAAATCGGTTGTGCCGAAACTCTAATACACCTATTCAATTTCTACTTTTGTAGATTCGGGTTTTTCAAGACATTCAAATTTACTCTAATACACCTATTCAATTTCTACTTTTGTAGATTGTATAAATCACCGCCCACGCTCTTACTCTAATACACCTATTCAATTTCTACTTTTGTAGATTTATAAGCGTAATCTTTCATCATCTCACTCTAATACACCTATTCAATTTCTACTTTTGTAGATAGAAGTATCAAAGAGTTGCCTGTTATTCTCTAATACACCTATTCAATTTCTACTTTTGTAGATTAGCGCCAATTCCGGCGCTTTTCTTTTTTACCCGCTTTATATATAATTCAAGTCAACATTAAACAATTAACCCCAAATTTATGTCCGTGAAAACGCAACTTCTTAAACTTAAAGAAAACTGGCTGATAATCGCAGTCTTGTTCATCATTATCATTATCGGCGCGGCGATTATCGGCAACACCGCCCCGGGTTCTTATAAACTGTCAATGGATTCTGTTGCTCAAAGCGGCGGCGGCAACGAAGCTTATGGAGAAAGAGCCATAGGAATTTATCCCGTTGCCGACGAGGATTTCGCGCCCCAAATTGAAGAAAGGAAAGTGGTTAAAACTTCCGAGCTTTCCACCGAAGTCAAAAGAGGGGAGTTTCGGGACGCCGAAAGTCAGCTAAAAAACATCATAGCTTCCAGCGATTCGTATTTGATAAATGAAAACGTGGATAAAAACGGCGCCGGAGTGGAACAGTATTATCTCGGCCGATATGAAATAAAAGTTGAAGCGGGCAAATACGATTCAGTCGTCTCCCAGCTTAAAGAAATCGGGGAAGTGGAGAAATTTTATGAAAATACCGAGGACGTTACGGCCGGCTACGCCGATTTGGAAATAGAGCTGGCCGCGGAAAAATCAAGGCTGGAAAGATACCGGGCCATGTACAACCAGGCCACCGAGTTAGAGGACAAGATAAATTTAAATGACAGAATTTTCAATCAGGAAAGGACGGTTAAGTATTACGAAGACCGGCTGGCGGCCATGGATTCCAGGGTTGATTATTCAAGGCTCAACGTTACCCTGATTGAGAAAAAATCAAACTTCTTTAGCGCCAAATTCGTTGAATTTTCGGAATTGGCCGGAACCATCGTGGGCAGTATTAACAGTTTGCTGGTTCTGATTTTCGCCGTCTTTCCTTACCTGATTTTAATTGGCTTGATTTATTTGGCTGTCCGGATGATAAGGTCAAGAAAAAGGAGGTAAATCAAGGCGTTTTCATTGATTTTTTCTTCAAAATATGATAGAATTAGCCTATGTATAACTGGTCTATTGACTTAAAACAACTTAAAAAAGACAAAGAAGCTTACGCCATTTGGCGATTGGAACAAATGGTTAATTTCGGCTTGGGCGGAAAGAAAATAAATAAAAATCAGTTAAAAAAATATTGGCTTTCGCTTAATTTGGATCCGGTCAAAAAAAAATATTTGGAATTTCTTTTATGGCCAAAAAGATATTAACCGCTAATCAATTAAAAATATTGACTGCCATCGGCGAAGAGCCGTTTTTGACAGAAAATTTTTATTTAAGTGGCGGCACGGCTTTGGCCGGTTTTTATCTTTATCATCGTTATTCGGAGGATTTGGATTTTTTTTCGGAGGAGGAATTTGAACCGCAGAATATTTTTATTTTTTTTAAAGCTCGGCAAAAAAAATTAAGCCTTAAAAAAATTGACTATCAGCAGAGCTTTAATCGAAATTTATTCTTTCTTTATTTGAAAGATGAATTGATTAAAACAGAATTTACTTATTTTCCTTTTACTCGTTTGCAAAAAGGATTGAATCATTACCAGGTCGCCATTGATAGTTTATTGGATATTGCCGTGAATAAATTATTTACCATTTACCAACAGCCCCGCTCGCGCGATTTTATTGATTTATATTTTATTCTCAAAAAAGAAAAATTAAGCATTCAAGATTTAGTCAAAAAAGCCAAAGTTAAATTTGATTGGCATATTGACCCCATTCAATTAGGCAGTCGTTTTTTGCAGGTCACCGAATTAAAAGATTATCCCAGACTGATTGCTAAAATAAATCATAAAGTCTGGCAAGATTTTTTCATTAAAGAGGCTGGATTGTTAAAAAGTTATATTTTAGAAACATGAAAAAAGTCTATTTGGGCGCCGACCACGCCGGTTTTAAGCTTAAGGAGCATTTAAAGAAATATCTGCTCAACCAAGGCTATCAGGTCAAAGACCTGGGCAATCATCAGTTTAAAAAAACCGATGATTATCCCGATTTTGCCGCCAAAGTCGGCAGGGCCGTGGCCAAAGACAGTTTTGCCAGGGGCATCTTAGTCTGCCATAATGGCGTGGGCATCTGCATCGCGGCCAACAAGGTCAAGGGCGTTCGCGCCGCTTTGGTTGATAAAGTCCGGGTGGCCAGAGAAGCGGTCAACGACGCCAACGCCAACGTTATTTGTTTTGGCCAGGCCGACATTAAACCGCTTGAGGCGGCCAGGGCCAGCGAGGTCTTTTTAAAAACCAAGTTCAGTCCGGCGGCCCGCCATCAGCGCCGTTTTAAAAAGCTTACAAAAATTGAATCCGCAAATAAATGAGGATTATTCCGGCCATTTTGGAAAAAGATTTTAAGGAGCTGCAAAAAAAAGTCGCTTTGGTTGACGGGCTGGCCGAGTTGATTCAGATTGACATCATGGACGGCCAATATGTTGAGAATAAGTCGGTCAGTCTTGAAGAACTGCTTAATTTAAAACATCGGGCCAAGCTGGAAATTCATCTGATGGTTAACAACCCGCGGGATTATTTCGCCGTTTGCGCCGAACTGAAAGCCGAACGGGTTTTTTGGCATAGCGATGCCGCGGGCGATGAAGGCGTTGAGGTTTTTGAAGCGGCCGGACAATTCGGTTTTTTAAGAGGACTGGCTTTAAATCCGGAAATTGACTTGGAGAAAATCGGCGGCTGGCTTAACAGTTTTGACGCGGTTTTAGTGATGAGCGTGGCGCCCGGCAAACAGGGCCGGAGTTTTATTCCCCAGAGCGTCAGCCGGGTTAAATACCTTAAAGATAATTTTCCGGATTTAAAAATCGCCGTGGACGGGGGAGTGGACGAGGGCAATATCCGGGACTTGATTGAAGCCGGCGCCGAGGATTTATGCGTGGGCAGCGCTTTGCTGGAAAACGCTAATCTTAGCCAAAAATTCGCGGAGCTTAAATCATTTCTAAAATAGCATTATGGATAAAAAATTGGCAGAACTTTCAAAATTAATCCGTTATTATATTTTAGTTTCTTCAACGGCCGCCGGTTCGGGCCATCCGAGCTCATCGCTGTCGGCGGTTGAACTAATGACTACCTTAATGTTTGGTGGGTTTTTTAAATACGATTTAAAACAGCCGGGCTATCACAACAACGACCGGCTGATTTTTTCCAAGGGACACGCTTCGCCTTTGTTTTACGGCTTGTGGGCCGCGGCTGGAGCAATCGGCGAAAAAGATTTAAAAACTTTCCGGAAAATAACTTCGGCGCTGGAAGGCCATCCCACGCCCAGGTTTAAATACACCGAAGCGGCCACCGGTTCTTTGGGGCAGGGCTTGTCCATCGGGGTCGGCCTGGCTTTAAACGCCAAGTATCTGGACAAGTTGCCCTACCATACCTACGTTTTGCTGGGCGACAGCGAAATGGCCGAGGGTTCGGTTTGGGAAGCGATGGCCCTGGCCGCTTATTACAAGTTGAACAATCTGGTGGCGATGGCGGATATTAATCGGCTGGGCCAGCGGGGAGAAACCATGTACGGCCACAATCTTAAAGTTTACGAGCAAAAAGCCAGAGCTTTCGGCTGGCAGACCATTGTTTTAAAAAACGGCCACGATCTCGCTCAAATTAAGAGGGCTTATCAAAAAGCTTTACAGTCCAAAAATAAACCGGTGATGATTATCGCCAAGACCGTTAAAGGCCAAGGCGTTTCCTTTTTGGAAAACAAAGAGGGCTGGCACGGCCTGGCTCTAAAACCGGAAGAATTTAAAAAAGCTTTAATCGAACTGGGCCGGGTTAATAAGAAAATCAGGGGACAGCTCAAAAAACCGCGTCAGTCAAAATTAAAAAAAGTCAGCCGCCAGCCGGTTAAATTCAGTTTTACCAAAGAACCTCTGGCCACCCGTAAGGCTTTTGGCCAGGCTTTGGCGGAAATTTATCCCAAATATCCGGAACTGGTTTCTTTGGACGCCGAAGTCGGCAATTCCACTTACGCCGAAATTTTTAAACAAGCTTATCCCGAAAGATTTTTTGAAATGTTCATTGCCGAACAGAACATGGTCGGCACGGCTTTGGGCCTGGCGCTTAGGGGCAAACTGCCTTTTGTTTCCACCTTTGCCGCCTTTTTATCCAGAGCGGCGGACCAAATCAGGATGAGCCAGTATTCTTTTGCCAATCTTAAATTTGTCGGTTCGCACGCCGGCGTGTCCATCGGAGAAGACGGGCCTTCGCAAATGGCTCTGGAGGACCTGGCCTTGTTCCGGTCAATTCTAAACAGCGTGGTTTTATATCCCTGCGATTCGGTTTCCACCAAAAAACTGGTTTTGGAGATGGCCAAGCGCCGGGGCATCTGTTATTTAAGGACGACCAGGTCGGCCACGCCGGTTGTTTATTCAAAAAACGAAAGCTTTGTTATCGGCGGCAGTAAGGTCTTAAAATCAAGCGCTAAAGATAAGGTTACCATCGTAGGGGCCGGCCTGACGGTTTTTGAAGCGCTGGCCGCTTATGAAGAATTAAATAAAAATAAAATTAACGTCAGAGTGATTGACTTATACAGCATTAAACCGCTGGATAAAAAGACTTTACTGAAGGCCGCCAGAGAAACCAAAGCCATCATTACCGTGGAAGACCATTATCCCTGTGGCGGTTTGGGCGAAGCCGTGGCCGCGGCCCTCTCCGGAAAAATCAGGGTGGAAATTATGGCCGTGGGTAAAATTCCCAGAAGCGGCACGCCCGAACAGTTAAGAGCCATGGCAGGAATCGATAAAAAGGCTATAATAAGAAGAGTAAAGAAAATTTTAAATTTATAGTTTTCAATTTTCAGTTAATTTAAAATTTTAAAACCTGTCCCGAGTAGAGCCGAGGGATTAGAAATTAATTAAAAATTATAAATTGAAAATTAGAAATTAATTTAATAACCTTATGTCAAAAAGTAAAAAAGACATCGCCAAAAAATTCAAACCCAGAATTGAAACGGCCACTTTTGAGGCCGATAACATCACTTCGCCCTGGCGGATTTTTAAGATTATGGGGGAGTTCGTCAGCGGTTTTGAATTTTTAAAAAGCTATGACGCGGCCGTCACCTTTTTCGGCAGCGCCCGGCTTAAGGCCAGCGATAAATATTACCAAGAGGCGACCAAACTGGGCAAATACATGTCGGAAATGGGTTTTGCCGTGATTACCGGCGGCGGGCCCGGCATTATGGAGGCGGGCAACAAGGGCGCGACTCTGGCCAAGGGCGTGTCCATCGGCATCAACATCCAACTGCCTCACGAACAGCGAGTCAACAAGTACGTCAAGCAGTCCCAGTCTTTCCATTACTTTTTCACCCGCAAGGTGATGCTGATTTACGCTTCGGAACTGTACGTTTATTTCCCCGGCGGCTTCGGCACCGTGGACGAATTTTTTGAACTGATTACCCTGGTGCAGACCAGGAAAATCTGTCCGGTGCCGATAATTCTGGTCGGGCGCGAGTTTTGGACGCCGCTACTTGACTGGATAGACAAAACCATGAACAAAAAGTACAAAGCCATCGGTCCGCAGGATACCAAGATTTACCATCTGGTGAACAATGCCGACGAGGCCCTGGCCCATATTAACAAGCTGATTAAAGAAAACAAGATTTCCACCAAAGAAGTGCCGATTGAATACAGCCATGAAAGTAAAATTCAGATATAGAGAGAAAATTTCCAATTCCAGCCATGGATAACTTAAAAACCAAAATATTTTTGGATAGCGGCGATCTGGCCGAAACCAGGCAGACTTTGGAACTATTGGGTTTTCTGGACGGCCAGACCACCAATCCTTCTTTGGTGGCCAAAAATCCGCAGGTGGCGGCCGATTTGGCAAAGGGTAAAAAGTTTTCCAGAGAGGAACTGCTGGGATTTTATCAAAAGCTGGTTAAAGAACTTGCCCGGCTGATTCCCGACGGCTCAATTTCCATTGAAGTTTACGCGGATGCCAAAACCACGGCCGCGGAGATGGCGGCTCAAGGCAGAGCCATGTTTGCCTGGATAAACAACGCTCATATTAAACTGCCGATTACCGCCGCAGGTTTAACAGCCGCCAATCAACTGGTTAAAGAGGGGGTTAGAGTCAATCTGACTTTGTGTTTTTCGCAGGAGCAGGCGGCGGCGGTTCACGCGGCCACTTTGGGAGCGCGCGCGGGCCAGGTGTTTGTGTCGCCCTTTATCGGCCGATTGGACGATAAAGGTTTAAACGGCATGGCTTTGGTTAAAAACATCGTTAAAATGTATCAGTCGGTCGAAAGCGGGGTGCAAGTTCTGGCGGCCAGTTTGCGCCATCTGGATCATCTGCTGTGTTCTTTAAGTCTGGGCGCCGACATCATCACCTCGCCCTTTAAGGTAATCAAGCAGTGGCAGGAAGCCGGCCTTAAATTGCCGGACGGTGATTATCAATATTCCCCGGCTTTAAAAGCCATTGATTATCTCCAGCTGGATTTAAATAAAAACTGGAACGAATTTAACATCCGGCATGACTTGACGGACGCCGGCCTGCAAAAATTCGCCGAGGACTGGAATTCTTTGTTAAACTAAATATTATCCGTGTTATAATAAAATTAATTTATGTTAAACGTTTGGTTTTATTCAATCGTCAGCGTGGTGATAGTCAGCCTGGTTTCTTTGGCCGGCGTCGTTACCCTGGCCTTCAATCTTGAAAAATTAAAGAAAATTCTGATTTTCTTCGTCAGTCTTTCGGCCGGCGCTTTGTTGGGCGACGTTTTTTTGCATCTTTTGCCCGAGCTGGTGGAAGAAGCGGGCTTTGGCCTTAAAGTCTCCCTGTTGTTTATTGCCGGTATTTTTATTTTCTTTATTCTGGAAAAATATATTCACTGGCAGCACTGCCATGAGCCGATTTCGGCCAGCCACCCCCATCATTTGGGCAAGATGAATTTAATCGGCGACGCCCTGCATAATTTCATTGACGGCTTGATTATCGCGGCCAGTTATTTAATCTCCGTTCCTTTGGGCGTTGCTTCTACCCTGGCCATTGTTTTCCACGAAATTCCGCAGGAGATCGGGGACTTCGGCGTTTTGTTGCACAGCGGTTTTTCCAAAGCCAAAGCCCTCG